>Ga0213919_1000199_pt1 | contig 31865 bp, 32 predicted proteins | sample McNCre317MG_FD_161056 | JGI IMG/M metagenome (GOLD analysis project Ga0213919, IMG submission 161056) | Freshwater microbial communities from McNutts Creek, Athens, Georgia, United States - 3-17 MG | ecosystem: Environmental > Aquatic > Freshwater > Creek | place: USA: Georgia | collected... | reverse complement strand
GGGCGTGGAAGCCGTAGTCCATCAGTCGCTTGGCGATATCCACCTCACTGATGCCGGTGGCGGCCTTGATCGGCCGGATGTCGAGGATGCACTCGTGGGCGACGCGGCCCTGGCTGCCGGTGTACAGCACCGGGTAGTGAGCGGCGAGCTGGCTGGCGACGTAGTTGGCGTTGAGAATGGCGATCTCGGTGGCGCGCTTCAGGCCCCGGCCGCCCATCATCGTGATGTACATCCACGAGATCGGCAGGATGCTGGCTGACCCGAAGGGCGCCGCGGACACTGCACCCTGACCCGCGTTCGGGCGTGCCTCGCTGCCGGTCGGGGTGACCACGTGGTCGGCCATGAAGGGCGCCAGGTGGGCGGCAAGACCGATCGGACCCATGCCGGGGCCGCCACCGCCGTGGGGGATGCAGAAGGTCTTGTGCAGGTTCATGTGGCTCACGTCGGCGCCGATGGTGGCGGGGGAGGTGAGGCCGACCTGGGCGTTCATGTTGGCGCCGTCCATGTAGACCTGACCGCCGAACTGGTGGACGGTGGCGCAGATCTCGCGGATGGCTTCCTCGAACACCCCGTGGGTGGACGGGTAGGTGATCATCAGCGCGGCGAGCTTGTCGGCGTGCTGCTCAGCCTTGGCCTTGAGGTCGGCGAGGTCAACGTTGCCGTTGTCGTCGCAGGCCACCACGACCACGTCCATGCCGCACATCTGGGCGGTGGCCGGGTTGGTGCCGTGGGCGGACTTCGGGATCAGACAGATCGTGCGCTGATGGTCGCCACGGGCCGCGTGATAACGGCGGATCGCGACGAGACCGGCATATTCGCCCTGAGCCCCCGAGTTGGGTTGCATGCAGATCGCGTCGAAGCCGGTGATCGCGCGCAACTGGGCGGCGAGGCCGTCGATCATCTCGCGGTAGCCGGCAGTCTGCTCAGCCGGTGCGAACGGGTGGATGTCGGCGAACTCAGGCCAGGTGACCGGGATCATCTCGCTGGTGGCGTTCAGCTTCATCGTGCACGAGCCGAGGGAGATCATCGAGTGGTCGAGGGCCAGGTCGCGGTTCTGCAGGCGCTTGAGGTAGCGCAGCATCTCGTGCTCGGTGTGATGGGTGTTGAACACCGGATGCGACAGGATCGCGTCCTCGCGCAGCAGGGCTTCGGGCAGGTTGCCACCGCGGGCAGCCACGGTCGCATCGAGGGCGGCCACGTCGGCGGTCACGCCGAAGGCGGCGAGCAGCGCTGCGACGTCGGCGGCGGTGCTCTTCTCGTCCAGGGAGATGCCGAGGGCCTTGCCGTCCACGTGACGCAGGTTGTAGCCGGCGGCCTGCGCGGCGGCATGGATGGCGGCCGTGCGATCGCCGCCGTCCACCTGCAGGGTGTCGAAGAAGCTGTCGGAGGCGAGTGCGAAGCCCGCCTGACGCAGGCCTTCGGCCAGCGCCGCGGTGAGCCGGTGGACGCGCGCGGCGATGGTGCGCAGGCCTTCCGGACCGTGATAGACGGCGTACATACCGGCCATGTTGGCGAGCAGTACCTGCGAGGTGCAGATGTTGGAGTTGGCCTTCTCGCGGCGGATGTGCTGCTCGCGGGTCTGCAGCGTCATGCGCAGGGCGGTCTTGCCACGGGTGTCCTTGGAGACGCCGATGATGCGGCCGGGCATCGAGCGGACATGGGCCTCGCGGGTCGCGAAGAAGGCGGCGTGGGGGCCGCCGAAACCGAGGGGAACGCCGAAGCGCTGGGCCGAGCCGAGGGCGATGTCGGCACCCAGCTGGCCGGGCGACTTGAGCAGGACGAGGGCCAGCAGATCGGTGGCGATCGCGACGACGGCGCCCTTGGCCTTGAGGCCGGCGATCGGCGCCGAGATGTCGGCGACCGTGCCACGTTCGTCCGGGTATTGCAGGAGTGCGCCGAAGACGTCGTGATGAGCGGCCTCGCCAGCGGGGCCGACGATCAGTTCAAAACCGAAATAGGCGGCGCGGGTGCGCACCACGTCGAGGGTCTGCGGGAAGACGCCCTCGTCGACGAAGAAGGCCTGGCTCTTGACCTTGGCGATGCGGCGGGCCATGGCCATTGCTTCGGCTGCCGCGGTGGCCTCGTCGAGCAGGGATGCGTTGGCGAGTTCGAGGCCGGTGAGGTCGATGACCATCTGCTGGTAGTTCAGCAGGGCTTCGAGGCGGCCTTGGGATATCTCGGCCTGGTAGGGCGTGTAGGCGGTGTACCAACCGGGGTTTTCCATCACGTTGCGCAGGATGACCTTGGGCGTGATGGTGTCGTAGTAGCCCATGCCGATCAGGGACTTCTTCAGCACGTTCTTGCCGGCGATGGCCTTCAGTCGGGCCAGTGCGACGTGTTCGGCGGTCGGCTCGCCGAGGGCCAGCGGGGCGGCCAGGCGGATTCCGGCCGGCACGGTCTGCGCGATCAGGGTGTCGAGGGCGTCGACGCCGACTGCGGCGAGCAGGCTCGGCATCTCGTTGTCGCAGGGGCCGAGGTGGCGGCGGACGAAGTCGTCGCCCTGTTCAAGGGTGGCAAGCGGGGTGGAGAGAAGAGTCTTCGACATGGGGGGCTCGGTGGGGAATTGGCGGCGGTATCAGGTCGGGGCACGTAAACCGGGGCGCACCCGGATCGGGCGCACCCCGCGGCGCTGTCAGCCGATGGCGGCTTCGTAGCCGGCTGCGTCGAGCAGCGCGTCCACGTCGGCGGCGTTGGCGGGCTTGATCTTGAACAGCCAGGTGCCGTAGGCATCGCCATTGACCGACTCGGGGGCATCGATGGCATCCTGATTGGCGCCGACGATCTCGCCGGCGATGGGGGCGTAGATGTCGCTGGCCGCCTTCACCGATTCAATGACGGCAATGGCTTCGCCGGCGGCGACGACGCGGCCGGCTTCCGGAAGCTCAAGAAAGACCACGTCGCCGAGGGCTTCCTGGGCGTGGTCGGTGACGCCGATCGTCAGGGTGCCGTCAGCTTCAGTGCGAATCCATTCGTGGGAGGCGGTGTAGCGCAGATTGGCGGGGATCGTCATGGTGGTGTGTCCTTGTTGCGGATCAGGTTTAACGGAGCGAGGCGCGAGGCCTCGGATTGGGGCTTTGCCTTTGCGTACGAAAGCAGCTTTCAAGACTTGGGCCTGGTCGGCCTCGACACCGTCGGCTGGCACCGGATGGGGCTTGCGGCACGCCATGGGTCAGGCGTGTTCGAGGGGCAGCGGGAAGATACCCCAGTAGTTTCGCCTTTGCCGACCGAACTGAAAACCCGCCAGAGAGAGGGTGGCATGTCCCGGTCTTCAAGCACCAGGCCGGGCGGTCGCGGGGTGGCGTGAAGCGGGATGTGCTGGGGCATCGCGTTCTCCGGTCGGCACTCTTCAACGTGTAAAAAGCAAAGGGGCCGACGCGAAACTCGATTCGCGTCGGCCCCATCTGTCCCTTGTACCTGAGAGATTGCAGCCACGAAAGTCGTCCGCCGCGTGCCCCTTCGGTGGATGCGCACCCCCCGGAAACTTCACATGGCGGGCAGCATCGCTCTCCAGATTTTTGTTTTGTCGGCGGTCCTTTTTGCCTGAGCGGTTCCGGGGGTTGCGCCTTCGGCGGCTCGCGAAATTCGGGCGAGCGCTCTCCCACACGACGGGCCGCACCTTACCATTCAGGCGGGATGAGGGCAAGGGTCTGTTAAACTTGTAATAATGATCTCTTCAAGAAGCCGTTTCCTGCCTGTTCGTGGCCTGCGTTACCACCTGCGCGAGTGGGGTTCCGAAGGGGCGCCCAAGCTCTTCATGCTGCATGGCTGGATGGACGTCTCGGCTTCCTTCCAGTTCGTGGTCGACGCGCTGCAGGCTGACTGGCATGTGATCGCGCCGGATTGGCGGGGTTTCGGTCAGACCGAATGGTGCGGCGGCGATGCCTACTGGTTTCCCGACTATCTGGGCGACCTCGATGCGATCCTCGACGCCTGCGCGCCGGGTGAGGCGGTGAATCTGGTCGGGCACAGCATGGGCGGCAATGTCGCCTGCCAGTATGCCGGTGTGCGGCCGGCCCGGGTGGGCAGGCTCGTCGCACTGGATGCCTTCGGGCTGGCCGATACCTCGCCCGAAAGTTCGCCGGAACGCCTCGAGCGGTGGCTGGACCAGTTGGCCCGGCCATTGCGTTTCCGGAACTACCCCGATCGGGCCGCGCTGGCTGCCCGCCTGCAGACCGAGAACCCCCGGCTGACGGCCGCTAGGGCGGCCTTCCTCGCCGAGCACGTGGGCGAGCCTGACGGGCAGGGGGCCATCCGCCTGGCGGGCGATCCGGCGCACAGGCGGGCGAATCCGGTGCTCTATCGCCGCGGCGAGGCGCTGGCTGCGTGGCGGCGGGTGAGCGCGCCGACCCTGTGGGTCGAGCCCGCCGATGCCGCCTTGCGGCAGCGCCTCGGCGTGGATGATGTGGCGCACGCCGAAGCCCGTGCCGCGTTCAGTGACTTTCGCGAGATCGTCCTCGCCGACTGTGGCCATAATCTGCATCACGACAGGCCGGGTGACGTGGCCCGGATCCTTGAGGCTTTCCTGCTGTCCAATAAACCATGAACGCGCAGAACGCCGATCTTCACTGCCACTCCACTGCCTCCGACGGCACCCTGGCGCCGGCTGAGGTGGTTCGCCGTGCCCATGCCAACGGCGTCGACCTGCTGGCGCTGACCGATCATGACGAACTCCTGGGCCTGCCGGAAGCGCTTGCCGCGGCGACTGAAACCGGTCTGCGCTTCGTGCCGGGCGTGGAGATTTCGGTGTCCTGGCTCGACCAGACCGTGCACATCGTCGGCCTCGGCATCGACGCGGCCAACGCCGCGCTGGTCGACGGGCTGCGCGAGGTCCGCTCCGGTCGCGATGGGCGCGCCGCGCGCATCGCCGGCGAACTCGAGCGGATCGGCATCCCCGGGGCCCTGGAGGGCGTGAGGCGCTACGTCGGGAATCCGGCCCTGGTGAGCCGCGCCCACTTCGCCCGTTTCCTGGTCGAGGTCGGCGTCGCGAAAAATGTCCATGATGTTTTTCTGCATTACCTCGCCCGCGGGAAGCCGGGCTACGTCGAGCACGTCTGGGCGACGCTGGACGATGCGGTGGGCTGGATCAAGGGCGCCGGCGGGTTGGCGGTGATCGCCCACCCTGGGCGCTACCGCCTCAGCCATGCCGAAATGGACATGCTCTTTGAGCGGTTTTGTGACCTGGGTGGCGATGCGGTCGAGGTTGCTTGCGGCGCCCACGACGGAGGTCAGATGCTGGCCTTCGCGCGGATGGCCCGACGGTTCGGCCTGATGGCGTCGCGAGCCTCCGATTTTCATGGTCCGGAGGACTGCGTGACCGACCTGGGGCGCGCCTTGCCGCTGCCTCCCGACCTGACGCCGGTGTGGTCAAAACTTGTTTGAGCGTGGCGTCCGTGGCGCGCGGGGTCGGGGCTGGACGTCCGGGCGCCTGTGCCCTGAGTCTCTGCGCCTGGCTTTTCAATCCTTGTCTTTCAACCGATTCTCTTCATGGCCCAGTTCTTCTCCCTGCATCCCGAGCAGCCCCAGCCCCGCCTGATCAAGCAGGCGGCAGAGATCATGCGCAGTGGCGGCCTCGTCGCCTTCCCTACCGATTCGGCCTACGCGCTGGGTGGTCATACCGGCGACAATCCGCTGCTGACCCGCATCCGGCGCATCCGCGGGGTGGACGAGCGTCATCACTTCACGCTGATCTGTCGTGACCTGTCCGAAATCGCCACCTACGCCCGCGTGGACAACGCCCAGTACCGTCTGCTCAAGGCGACGACGCCGGGGCCTTACACCTTCATCCTCGAGGGCACCAAGGAACTGCCGCGGCGCGTGCTGCATCCCAAGCGCAAGACCATCGGCCTGCGCATACCGGATCACCCGGTGGTTTCGGCCTTGCTGGCCGAGTTGGGCGAGCCCCTGCTGAGTTCGACCCTGCTGCTGCCCGGCGACGATCATCCGCTCACCGACCCGGAAGACATCCGCGGGCGGCTCGAGAAGGAAGTCGACCTGATCATCGAGGCAGGCCCCTGCCGCGGCGAAGCGACGACGGTCGTCGACCTCAGCGGCGGCAGCCCTGTGCTGGTGCGCGAAGGGCGCGGCAGCCTGGCGCCCTTCGGGCTGTGACGCGGCCGCGCTACCGTCTTTTCACGTGCTTTCCGGCCGGCGGCCCTGCGGGCGAGGTCTGTTAGAATCCACGACCCCCCTCGGATCATCTTCATGCAGGAATTCATCACCACCCTGACCATCTGGGCGCTGCCCGTGCTGTTCGCGATCACGCTGCACGAGGCGGCCCACGGCTATGCCGCGCGTCATTTCGGCGACCCGACTGCGGCGCAGGCGGGCCGGATCAGCCTCAATCCACTGCGGCACATCGACCCGGTGGGCACGATCCTCGTGCCCGCGCTGATCCTCGTGATGAGCACCCTGGCGGGGAGTGGCGGAATGCTGTTCGGCTGGGCCAAGCCGGTGCCGGTCAATTTCGGGCGCCTGCGCCATCCCAAGGCCGACATGTTGTGGGTGGCCGCGGCCGGTCCCTTTGCCAATCTGCTCATGGCGGCCGGCTGGATGCTGCTGTTCAAGATCGCCGTCGCGGCACCGGACAACGTCTATGCCCTGCCACTGGCGAAGATGGCAGCGGCCGGCATCGAGATCAACGCGGTGCTGATGATCCTGAATCTGCTGCCGCTGCCGCCTCTCGATGGCGGGCGCATTGCGGTGAGCCTGCTGCCGGCCGGGCCGGCCTACAAATTCGCACAGCTCGAGCCCTACGGCTTCCCGATCCTGTTGCTGCTGCTCTTCACCGGAATCCTCGGCAGCATCCTCGGGCCGCTGGTGGCCACCTTCCAGTTTGTTCTTGCAACCGTTTTTGGACTTTGACAACCCATGTTCGCTGAACGCGTCCTCTCCGGCATGCGCCCCACCGGGCGGCTCCACCTCGGTCATTACCACGGCGTCCTGAAAAACTGGGTCAAGCTGCAGTCCCAGTATCCGTGCCTGTTCTTCGTGGCCGACTGGCACGCGCTGACCACCGCTTACGACGATCCGCGGGTCATCGAGGACAGCGTTTGGGACATGCTCGTGGACTGGCTGGCCGCCGGGGTGGATCCCGCCCAGGCGACGATCTTCATCCAGTCGCGGGTGCCGGAGCATGCCGAACTGCATCTGCTGATGTCGATGATGACGCCGATCGGCTGGCTGGAGCGGGTACCGACCTACAAGGACCAGCAGGAAAAGCTCGAACACAAGGATTTGTCCACCTACGGTTTTCTCGGCTACCCGCTGCTGATGAGCGCCGATATCCTGATCTACCGCGCCGACAAGGTGCCGGTCGGCGAGGACCAGTTGCCCCACGTGGAATTCACCCGCGAACTGGCGCGGCGCTTCAATCACATGTACGGCCGTGAACCCGGCTTCGAGGACAAGGCCCGCGAGACCATCAAGAAACTCGGCGGCAAGCGCGGCAAGCTTTACGAGGAGTTCCGCACCCGCTTCCAGCAGAATGGCGATGGCGAGGGTCTGGCCCTTGGCAAGGCGATGATCGAGGAGGCGCAAAGCCTCTCCCACGTCGACCGCGAGCGTCTCCTCGGCTACCTCGAAGGCACTGGCAAGACCATTCTGGTGGAGCCCGGTGCGCTGCTCACCGAGGCGGCCCGCATGCCTGGCCTTGACGGCCAGAAAATGTCCAAGTCCTACGGCAATACCATCTTCCTGCGCGAGGCGGCCGAGCCGCTGACCAAGAAGATCCGCACGATGCAGACCGACCCGGCACGCGTGCGCCGTACCGATCCTGGCGATCCGGACAGGTGCCCGGTGTGGCAGTTCCACGTGATCTACACCGACGAGACCACCCGCAACTGGGTCACCCAGGGTTGCCGGAGCGCCGGCATCGGCTGTCTCGAATGCAAGCAGCCGCTCATCGATGCGGTGCTGAAGGAACAGGATCTGATGCGCGAGCGTGCCCAGCCGTATCTGGACGATCCCGGTCTCTTGCGCAGCATTGTCGATGACGGCTGCGACAAGGCGCGCAAGCTCGCCGGAGAGACCATGCGCGAGGTTCGCGAAGCGATGGGCTTGCGCTACCGCTGATGCGCACGGCCGGTGTGTGTCCAATTATCTATGGGCGTGCAGGCGGCGGCGTGTTAGCCTTCGCGTTTGCTGACCAGTTGTGAACGCCGTCCTGGAACCGGCGCTGCCCGATAGTGTGATCGGCCGGATGTACGGCCAGCCGATCTTCGATCTGCCCAAGGATCTCTACATCCCGCCCGATGCGCTGGAGGTAATCCTCGAGGCTTTCGAAGGCCCGCTTGACCTGCTGCTCTACCTGATCCGCAAGGCCAACATCAATGTCCTCGACATTCCGATGGCGCCGCTCACGGCCCAGTACCTGGAATACGTGGAGGTGATGCGGCACCACAATCTGGAGCTGGCTGCCGACTACCTGTTGATGGCCGCGACCTTGCTCGAAATCAAGTCGCGGATGTTGCTGCCGCGTCCGGCAAGGGCTGACGAGGCGGACGAAATCGATCCCCGTGCCGAACTGGTTCGGCGCCTGCTCGAATACGAGCAGGTCAAGATGGCGGCGGCGCGGCTCGATGAATTGCCCCGCGTCGAGCGGGATTTCGAGTGGGTCGGCGTGTTTGTGGCCGAAAAGGTGGTGGAGCGGCAGCCGGCTGTGAGCCTGCATGACCTGCAGCTGGCCTGGCTGAAGATCGCCCGCCAGAGCCGCCTGAAGCGGCACCACACGATCCAGCGCGAGGAACTGTCGGTGCGCGAGCACATGACACTGATCCTGCGCAAGTTGCGGGACGATGCCTTTGTGGTGTTCGAGTCCCTGTTCGACCCGGAACTGGGTGTGCCCGGTCTGGTGGTGAGCTTTCTCGCCACACTTGAGCTCGTCAAGGAGCGTCTGGTGGTCGTGACCCAGAACGAGGCCTTTGCGCCGATTTACGTGAAACGCGCCGATGGGGCTGCCGGAATCGATTGAGGAATTCAAGCGGGTGCTGGAAACAGCCCTGCTGGCGGCTCCCGCGCCGCTGGGGGTGGGTGAGTTGCGCCGCCTTTTTGACGCCGACCCGGGTCCGGATCTCGTGCGTCGTCTGCTTGGCGAACTCGCCGACGACTGGCGGGGCAGGGGAGTGGAGCTGGTGCAGCCCGCGGGCGGATGGCGCTTCCAGACGCGTCTCGAGTACCAGGTCTACCTCGATCGTCTGAAGCAGGAACGGCCGCCGAAGTATTCGCGGGCGGTTCTCGAAACGCTGGCGATCATTGCCTACCGGCAGCCGGTCACCCGTGGCGACATCGAGGATATCCGCGGCGTGGTCGTTTCGACAAACGTGCTTAAAACCCTGGAGTCGCGGGGCTGGGTAGATGTGGTGGGGTATCGGGACACCCCCGGACGGCCCGGCTTGTATGCCACAACCCGAAAATTCCTGGAGGAGCTCGGCCTGCGCAGCCTCGCCGAGTTGCCTCCGTTGACTGAAATCGAAAGGATCATGGATCTTGTCGACCTCCCAAAAACCGAAGAACAAGCCGTTCAGGGCTAAGGCTGGCGCGTCGGCCGGCGATGCGCGGGGCGGGCCGCGCTCCGGTGCGTCCGCTCAAGACAGGCCCCAGGGGCCGCGGCGTGGTCGCGGCCGTCCGGAAGCCGAAGGCAATCGGGCCGTCCGCGTCGAGCGGGAGCGCGATGACAATCGTCAGCCTAAAAGCAATGCGTCGGCGATCGGCTTGACCGGGCTCGGCGGCGGGCGCGGCAATTGGCGGGCCCGTCGTCAGGGCGCGGTAACGGGCTATGGCTCCGCGGACGGTGGCTATCCGCTGGCCAGCAGCGAACTGCTGCCGCCGGCGGACGGCGAGCGTCGCCGCAGGCCGGACGACACCACCTATACCGAGCCGCAGCGCCTGCACAAGGTGCTTGCCGCGGCGGGCATCGGCTCGCGCCGCGAGATCGAGGAATGGATCATCGCCGGCCGCATTTCGGTGAATGGCGAGCCGGCCGATGTGGGGCAGAAGGTGGGGCCGGGCGATCGCGTGCGGGTCAACGGCAAGTTGATGCCGCTGCGTTTTGCGCCGCGGATTCCGCGGGTGGTGCTTTACCACAAGCCGGAAGGCGAGATCGTGTCCCGTGACGACCCGGAGGGGCGGCCGACGGTCTTCGATCGCCTGCCCGTGCTGCGCAAGGGGCGCTGGATCGCGGTGGGGCGGCTCGACTTCAACACGTCGGGCCTGCTGCTCTTCGTCAACGATGGCGACCTCGCCAACAAGCTGATGCATCCGCGCTATGAACTGGACCGGGAGTATGCGGTGCGTATTCTCGGTGAGCTCGACGAGGCGCAGCGCAAGGCGCTGCTCGAAGGCGTCGAGCTGGAGGACGGGCTGGCCCGGTTCAACACGCTGCTGGATGCCGGAGGCGAGGGGGCGAACCACTGGTATCGGGTCACGCTGTCCGAGGGGCGAAACCGGGAGGTGCGCCGGATGTTCGAGGCCTTCGGTCTCACCGTGAGTCGGCTGATGCGCGTGCGCTACGGCCCGGTCGTCCTGCCCCCACGCCTCAAGCGAGGCATGTGGGAAGACATGGCGGCGGATCAGGTGTGCGCGCTGGCGGGTCTGCCCAAGCCGGTCAATCCTGGCGGCAAGGCCAAGCGCCCAGCTCCGCAGCCGCGTCGGGCGCCGCCGTCGCGTAGCTGATGGGGACTCAAATTGCGCCCGCTGCGGCGGGCTGCTATAATTTATGCGTTTCATCGGTTCGAGAGCTGAACCGACATCCGGTCGGATTTAACAGGGATGGGCGTTTCGCCCATTTTTTATTTGTGCGCTAGGAAGTTGTGGGTCAGGACATGGAGTTGCTGAAGCTGATCGAACAGACCGCGGAAGGTCTCGGCTACGAATTGGTCGATTTTGAAACCTCGCCCCGCGGCCGCCTGATGCGGGTGTTCATCGATTCCCCCAATGGCATCACCGTCGATGATTGTGCCACGGTCAGCAATCAGCTGACGCGGGTCTTCGAGGTTGAGAACGTCGAATACGACCGTCTCGAGGTGTCCTCGCCCGGACTGGACCGCGCGCTCAAGAAACCCGCCGATTTCGAGCGTTTCGCCGGCCAGGATGTGCAGGTTCGCCTGCGCATGCCGGTCGCCAATCAGCGTAATTTTGCCGGGGTGCTGCAGGGCTTGAAGGACGGCGTGGTGACGCTGGAAACGGAAAAGGGATCGATGGACATCCCGTTTGAAGAAATCGAAAAGGCCCGCCTGGTGCCCAGGTTTTGAGAGATTCGGAGGTTAGCAGGTATGAGCCGCGAAATTTTGTTGCTGGTTGACGCACTGGCCCGCGAGAAGAACGTTTCGAAGGAAATCGTGTTCTCTGCGCTGGAGTCTGCTCTTGCCCAGGCGACCAAGAAGCGTATCAACGACGACGCCGATGTGCGCGTGTCGATCGATCGGGAAACCGGCGACTACGAATCCTTCCGTCGCTGGCAGGTGCTGCCCGACGAGGACGTGGAGAACGATGAGGCCCAGATGGGGCTCATCGATGCCCGTGAGGAGTATCCCGACATCCAGGTCGGCGACTATGTGGAGGAGGGTCTCGAACCCATCGACTTCGGCCGCATCGGCGCGCAGGCCGCCAAGCAGGTGATCCTGCAGAAGGTGCGCGACGCGGAACGCGAGCAGATCCTCAACGATTTCCTCGATCGCAAGGAATACATCATTTCCGGCAGCATCAAGCGCATGGAGCGTGGCAACGCGATCATCGAGGTCGGCCGCCTGGAGGCAGTCCTGCCTCGCGATCAGATGATTCCGAAGGAGAATCTGCGCGTCGGCGACCGGGTCAAGGCCTATCTGCTGCGGATCGACCGCGGCGCCCGTGGTCCGCAACTAATCCTGTCCCGCACGGCGCCTGAGTTCGTCATGCGTCTGTTTGAGCTCGAAGTGCCGGAAATCGACGACGGCCTGCTCGAGATCAAGGCCTGCGCCCGTGACCCCGGTCTGCGCGCCAAGATCGGCGTCAAGTCCAACGATCCGCGCATCGACCCGATCGGCACCTGCGTCGGCCTGCGCGGATCCCGCGTCACGGCGGTGCGCAATGAAATCGGCGGCGAGAACATCGACATCGTGCTGTGGTCGCCCGAGCCGGCCCAGTTCGTCATCGGTGCGCTGCAGCCCGCCGAGGTGTCTTCCATCGTTGTCGACGAGGAAGCCCATGCGATGGACGTGGTGGTGGACGAAAACAACCTGGCGATCGCGATCGGCCGTAACGGCCAGAACGTGAAGCTCGCATCCGAACTGACCGGCTGGACCATCAACCTGATGACCGAGGCCGAGTCGGAGCGCAAGTCCGAGGCCGAGCACAGCTCGGTCCGGCAACTCTTCATCTCCAAGCTGGATGTGGACGAGGAAGTGGCCGACATCCTGATCGACGAGGGTTTCTCCTCGCTTGAAGAGGTGGCTTACGTTCCGTTGGCCGAGATGCTGGAAATCGAATCCTTCGACGAAGAAACGGTGAACGAGCTGCGCAACCGCGCCCGCAACGTGCTCCTCACCGAAGCCATCGTCACCGAAGAGCAACTGGAAACCGTCGCCGAGGACCTGCTGGGCCTCGAAGGCATGGACAACCCCCTGGCCGCCAAGCTGGCCCAGGGGGGCGTGCATAGCCGCGACGAACTGGCGGATCTGGCGGTGGATGAATTGATGGAGATGTCGGGGCTGGACGAAGAGCGGGCCAAGAATCTGATCACCAAGGCGCGCGCGCACTGGTTCGAGTAATACCCGGAGGCTCAAGATGGCACAGACAACCGTTACTCAATTCGCCGGCGAGCTCAAGATGCCGGCCTCCGTGTTGCTCGAGCAGCTGCAGAAGGCCGGTGTGGACAAGGCGAAGGAATCCGATCTCCTGTCCGAACAGGACAAATCCCGTCTGCTCGATTTTCTCCGTCGTGCCCATGGCGACACGGCCTCGAAGTCGAAGATCACGCTGACGCGCAAGCAGACCAGCGAGATCCGTGCGACGGACGCCACCGGGCGGGCCCGTACCGTGCAGGTGGAAGTGCGCAAGAAGCGCACCTTCGTGAAACGCGATGAGGCCCCAGTGCCGGAAGTCGCGATCAGTGCCGCGGCCGAGCTTCCCATTCCAGAGGTCGTCGAGCCCGCCGTCGAGCCTGTGATTGAGCCAGTCGCTGAGGTCGTGCCGCCGGAGCCCGTTGTCGAGGCGCCGGTGGTTGTGCCGGAGCCGGTCGTCGTCGAGCCCGTCGTCGTGCCGGAGCCGCAACCGGAGCCGGTGGTCGTCGAACTGAAGCCCGAGCCGCAACCTGAACCTGCGCCGCAACCCGAACCTGTCCAGGCTGCAGAGCCCGCCGCGGCGCCCGCGCCGAAGGCCGAGCAGCGTCCGGCTGGTCCGGTCCGCCGCGTTGTCGCGGGCTCCATCCTGACCGCCGAGGAAAAGGCGACCCGGGAACGCGAAGCCCAGCGCCATGCCGAGCTGCAGGCCCGCCAGGCCGCCGATCTGAAGGAAAAGCAGGAGCGTGAGGCGCGTGCCCGCTCGGCGATGCTGCAGCGTGCAGAGGAAGAGAAGCTGCGCCAGGCCGCGGCCGAAAAGGCGAAGACCGAAGGCGAAGCCGGGGCAAAGACCGGAACCCTGCACAAGCCAGCCAAGACCGAGGACAAGGGCGTCCGCAAGGACGCCAAGAAGGTCGTCAGCAAGGAAGCCGCGCCCGACGCCAAGCGCCGCGGCGGTCTCAAGACCCGTGGCGATACGACCGGCGGTGCCGGTGGCTGGCGCGGTGGCGGTCGCAGTGGTGGTCGTGGTGCCGGACGGGGCCAGGAGGCGCCGACTTTCGTCGCGCCGACCGAGCCCATCGTGCGTGAAGTGCACGTGCCGGAGACCATCTCCGTTGCCGACCTCGCTCACAAGATGTCGGTGAAGGCCATCGAGGTGATCAAGACCCTGATGAAGATGGGGTCGATGGTTACCATCAACCAGGTGCTGGACCAGGACACGGCGATGATCGTCGTCGAGGAAATGGGGCACAAGGCGCTGGCGGCCAAGCTGGACGACCCGGACGCCTTCCTCGAGGAGAGCGCGGAGCACAAGGATGTGGCGCTGGAGCCCCGTGCGCCCGTGGTGACCGTCATGGGCCACGTGGACCACGGCAAGACCTCGCTGCTCGACTACATCCGGCGTGCCAAGGTGGCGGCGGGCGAAGCCGGCGGCATCACTCAGCACATCGGGGCCTACCACGTCGAAACCGAGCGAGGAATGGTCACCTTCCTGGATACGCCGGGTCACGAGGCCTTTACGGCGATGCGTGCCCGCGGTGCCAAGGCGACCGACCTGGTCGTGCTGGTGGTGGCGGCCGACGACGGCGTGATGCCGCAGACCAAGGAGGCCATCCATCACGCCAAGGCGGCGGAGGTGCCGCTGGTGGTCGCGGTGAACAAGATCGACAAGCCGGGCGCCAACCCCGAGCGCGTGCGCCAGGAGCTGATTGCCGAAGGTGTCGTGCCGGAGGCCTATGGCGGCGATGCGATGTTCGTCGAAGTGTCGGCGAAGACCGGGCAGGGCATCGATGATCTGCTCGAAGGCATCCTGCTGCAGGCCGAAGTGCTCGAGCTGACGGCCCAGCGTGAAACCATGGCCAAGGGTCTGATCATCGAGGCGCGCCTCGACAAGGGCCGTGGCCCGGTGGCGACGCTGCTGGTCCAGTCCGGTACGCTGAAGCGTGGCGACGTGGTGCTGGCCGGCGCGACCTTCGGCCGCGTGCGGGCGATGCTCGACGAGAACGGCAAGCCGATCGAGGAAGCCGGCCCGTCCATCCCGGTCGAAATCCTTGGTCTCGCCGACGTTCCAGGGGCCGGAGACGAAGTCGTGGCCCTCGCCGACGAGCGCAAGGCGCGCGAAATTGCGCTGTTCCGCCAGGGCAAGTTCCGTGACGTGAAACTGGCCAAGCAGCAGGCGGCCAAGCTCGAAAGCATGTTCGAGCAGATGGGCGAAGGCGAGGTCAAGACCTTGCCGCTGATCATCAAGGCGGACGTGCAGGGTTCGCAGGAAGCCCTGGCCCATGCACTGGTCAAGCTGTCCACCGACGAGGTCCGGGTGCAGGTCATCCACGGCGGCGTCGGCGCGATCAGCGAGTCGGACGTCAACCTGGCCCAGGCTTCGGGTGCGGTCATCATCGGCTTCAACATCCGTGCCGACGCCAATGCCCGCAAGCTGTCCGAGAGCTTCGGCGTGGACATCCGCTACTACAACATCATCTACGACGCAGTCGATGAGGTGAAGAGCGCGTTGTCCGGCATGCTGGCACCGGAGAAGCGCGAGCAGAGCCTCGGTCTCGTCGAGGTTCGTCAGGTGTTCACGATCTCCAAGGTCGGCACGATTGCCGGCTGTTACGTGCTCGAAGGCATCGTCAAGCGCAACGCGCTGGTCCGCGTGCTGCGCAACCACGTGGTGATCCACACGGGCGAGCTGGAATCGCTGAAGCGCTTCAAGGACGACGTGAAGGAAGTCAAGTTCGGCTACGAGTGCGGTCTGCAGATCCGGAATTTCAACGATCTGATGGAAGGCGACCAGCTCGAGGTGTACGAAATCCAGGAAGTCGCACGGACACTGTAAGCCATGCCCAAGGAGTTTTCCCGTGGTCAGCGCGTGGCGGAGCAGATCCGTCGCGAACTGGCCGAACTGATCCGCCTCGAGTTGAAGGATCCTCGTGTCGGCTTTGTCACGCTGACCGACGTGGAGATCACGCCGGACTACGCCCATGCGAAGGTGTTCTTCACATCGATGACCGGACAGGAAGGGTTGGAGGAAATCCAGCGCGGCCTGCGCCGTGCCAGCGGCTTCCTGCGCCGCGAACTCGGACGGCGCATTCGCATCCACACGCTGCCGGAACTGCATTTCGTCTACGATCCTTCGGTGGAGACCGGCAACCGCATCTCGGCACTGATCGATCAGGCCATCGAGTCCGATCGTCAGCATGCCGAGGAGGCGGGTGAGCTTGAGCCGAAACCCGGAACGCCTCCGGGGGATTCGTCCCGTTGATCGCCCGGGCGCTGCTTTTGCAGCGCCCTTCTCAGGAAGTTTCCGTTTGGCCAAGACTCCCCAGCGGCGTAGCCCGCCGCGGCGCGCCGTCGACGGCGTGCTGTTTCTCGACAAACCGGTCGGCATCAGCTCCAACAATGCGCTGCAGAAGGCCCGCTGGCTGCTGAACGCTGCCAAGGGCGGCCATACGGGTACGCTGGATCCGATGGCCAGCGGTCTGCTCCCGCTGACCTTCGGCGAGGCGACGAAGTTCTCCCAGGCCCTGCTCGACGCCGACAAGGCCTACGAGGCCACGGTGCTGCTCGGGGTGGCGACGACGACCGCAGACGCCGAAGGGGAGGAACTGGCACGCTGCCCGGTGGACGTTTCCGACGCGGATATCGAGACTGCAATGTCGCCCCTGCGTGGCGACATCGAGCAGGTTCCGCCGATGTATTCCGCGTTGAAGCACCATGGCAAGGCGCTCTATGAATACGCCCGGGAGGGCATCGAGATTCCCCGCGAGCCACGCAAGGTCCGCATCCACCGCTTCGACTGCGTCGGGCGGGAGGGCGACGGCCTGCGGGTTGTGGTGGAGTGCAGCAAGGGCACCTATGTGCGGACCCTGGCCTCCGACCTCGGCGCGCAGCTCGGTTGCGGGGCGCACCTCACCGCCTTGCGGCGCACCCGCATCGGTCCCTTCGGCCTCGACGTCGCCGTCCCGCTGGCCGACTTCGAAGCGATACCCGCCGAGTCTCGTGAGGGACGGCTGGCGCCCGTCGATGCGTTGCTGGCGGATATCCCGCCGCTGCAACTCGATGTCGCCTGGGCCCACCGCTTCACCCATGGACAGCCCGTTCCGGAGTCTGCCGGCGTCGTCGGGGCGCTGTACCGGGTTTATGGCGGCGGGCGTTTCCTGGGGGTCGGCACCCTCACCGAGCCCGGCAAACTGGCGCCGACGCGCCTGATGGCGACCGGACGGTTATGAAATGTCTTGAGCAATCTTGCTTGCGTTCGATATAATTCCGCGCTTCGCAAGGCTACAACTAACCGAGTTAAACAATGGCAATCTCCACTGAACAAAAAGCGCAAATCGTTGGCGACTACCAGCGCGCCAAGGGCGACACCGGATCCCCGGAAGTGCAAGTCGCCCTGCTTACCGCCCGCATCAACGATCTGACCGGCCACTTCAAGGTCAACGTCAAGGACCACCATTCCCGCCGCGGCCTGCTGATGATGGTCAGCCAACGGCGCAAGCTCCTCGACTACCTGAAGCGCAAGAACGTCGACAGCTATCGCGAGCTGATCGCCCGTCTCGGCCTGCGCAAGTAAGCGGATAGAAGTAGCTTCGCTACCGAACGTGACAAACCTGCCTGTCGTGCAGGGCTTGTCATTGGCACAGCCGGTGTAAGTCCCACGTGGCTTCGCCGGCTTTGTTACATCTGTGCGCCAGAGAAAACGGCGCGTTTCCCTCGGCTATGTGTGCGGTTGTGGTTTGCCGCCAGCCGACTGATTGAAAGGATATCCCTTGCCTACCGCAACCAAAATGAGTTTTACCTACGGATCCCACACCATCACGATGGAGACTGGCGAAGTCGCCCGTCAGGCCGGTGGTGCGGTGATCGTCAGCATGGACGACACCGTTGTGCTGGCGACCGTGGTGGCTGCCAAGAATGCCAAGCCGGGCCAGGATTTCTTCCCGCTCACCGTCGATTACGTTGAGAAGTTCTATGCGGCAGGCCGCATTCCCGGCGGCTTCTTCAAGCGTGAAGGCCGTCCGACCGAGAAGGAGACGCTGACCTCCCGCCTGATCGACCGTCCGCTCCGACCGCTCTTTCCGGACGGCTTCTACAACGAAGTCCAGGTTATCGTTCAGGTCCTGTCCCTGAACCCGGAAGTGGATGCCGACATCCCGGCGATGATCGGAGCCTCCGCAGCGCTGGCGGTTTCCGGCATCCCGTTCGCCGGCCCGATCGGCGCGTGCCGCGTGGGCTATGACAACGGGGCTTACATCCTGAACCCGACCGCGACCCAGCTGCAGACCAGCCAGATGAACCTGGTCGTCGCCGGTACCGAGACTGCGGTGCTGATGGTCGAGTCCGAGGCCCTAGAGCTGCCGGAGGACGTGATGCTCGGCGGCGTGGTGTTCGGCCACACCCAGATGCAGGCCGCGATCAACGCGATCAACGAGCTGGTGGAAGTCGCCGGCAAGCCCGAATGGGACTGGCAGCCGCCGGCGAAGGACGAAGGCCTGATCGCCCGTGTCACCGAACTGGCCGGTGCGAAGATCGACGAGGCCTTTCGCATCACCGCCAAGCAGGCCCGCTCGCAGCAGCTGAAGGCCATCGGCGATGAAGTGCACGCTGCGCTGACCGCCGAAGGGCGCGACTACGACGCCAACACCGTCAACAACATCATCTTCGATCTGGAGTCCAAGGTCGTCCGCGGCCGTATCCTGTCCGGCGAGGCGCGTATCGACGGCCGCGACACGCGTACCGTGCGCCCGATCGACATCCGCGTGGGCGTGCTCCCGCGTACCCACGGTTCGGCGCTGTTCACCCGCGGCGAAACGCAGGCGCTGGTCGTGACCACCCTCGGAACCGGCCGGGACGAGCAGATCATCGATGCGGTGGCCGGCGAGTACCGCGAGCGCTTCATGCTGCATTACAACTTCCCCCCGTTCTCGACCGGTGAGTGTGGCCGCTTCGGCTCGCCCAAGCGTCGTGAGATCGGTCATGGTCGCCTCGCCAAGCGCGCGCTGGCCGGCGTGCTGCCGGGCAAGGAAGATTTCAGCTACACCGTCCGCGTGGTGTCCGAGATCACCGAATCAAACGGCTCCAGCTCGATGGCGTCGGTCTGCGGCGGCTCGCTGGCAATGATGGATGCGGGCGTTCCGCTGTCCGCACCGGTGGCGGGGATCGCGATGGGGCTGATCAAGGAAGGCGGCCGTTTCGCCGTGCTGACCGACATCCTCGGTGACGAGGATCACCTCGGCGACATGGACTTCAAGGTGGCCGGCACCGAGAACGGTGTGACCGCGCTGCAGATGGACATCAAGATCCTGGGCATCACCAAGGAGATCATGCAGGTCGCGCTGGCCCAGGCCAAGGAAGGCCGCATGTACATCCTCGGGCTGATGAAGGATGCCCTTGGCGGCGCTCGTGGCGAGGTTTCGACCTTCGCGCCGCGCATGATCACCCTGAAGATCAATCCGGAGAAGATCCGCGACGTGATCGGCAAGGGCGGCGCGGTGATCCGTGGCCTGCAGGAAGAAACGGGCACCGTCATCGAGATCGCTGACGACGGCAATGTGACGATTTCGTCGGTCAGCGCCGAAGGCGCCCAGGTGGCCAAGAAGCGCATCGAGGAAATCACTGCCGAAGTGGAAGTCGGCAAGGTCTACGAGGGCCCGGTGGTGCGCATCCTCGATTTCGGCGCGATCATCAACATCCTTCCTGGCCGCGACGGCCTGCTGCACGTGTCGCAGATCGCCAACGAGCGCGTCAACGCGGTGTCCGACTACCTGAAGGAAGGCCAGGTCGTCCGCGTCAAGGTGCTCGAGACCGACGAGAAGGGTCGCGTGCGCCTGTCCATGAAGGCGCTGCTGAACGAGAAGGCCGAGTAATTCTTTCCGCCTTTCGCTGGTTGGAAAATCGGGCGCTGCGGCGCCCGATTTTTTTCAGGCACGTATTTTCCGGCAGCGTGCAGTGCTTGCGGCGAACCGGGGGTTCGGGGCACCCTGTTGCAACAAGCACTTTCGTGGAAGGGATCGCCGATGCGTCATACCGTTAGCTTGACCCCGTCGCCGTGGGTCACGCGTTTTGCGCCGCTGATCGCCGCCGGGGGGGAGGTGCTCGATCTGGCCTGCGGCAGCGGCCGGCACGCCCGCTGGCTGGCGAGCCGGGGATTCCGGGTTGAGGCGGCTGACCGGGATGCGGTGGCGTTGGAGCTGTTGGCGGGCGTCCCTCACGTGACGGTCCGCGAAACGGACCTGGAGGAGGGGCCGTGGCCCTACTCGGGCCGCCACTTCGACGGTATCGTCGTCACCAATTACTTGTTCCGCCAGCGCCTACCCCTGCTGCTCACGGCGCTGAACCATGGCGGAGTGCTGATCTACGAGACCTTCATGGTCGGGAACGAGCGTTTCGGCAAGCCGAGCAATCCGGATTTCCTGCTGCGATCCCATGAGCTGCTGGAACGGGTGGCCGACACCTGCACGGTGATGGCCTACGAGCAGGGTGAGGTGGCTGAGCCCAGGCCGGCGGTGATCCAGCGCGTCTGCGCGGTGAAAGGGCATCATCCGTCGCTACGCCTGCCGTGATCCTGGTGGCGTGTGCGCGCGACTTCGGGGGCCGGGTCAGCGCAGCAGGGGTTTGAGCTCCCGCCAGATCGTGTCGAGGATCAGCGGCTGCGCGTCTGCGACCGGGTGGATGCCGTCCTGCTGGAAGTAGGCGCGCTTGTCCGCGAAGCCTTCCATCATGAAGGGTACCAGGCGCAGCTTGTTGGCCCTGGCCAGTTCCTGGAAAGCCGTTTCGAAGCGCGCGGTGTAGTCCGGGCCGTAGTTCGGCGGCATGCGCATGCCGACCAGCAGCACGCGGGCGCCAGCCTCGCGGCTGGCATCGATCATCGCCTGGAGGTTGGCGCTCATCGCCGCAACCGGCAGGCCGCGCAGGCCGTCATTGGCACCCAGCTCGATGACCACCAGGGACGGCTTGTGGGCCTGCAGGGCCGCCGCCAGACGGCTGCGCCCGCCCGCCGTGGTTTCTCCGCTCACGCTGGCGTTGACGACTTTGTGGGGGAGCCTGGCTTCGGTGATGCGCTGCTCGAGCAGTGCCGGCCAGGCCTGATGCGGGCGCAGGCCGTAGCCGGCGGACAGGCTGTCGCCCCACACCAGCACGGTTCCCGCGAAGGCCGGCGCTGCGGCGAGCAGCAGGCTCACCAGCACGCCGTGGAACAGGGCGCTGCGGCGCATGGCCGGGTCAGGCCGGGATCTTGTCGGCGCAGTGGCCCTGGACGACCTGCATCAGCGGCGGGAAGATCTTGGGCGTCGCGGCGACGATGTTGCCGGTGGTGAGATAGGCCGATTCACCGGCCAGATCGCTGACCAGACCGCCGGCCTCGCTGATCAGCAGGCTGCCGGCGGCCATGTCCCAGGGTGACAGACCGAATTCCCAGAATCCGTCGAGGCGGCCTGCCGCCACGTAGGCCAGATCCAGAGCGGCCGCGCCGGGGCGGCGCAGGCCGGCGGTTTTCTGGGTGAGTTCCTTGAAGATCGCCAGGTAGGTGTCCACATTGGAGAACTGGCGATAGGGAAAGCCGGTACCGACCAGGGCGTCCTGCAGCCGGACGCGCTTGGAGACGCGGATGCGGCGGTCGTTCAGGAAGGCGCCGGCGCCCTTCGAGGCGGTGAACATCTCGTTGCGGGTGGGGTCATAGACCACCGCCTGTTCGACGACGCCGCGGCGGGCCAGCGCGATGGAGATCGCATACTGGGGGAAGCCGTGGATGAAGTTCGTGGTGCCGTCCAGGGGGTCGATGATCCACTGGTACTCGGTGTCGGCTTCCGGCCCGGTCTCGCCGGACTCTTCTGCTAGAATGCTGTGGCTCGGATACGCCTCGCGGAGCACCTGCACAATGGCGTCTTCGGCCGCGCGGTCCACTTCCGTCACGAAGTCGTTGGGTGACTTGGATTCGACGCGCAGAAGGTCCACGTCGTTGGACGCCCGGTTGATGACGGTGGCGGCACGTCGTGCGGCCTTGATGGCGATGTTCAGAGTGGGATGCATGGGTGTCTGGCAAGGTCTGCCGGCCCGGCCACGAAGGCCCACCGGTCGACACTAATTCGGAAACCCGCATTTTAATATGAACAACGGTGACGCGCTTGGGCGCGTGCGTGTCGTCCTTAGCCGTACCAGTCATCCCGGCAATATCGGCGCGGCGGCCAGGGCCATGAAGACGATGGGCCTGACGCAACTGGTTCTTGTCGCGCCCCAGTCCTTCCCCGATCCGGTTGCGACCGCGCGGGCGGCGGGGGCAGACGATATTCTGGCCGGTGCGCGGGTGGTCGGCAGTCTTGCCGAGGCGCTCGAGGGCACGGTTTTCGCTGCGGCGCTGACGGCCCGGCGCCGCGAACTGGCGGTGCCGATGAAGTGGGCGCGCGAGGCCGCCGGCGATCTGGTGCAGCGGACGGGCTTCGGCGATGTGGCGCTGGTCTTCGGCAACGAGACGGTTGGCCTGTCGAACGAGGACGTGGCGCTGTGTCACATGCCGGTGAAAATCCCGGTCAGCGACAGCTATGCGTCCCTCAATCTCGGCGCGGCGGTGCAGGTGCTGTGCTACGAACTACGCATGGCCGCCCTCGAGCCGGGTCAGGCGCCGGCACTCGAATTCGAACCGGCGAGCTTCGAGGAGGTGGAGGGTTTCTTCGCCCACCTCGACCGGGCGATCACTGCCAGCGGTTTTTTCAATCCGACCAGTTCCAAGCGCCTGTGGCCGCGGCTGCGCCGACTGTTCGGTCGTATCCGCCTCGAGAAGGACGAGATCAACATTCTGCGTGGCATGTTGAGCGCCTTCGAAAAAAAGTAGACTAAAATAGTCGGAAATCGGGAGGCGTCCGGCGCCTTGTCTGCCAGGAGGGGCGGGCGGGATCGGGCGATCCGCATTCGGGAGTCTTTTTAATGTTCAGTCGTCTGCGTGAAGACCTGGCCAACGTTCTCGAACGGGACCCGGCAGCGCGCTCCAGGTGGGAAGTGCTCACCTGCTATCCGGGCATGCATGCCCTGTGGCTGCATCGCATTGCCCATGCGGCGTGGCGGCGTGGTTTCCGCTGGGCCGGTCGTTTCACGAGCCATGTCGGTCGGATGCTGACCGGCATCGAGATCCATCCCGGTGCCACGATCGGCCGTCGCGTCTTCATCGACCACGGCATGGGTGTCGTGATCGGAGAGACGGCCGAGGTCGGCGACGACTGCACGATCTACCAGGGCGTGACGCTCGGCGGTACGTCCCTGTACCGCGGTACCAAGCGCCATCCGACGCTGGGGCGGGGCGTGGTGATCGGCGCCGGCGCCAAGGTGCTCGGTGGCTTCGAGGTGGGGGCGGGGGGGGCGAAGGTCGGATCCAACGCGGTGGTGGTGAAACCGGTGCCGGCCGGCGCCACGGCGGTCGGCAATCCGGCGCGGATCATCGAGCCGGGCGGGGACGATGCGGCCCGTGCCCGCGAGGCCAAGGCCGAGCAGATGGGTTTCACCGCCTACGGGGTGACCCGCGACATGGACGATCCCGTGTCGAAGGCGCTCCACGGTCTGCTTGATCACGCGGTCGAGACGGACCGGCGCCTCCGTGTGCTGCTGGACACCCTCGCCGCGGCGGGGATATCCGTCGATGCGGCGGTCCGGGCCGAGGATGCCTTCGATCCGAAGGGGCTTGGCAAGATGGTTGATTGAAGATCTGCCATCCGGCCGGGACGGAAAATAGTTGATCGATTTTGTCGGGTTTGGTATTCTTGACTGAAATATTCAACTATTCATCTGCCTCCCTCTGGAGTATCCATGAGACTCACCACCAAAGGTCGTTTTGCCGTCACGGCAATGATTGATCTGGCCCTGCGCTGTTCAGAAGGGCCGGTGACGCTCGCGGGTATCGCCGATCGGCAGCGGATTTCCCTGTCCTACCTCGAGCAGCTATTCGGCAAGCTGAGGCGTTTCGAGCTGGTCAGCAGCGTGCGTGGGCCCGGTGGCGGTTATGCGTTGGCCCGCGGGATGGACGCGATCACCGTCGCGGACATCATTGCGGCGGTGGATGAGCCCCTCGACGCCACATCCTGCGGCGGCAAGGAGAACTGCCAGGACGAGCACCGCTGCATGACTCACGAACTGTGGACCAACCTCAACCGGCGCATGTATGAGTACCTGCATTCGGTGACCTTGGCCCATCTGGTGGAGCAGCAGCGGCAAAAGGCGGCGCAGATGGCCAGTCAGGTTGCGGTGCTTCACGACGAGCGGTCTGCCTCCTTTGGCAAGGGGGCCGGCACGATGCCGGCGACGGCCTGAACACCCAGGATCAGTCGATGTTTGCGCCGGTTTATCTCGATCACAATGCGACCACGCCGCTCGACCCGGCGGTGCGCGAGGCGATGCTGCCTTGGCTCGGCGAGCGTTTCGGCAACGCGTCGAGCCGGCACGAGTACGGCCGTGCGGCGCGGAAGGCCATCGACGAGGCGCGGGCGCAGGTCGCCGCCGCGGTGGGGGCGCACCCGACCGAGGTGGTCTTCACGAGCGGTGGTTCCGAAGCCAACAACCTGTTCATCAAGGGTGCAGCCGCGATGCTGAAGCCCGGCTTGCTGGCCATCAGCGCGGTCGAGCACCCCTGCGTGCGGGAGCCGGCACGACAACTGCGCAAGAGCGGCTGGCGCTGCGAGGAGATCGGCGTCGACGCTGCAGGGCGGATCGACCCGCGCTCCTTCGAGGTGCTGCTGGCCGACAGGCCCGCGCTGGTGTCGGTGATGCTCGCCAACAACGAAACCGGCGTGATCCAGGATGTGGTTGCGCTGGCCTCGGCGGTGAAGGCAAAAGGTGGCTGGATGCACTGCGACGCGGTGCAGGCCCTTGGCAAGATGAAGGTGGATTTCCGTGCCCTCGGTGTGCATGCGCTGACGCTGTCGAGTCACAAGATCGGCGGCCCGCTGGGCGCCGGGGCGCTGATCCTCGACAAGCGCGTCGAAGTCGCTCCGCTGGTGGCCGGTGGCGGGCAGGAGCGGAAGCTGCGCTCGGGGACCGAGAATGTCATGGCCATCGTCGGTTTCGGCAAGGCCTGTGAACGGGCGATGGCTGATATCGAACTTCGCGCGGCACGACTGGCCGCCTTGCGCCAGCGGCTCGAGGCAGGGCTGGCGCAGAGCGGGGCGCGGATCTTTTCCGCGGATGCGCCAAGGCTCCCGAACACCACGTTCTTCGCGATCGATGGCGTCGACGGCGAAACCCTGGTGGGAAAGCTGGACCGCGCCGGTTTCGCGGTGGCGAGCGGATCGGCCTGCTCGAGCGCCGATCCGGAGCCATCGCACACGCTGCTGGCGATGGGCGTGGAAGCGGGCCTGGCCCGGGCCGCGCTGCGGGTCAGCCTTGGTGTCGGCAACACGGAGCAGGACGTGGATGGATTTTTGCAGGCGCTCGGCGAGAACCTCGCCAGCCTCCGAACACTGGCCGCGATGGCAGTCTAGGTTTTAGAAACGCTAATTTTTCGCAGTACGGAGAAGATGAAGATGCTCAAGTTACCGATCTACCTCGATTACTCGGCGACCACGCCGGTGGATCCCCGCGTTGCGGAGAAGATGATCCCCTACCTCACCGAGCTGTTCGGCAACCCGGCATCCCGTAGCCATTCCTTCGGCTGGACTGCGGAAAAAGCCGTCGAGGATGCCCGCGAGGAAGTCGCCCGGCTGGTGAACGCCGATCCGAAGGAGATCATCTGGACCTCCGGTGCGACCGAATCCAACAACCTGGCGATCAAGGGTGCCGCCCAGTTTTACTCAGGCAAGGGCAAGCATGTCATCACCGTCAAGACCGAGCACAAGGCCGTGCTGGACACCGTCCGCGAGCTCGAGCGGGTGGGTTTCGAGGCGACCTACCTCGACGTCAAGGAAGACGGCCTGCTCGACCTCGACGTGCTGAAGGCAGCGATCCGCCCCGACACCACGGTGATCTCGGTGATGTTCGTGAACAACGAGATCGGGGTGATCCAGCCGATCGCCGAGATCGGCGAGATCTGCCGCGAGAAAGGCATCATCTTCCACGTCGATGCGGCCCAGGCGACCGGCAAGATTGACATCGACCTCTCGAAGCTGAAGGTGGACCTGATGTCCTTCTGCGCCCACAAGACCTATGGCCCGAAGGGCATCGGCGCGCTGTACGTGCGCCGCAAGCCGCGCGTCCGCCTCGAGGCGCAGATGCACGGTGGCGGCCATGAGCGCGGCCTGCGCTCCGGCACCCTGGCGACCCACCAGATCGTCGGCATGGGCGAGGCCTTCCGCATCGCCCGCCTCGAGATGGCCGAGGAGAACCAGCGCGTCGGCGCGCTGCGCGACCGCCTGCTGGCCGGGCTCACCGCCATCGAGGAGACCTTCGTCAATGGCGACATGGTGCATCGCGTGCCCCACAACCTGAATGTCAGCTTCGCCTACGTGGAAGGCGAGTCGCTGATCATGGCGATCAAGGATATTGCGGTGTCCAGCGGTTCGGCCTGTACTTCGGCGAGCCTGGAACCGTCCTACGTGCTGCGGGCGCTGGGTCGCAACGACGAGCTGGCCCACAGTTCCATCCGTTTCACCATCGGCCGCTTCACGACGGTCGAGGAAATCGATTTTACAATTGACTTGCTGCAGCGCAAGGTCGGCAAGCTCCGCGAACTGTCGCCCCTCTGGGACATGTTCAAGGAAGGCATCGACCTCGACACCGTGCAGTGGGCTGCGCACTGACAGGAGAGCAGAAATGGCATACAGCGAAAAGGTTCTGGACCACTACGAAAACCCGCGCAACGTCGGTGCTTTCGGCAAGGAAGACGACGGTGTCGGCACCGGCATGGTGGGTGCCCCCGCCTGTGGCGACGTGATGAAGCTGCAGATCAAGGTCGGCAAGGACGGCATCATCGAGGACGCCAAGTTCAAGACCTACGGCTGCGGCTCGGCGATCGCGTCGAGCTCGCTGGTCACCGAATGGGTGAAGGGCAAGACGCTCGATCAGGCGATGGAGATCAAGAACACCGCGATCGCCGAGGAACTGGCCCTGCCGCCGGTGAAGATCCACTGCTCCATCCTCGCCGAAGACGCGATCAAGGCGGCGGTCGAGGACTACAAGAAGAAGCACAACGGCTGAAAGGAAGTGCAATCATGGCAGTAACCCTGTCCGACAAGGCGGCAAGCCACATCGGCAACTTCATCGCCAAGCGCGGCAAGGGCGTCGGCATCCGCCTGGGTGTGCGCACGTCGGGCTGTTCCGGGATGGCCTACAAGCTGGAGTTCGCCGACGAGGTGCTGCCGGAAGACGTGGTCTTCGAAAGCCACGGTCTGAAGGTGCTGATCGACCCGAAGAGCCTGCCCTACATGGATGGTACTGAACTCGATTTCGTGCGCGAAGGGCTGAACGAGGGCTTCAAGTTCAACAACCCGAACGTGAAGGACCAGTGCGGCTGCGGCGAAAGCTTCACCGTCTGAGCGCCGCCGTCCGAGATGCTTGACCTTCATCAGGATTATTTTGCGCTCTTCGGCCTGACGCCGGTTTTCGACATCGATGTCGAACGCCTGGAGCAGGCCTATCTGGAAATGCAGGGCAAGGTCCATCCGGACCGCTTCGCCCATCTGCCCGACAGCGAGAAGCGCCTGTCGATGCAGTGGGCGACCCACGCCAACGAAGCCTTCCGGACGCTGAAGAACCCGCTCACCCGCGGGCATTACCTCCTCGAATTGCGTGGGGTCGATCCTGCCTTCGACACCAACACGGCCATGTCTGCCGACTTCCTGATGGAGCAGATGGAGTGGCGGGAGGCGCTGGGTGAGGCGCAGCAGGCTGCCGACGAGGACGCGCTCGAGGATCTGGCGCGGCGTGTGCGTGCTGGCAGCAAGGCGCTGGTGCTCGAACTCGCGCGTCAACTCGACGTGACGGGCGACCTCGACGGGGCGGCCGATACGGTGCGGCGCATGAAATTCCTCGAGAAACTGCAACATGAAATCAATGACGCCTTGACGGCGCTGGAATCCTGATGGCTCTGCTGCAAATTTCCGAACCGGGCATGTCCACGGCGCCCCACCAGCACCGCCTGGCGGTCGGCATCGACCTGGGCACCACCAATTCGCTGGTGGCCACGGTCCGCAACGGTGTGCCCCTTTGCGTGCAGGACGAAGAAGGGAAGGTGCTGCTGCCCTCCATCGTCCATTACCTTCCCGATGGTCAGATCATCGTCGGACGTAAGGCGCTGGCGACCCAGGCGGTCGACCCGCGCAACACCATCGTGTCGGTCAAGCGTTTCATGGGGCGGGGTCTCAAGGACGTGGCCCACGTCGAGACCATGCCCTACGACTTCGTCGCCAGCGAGGGCATGGTGCGCTTGCGCACCATCCAGGGTGTCAAGAGTCCGGTCGAGGTATCGGCCGAGATCCTCAAGAACCTGCGCATCCGCGGCGAGCGGAGCCTGGGTGGCGAGCTCACTGGCGCGGTGATCACCGTACCGGCCTATTTCGACGACGCCCAGCGCCAGGCCACCAAGGATGCAGCGCGACTGGCCGGCCTCAATGTGTTGCGCCTGCTCAACGAGCCGACTGCTGCGGCCATCGCCTATGGGCTGGAGAACGCATCGGAAGGCACCTACGCGGTCTATGACCTGGGCGGAGGCACTTTCGACATTTCCATCCTGCGCCTGTCGCGCGGAGTTTTCGAGGTCGTTGCGACCAGCGGTGATGCAGCGCTGGGGGGGGACGACTTCGATCATCGCCTGTTCTGCTGGATTCTCGACAACGCCGGGATCTCCCTGCCGTCGGACCGCGACGCCCGCCGCCTGCTGATGAAGGCGCGGGAAGTCAAGGAGCGTCTGACCCTGGACGAGTCGGTGCCGGTCCGCATGACGCTGGAGGGGGGCGACGAGGTGGATCTCGTCGTCGAGCGCGACGTGTTTGTCGACATCACCCGTCCGCTGGTGGAAAAAACCCTGCGTCCGCTGAAGAAGGCGCTGCGCGATGCCAATCTCGACCCGGCCGACGTGAAGGGGGTGGTGATGGTGGGGGGCGCGACGCGCATGCCCCACGTGCAGGAGGCGGTCGGGGCGTTCTTCGGCCAGCTGCCGCTGACCAACCTCGATCCGGACACCGTGGTTGCCGTCGGTGCGGCGATGCAGGCCAACGTGCTCGCCGGCAACCGGGCCGGGGACGACGAATGGCTACTCCTCGACGTGATTCCGCTGTCGCTCGGCATCGAGACGATGGGTGGGCTCGCCGAAAAGATCATTCCGCGCAATTCGACCATACCGACCGCGCGTGCCCAGGAGTTCACGACCTTCAAGGACGGCCAGACGGCGATGGCCTTTCATGTGGTGCAGGGAGAGCGTGAACTGGTCGCCGATTGCCGCTCGCTGGCGCGCTTCGAGTTGCGCGGCATTCCGCCGATGGTCGCCGGCGCCGCGCGTATTCGCGTGACCTTCCAGGTCGATGCGGATGGGTTGCTGTCGGTTTCCGCGCGGGAAACCACCACCGGCGTCGAGGCCCGGGTGGAGGTCAAACCCTCCTATGGCCTGGCCGACGACGAGATCGCCAGCATGCTCAAGGCAGGCTTCGAGCACGCCCAGGAAGACATGGAAGTGCGTGGCCTGAAGGAGCAGCAGGTCGAGGCGATGCGGGTGATCGAGGCGACCGAGAAGGCGCTGGCCATCGATGGTGGTCTGCTCGACGAGGCCGAGCGGGCCGGCCTGGACGCGGCCATTGCCGCGCTGCGCCACGCGGCGGAGGGCGTGGAGGTGCGCGCCATCAAGATCCAGCTCGAGGCCTTCAACCGCGCCTCCAACGAATTCGCCTCGCGGCGCATGGACAAGAGCATCCGTGAGGCGCTGGCGGGCCACAAGATCGACGATATCCGGATCTGAACAAACGATGACCACACTGATTGTGCTCCCCCACGTGGAGCTCTGCCCCGAAGGGGCCGTGATCGAGGCCGAACCGGGCCAGACCATCTGTGACAGCCTGCTGGCCAACGGCATCGAGATCGAGCATGCCTGCGAAAAGTCCTGTGCCTGCACGACCTGCCACGTGGTCGTGCGCGAGGGCTTCGGCAGTCTTGAAGCGGCCGAGGAACTCGAGGAGGATCTGCTCGACAAGGCCTGGGGTCTGGAGCCCACCTCGCGGCTGTCCTGTCAGGCGGTGGTCGGGACGATGCCCTTGACCGTCGAGATTCCGAAGTACTCCATCAACATGGCCCGGGAGGGCAAGCACTGATGAAATGGACTGAAGTTCAGGAGATTGCGATCCAGTTGTCGGAGGCCCACCCGGACGCGGATCCCAAGCGGCTCAATTTCGTCGATCTGATGAACTGGGTCATCGCTCTGCCGGAGTTCGACGACGATCCCAAGCATTGCGGCGAACGCATCCTCGAGGCGATCCAGCAGGCCTGGATCGACGAAGTAGAGTGAGCGGCGACGGCTTGCCTGGCGGCATCCTCGGTTTCGAAGCGCGCAGCATTTCCGGCGCGCCCATCCGTTTTGCGGATTTCGAAGGGAAGGTCGTGCTGATCGTGAATACCGCGAGCCGCTGCGGATTCACGCCCCAGTATGCGGGGCTGCAGAAGCTCCACGAAGCTTATGGGGCGCGGGGGCTGGTGGTGGTCGGCTTCCCCTGCAACCAGTTCGGCAGGCAGGAGCCTGCGGGAGAGGCGGAGATTGCGCAGTTCTGCGAGTTGAACTACGGCGTCAGCTTCCTGCTGACCGAGAAGGTCGAGGTGAACGGGGAGGGTGCGCATCCCCTGTTCCGCTATCTGAGCGCTGCGCTGCCCGGTGTGCTGGGTACCGCGCCGATCAAATGGAACTTCACGAAATTCCTCGTCGACAAGGCCGGCCTGCCGGTCCGGCGCTACGCACCGACCACGACGCCTGCCGACATCGCGCAGGATATCGAAGCCCTGCTCTAGCCCGCGTTTCGAGCGTCAACGGGCCGTCGGATCGGAGGGCTCGTTCAGTGAAAGCCAGTAAAGCCCCAACTGGCCAACCGCCTGCAGGAAGCGTTCGAAATCCACCGGCTTGCGGATGTAGCTGTTGGCACCGAGGCGGTAGGCCTCGAAGATGTCCTGGTGCTCCTTGGAGGTGGTCAGCACGACCACCGGCAGCAACGCGGTGCGCTCGTCGGCGCGGATCCGCCTCAGCACTTCGAGGCCGTCGATACGGGGAAGCTTGAGGTCGAGCAGCACGAAGGCCGGCATGATCATGCAGTTACGTGACGAGTACTGCCCGGTGCAGAAAAGGTAGTCGAGTGCCTCGACGCCATCCCGCGCAACCACGACCTGATTGGCGATCTTGTTCTTATTGAAGGCCCTGAGGGTGAGCGCCTCATCGTCGGGATTGTCTTCAACGAGGAGGATGGGGCGATCGGTCGCCATGAAAACTCCTTGACCTGATTTTTTGTGGTCTTGCCTGATTGATGTGTTCCGCCGATCGAGATCCGCCGGAGCGGACCGATCTAGACAGGATCATAAATACGGCAGGTCATCCGGGAGCTTGACGGATTTCTCGCTGAACGACGGGTTTCACAATAATTGACCCGCTTCGAGGAGAAAGATCTTGTCATCACCGCTGGGTGCGGAGAGCCAGGTGGGGGCGAGATCCGGGAAGGCCTTCTCGACGATCGCCCGGTTGTGACCGACTTCAACGGCCAGCAGGCCTTCTGGTTTGAGATAGCGGGGTGCGTCGGCCAGCAGCTTGCGCACCAGGTCGAGGCCGTCCTCGCCGGAGCCCAGTGCGATGCCCGGCTCGTGGAGGTATTCGGCGGGCAGCGCCTCCATGGATTCGCGGGTGACGTAGGGCGGGTTGCTGAGGATGAAATCGAAGGGCTGTTCAGGCACCGCGGTGAAGCCGTCGGACTGCACGAGTTCGATGCGATCCTCGAGGCCATAGGCGGCGATGTTGGCGGCGGCCACGTCGAGGGCGTCGCGGGACAGATCGACGGCGACGATATGGGCGTTCGGGAAGGCGTGCGCCATCAGGATGGCCAGGCAGCCGGAGCCGGTGCACATGTCCATCGCGGCGGTCACGGCCTCCGGATCCTGGATCCACGGCGAGAAGCCGTCGTGCAGCAGTTCGGCGAAGTAGGAACGGGGCACGATGACCCGTGGGTCCACCTGGAAGCGGAAGTC
>Ga0213919_1000198_pt1 | contig 31968 bp, 41 predicted proteins | sample McNCre317MG_FD_161056 | JGI IMG/M metagenome (GOLD analysis project Ga0213919, IMG submission 161056) | Freshwater microbial communities from McNutts Creek, Athens, Georgia, United States - 3-17 MG | ecosystem: Environmental > Aquatic > Freshwater > Creek | place: USA: Georgia | collected... | reverse complement strand
TTCCGCAACCCCGTAAGCCGCGCATGACCGAACCCGTGACCAACATCGCCGCAACCCTTGCCGAAGTGCTCCCCAAGGCCAGCCTGGTCGGCGCCCTGGACAAGAGCAATGCCGACGGCGTGAAGCTCTATGCCGTGCCCAAGGGCACCGACCTGAAGGAGGTCGACCTGGAGCGCCTGCTGCCCGCGCCGCGCCGCGCCAAGCTGCAGGTGGCCATGGCCGATGTCGACAGCTTCCTGACCTACATCGCCCGGCACCGCAGCGACGCCACCGTCATCTGGTGCACGTTCAACCCGCAGAGCTTCGCGCTGAGCTTCCAGGCCGTGTTCGACGACTTCGGCGCCCAGGCGATGCCGGGCTGGCGCGGCCACCGCGCAACCTACACGCCCGAGCCCAGCGCCGAATGGAAGGCCTGGACGGCCGCCAACGGCAGCAAGAACGCGATGGCGCAGCTGGACTTCGCCAGCTTCCTGGAGCGCCACGAGACCGACATCGCCAACGTCGACGGCATGCCCAACAGCCTGCAGATGATGGCCATGGCCACCGCCTTCGAGGCCAACAGCGAGAAGCGCATCAAGAGCGTGGTCAAGCTGCAGGGCGGCGGCACGCGGCTGGACTTCATCGACGACAACGATGCCGACACCGAGGCCCGGATGCAGCTGTTCGAGAAGTTCGCGATCGGCATCCCCGTGTTCTGGGCTGGCCCGGGCTACCGCATCGACGCACGGCTGAAGTACCGCCAGGCCAGCGGCAAGGTGGGCTTCTGGTACGAACTGATCCGGGCCGACCGCGTGCACGAGGCTGCGGCGAAGGAGCTGATCGAGAAGGTGCAGCTGGGCCTGCCGGCGGGCACGCCCCTGCTGATGGGCGGCGCCACCGCCAGCTGAAGGCCGCAGCGTGCAGACCGAGACCATCACCTGGCACGACCTGCCGGACGACGGCATGCCCGACGCCGAGATCGCGGTGCTGGTCCGCTTCACCAGTAGCGACGGCCACAGCGACACGTGGCCGGGCTGGTGGAGCGGCTCGCACTGGATCGATGCCAGCACCGGGGACCGCATGGAGCGCACGCCCGAGTCGGATGGCACCGGCGGTTGCCGCGTCACCGGCTGGGCGGATATGCCCAGCGGCCAGGCCGCCACCCACTGACCCCAACGGAGACCGCCATGGAAACCGCCATCCAGCGCCGCGTGCCGGCCACCACGATCGAGAAGCCCGCCGGCGCCGCGGCCAGCGTGTTCGACGCCGGCCGGCAGGCGAAGCAGGCCGCCCAGGCCAGCCGCACCTACACCGTGCTGGACCCTGCTGCGGTGGTCATCAAGAAGGGCGTGCCGCTGCCGCCCGCCAGCCGCGGCGCGGCGGGCCTGGACCGCTATGGCGCCCTGCTCAAGCGCATGGAGCCCGGCTACTGCGCCGAGCTGACGGAGAAGCAGGCCAAGAGCCTGCTGGCCCGCGCCCGCAAGCTGGGCGTCAAGGTCACCACCCGCGTGCTGCCGGACGGCAAGCATGGCGTGTGGCGGCTGGCTTGAGGGCGGTGATCGCATGCTGAAGCCGCAATTCATCCTGCCGCTGTCCGACGAGCTGGTGGTCGACCTGTTCGCCGGTGGCGGCGGCGCCAGCACCGGCATTGAGGCCGCGATCGGCCGGCACGTCGACATCGCCGTCAACCACGACCCCGAGGCGGTCAGCCTGCACCAGGCCAACCACCCGCAGACCGAGCACCACGTCAGCAACGTGTGGGAGGTCGACCCTCGCGTGGTCACCGCCGGCCGCCGCATCGGCCTGCTGTGGGCCAGCCCCGACTGCACCTTCCACAGCAAGGCCAGGGGCGGCAAGCCGCACCGCGACCGCGACAAGGCCCGCCGCCGGCGCGGCCTGGCCAGCGTGGTGGTCAAGTGGGTGCGGCTGCTCAAGCCCACCGGCCAGCACCCGCGCGTCATCAGCCTGGAGAACGTCGAAGAGTTCCAGCACTGGGGCCCGCTGCTGGCCGACGGCACGCCCTGCCCTGACCGTCGCGGCCGCAGCTTTGCCCGCTGGGTGGCCGAGCTGCGCAACCTGGGCTACGCGGTCGAGTGGCGCGAGCTGCGCGCCTGCGACTACGGCGCGCCGACGATCCGCAAGCGGCTGTTCCTGGTCGCCCGCTGCGACGGCCAGCCCATCGTCTGGCCTGCACCGACGCACGCGGCGAAGCCGGCCAAGGGCAGCGGCCTACAGCCCTGGCGCACCGCAGCCGACTGCATCGACTGGGGCTTGCCGTGCCCTTCGATCTTCGAGCGCGAGCGGCCGCTGGTCGAAGCCACGCTGCGCCGGGTGGCGCGCGGGGTGATGCGCTACGTGGTCGAGGCGGCGAACCCGTTCATCGTGCGCATCGGGCAGACCGGCGGCAACGGCAGCTACAGCAACAGCGTCGACACGCCACTGACCACCGTCACCACCAAGGCCGAGCACATGCTGGCCGTGCCGACGCTGGTGCAGACCGGCTACGGCGAGCGCCCCGGCCAGGCACCGCGGGTGCCCGGCATTGACAAGCCGCTGGGCACGGTGGTGGGCGGCCAGAAGCATGCGCTGGTGGCCGCGTTCCTGGCCAAGCATTACGGCGGCGTCACCGGCCACGGCGTGATGCAGCCGCTGGGCACGGTGACGACCAGCGACCACCACAGCCTGGTCGGCGCCACCATCGCCCCGCTGCGCGGCACCAGCCCGGCGCATCGGTCGGCCCACAGCGTGCAGCAGCCGCTCAGCACCGTGAGCGCTGGCGGCACGCACCACGCCCTGGTGGCCGCGTTCCTGACCGCCTACTACGGCAGCGACCAGGACACGCCGCTGGATGACCCGCTGCACACCGTCACCACCAAGCCCCGCTTCGCGCTGGTGATGGTCGACGGCGTGCCGCACGCCATCGCCGACATCGGCATGCGCATGCTGCAGCCGCGCGAGCTGTACACCGCGCAGGGCTTCCCTGCCAGCTACGTGATCGACCGCGGCGCCGACGGCCGGCCGCTGAGCAAGGCCGCCCAGGTCCGCATGTGCGGCAACAGCGTGTGCCCGCCGCTGGCCGAGGCCATCGTGCGGGCGAACTACAGCGAGCGCCAGGCGCTGCGCGAGGCCGCATGAACCAGCTTGCCCTGCCCCTGGCACCGCGCCGCGTACCTGCGCGCCAGCAGCCGGCCATCGAACGCCTGCGCGCCGTGTTGACGCGCCAGGGCATCGACTGGCGGTACCGGGCCACGCGCAATTCGATCTTGTTCCGGCCGCTCTTCGGCCCGCACTTCGGCTACCAGCCCATGTGCGGCCGCTACGGCTGCCAGGACATCGTCTTCGAGCGCGTGGACTACCGCGAGCTGGTGATCGACCCGACCGACAGACAGGACTACGAAGCACGCCTGGCCTTCCTGGCCGAGCGGCGCGCGCAGATAGATGAACTCTGGGGCAAGCCTTGATCTTCAGCCCCACCCGAATCAATCCCGCCGGCAAGCCGGCACAACCCCAGGAGCAATCCTTGAACCTCTCCGACCTCCCGGCCATTGGCCAACCCCTGGATGCTGGCATCTTCGCCGGCATCACCACCAAGCCCGACGGCACGCACTGCGCCGTTGTCCTGCTGGCCGACAAGCCGGCCAAGGACATGACGTGGAAGCAAGCGATAGCCTGGGCCAAGAAGCTGGGCGCCGAGCTGCCAGCGCGCCCGGTGTCGGCGCAGCTGTTCGCCACCCTGAAAGGCGAATTCGAGCCGCGGTGGCACTGGACCTGCGAGGATCTCGACAGCTCGTGTGCCTGGGGCCAGGGCTTCAGCGACGGCCTCCAGGGCTTCAGCGTCAAGTGGTTCGAGGCGCGTGCCCGCGCCGTCCGCTTGATTCAGCTCACCGCTTGATCCTTCAATCCTTCAACCTCACGGGAGACTCACTGTGACGATGATCACCTTGGAGGCCGTCAAGGCCGAACACACCAAGCTGGGCGCCATGATCGCGGCGCTGGAGGCAGCAGCGCCCAAGCTGCTGATCCTGCGCGAGGCGCAGATCGAGATGCGCACCGGCGAGCGCTATGCCGGCCTGGTGCTGGACGCTGACGGCCTGGCCAGCCATCACCTGATCCTGCTGCCCGGCGAAGCAGAGGACATCGGCTGGACCGACGCGAAGGCATGGGCCGAGAAGGCCGGTGGCGAGCTGCCGACGCGGCAGGAGCAGGCCCTGCTCTACGCCAACCTGAAGAGCGAGTTCCAGCCCCGGTGGTACTGGTCCGGCCAGGAGCATGAAAGCGACAGCTCGTTTGCCTGGAACCAGAGCTTCCTCAACGGCTACCAGGACTACGACGCCAAGAGCTTCGAGGCGCGTGCCCGCGCCGTCCGCAGATTCCCCGCTTGATCCTTCAGTCCTTTTGACCTGAGCCATGGCCCTGCACACCGATCTGCCGATCTACCGCACTGGCGTCCAGCTGCTCGCTCTCGCCGTCAAGGTGCAGCAGCAGATGCCGCGCGGCGTGAAGCGCTCGCTGGGCGACAAGATCAGCCAGCACTGCGTCGAGATGCTCGACCTGATGGCACTGGCCAATGCCACCAAGCACGCCGAGCGAGCGGCCAACATCGGCGAGCTGATGAAGCACCTGCGCGCCGCCACTGTGCTGCTGCGGGTCAGCCACGACAGTCGGTATGTGTCGCACAAGCTGTGGGCCGAGTCGGTGACGCTGCTCGACAGCATCGGCAAGCAGGGTGGCGGATGGCTCAAGTCCGCAGCGAACCGGGCGCCTGCAGCATGACGGTCAAGGCCCTCATGCCCGTGCGCAATCTGAATCTGGTCGTGCCGCTGGCCCACGAGGCCACCGCCATGCGCACCACGGAGACCGCTGCCAGCGTGCAGGCCAGGCCCGGCGCAGTTTCCCCACTGATCGGCCACGGCCTTCGGCAGGGCGACGTAGATAGCACGACGACAGCTCGTATGCCTGGAACCAGAACTTCAACAACGGCAACCAGAACAACAACGACAAGAGCTTCGAGGCGCGTGCCCGCGCCGTCCGCAGATCCAGACCTGTTCGAAGCGTTGGTGGTCGCCTACATCGACTGCCGACGCACCAAGCGCAACAGCGCCAGCGCACTGGCCTTCGAGGCCCGCCTCGAAGCAAACCTGTGCGACCTTCACGACGAGCTGATCGGCGGCCACTACCAGCCCGGCCGCTCGATCTGCTTCGTCGTCACGCGGCCCAGGCCGCGCGAGGTGTGGGCGGCCGAGTTTCGCGACCGCATCGTCCACCACCTGCTCTACAACCACGTGGCGCCACGCTTCCACGCGGCGTTCACCGCCGACAGTTGCGCCTGCATCCCTGGCCGCGGCACGCTGTACGCCGCTCGCCGGCTCGAGCACCAGATTCGCAGCGCCACGCAGAACTGGTCGCAGCCGGCGCACTACCTCAAGTGCGACCTGGCCAACTTCTTCGTGTCGATCGACAAGCTGGTGCTGCTGCGCCAGCTGGCCCGCCGCATCCACGAGCCGTGGTGGATGGCTCTGGCCAGCACGGTGCTGATGCACGACCCGCGCGGCGACGTGGAGGTACGCGGCCGCCGCGAGTTGCTGCAGCTGGTGCCCCCGCACAAGAGCCTGTTCAACGCCCCGGCGGCACACGGCCTGCCCATCGGCAACCTGTCGTCACAGTTCGTCGCCAACGTGCTGCTGGACGATCTTGACCAGTTCGCCAAGCACCGGTTGCGCGCCCCGCACTACGTCCGCTACGTCGATGATTTCGTGCTGGTGCACCCTTCATCGGCGTGGCTGAGCCAGACGCTGGCCACGCTGACGCACTGGCTGCCCGAGCAGCTGCACGTGCGCCTGCAGCCGGCCAAAACCATCCTGCAGCCGGTCGATCGCGGCGTCGACTTCGTCGGCCAGGTCATCAAGCCGTGGTGCCGTCGCACCCGGCCGCGCACCGTGGCCAGTGCGATCGAGCGCCTACAGGTGATGCCCCGCGCCGAACTGCATCAGTCGGGCAACAGCTATTTCGGCCTGTTGCGCCAGGCGCCGGCCAGCCACGCCGACCGTGCCCGATTGGCCAACATGATTCGGCGCCGCGGCAAGGCCGTCAGCGCCGATCTGACCAAGACTTTCCGGAGCTACTGATGCCGATCAAGCCAGAGAACCTGAGACGCTACCCGGCAGACTGGAAAGCGATCAGCCTGGAAGCGAAGGAGCGTGCCGCTTGGGGCTGCCAGCACGCAGGGTGCCGCGCGAAGCAGTACGACGTTGGTTGGTGGCGCCTTGCTGACAGCGGCCCGCGCTGGGTGCGCATCTACGGCCCGTGTGAGACGTTCGGCGAAGGCCGCCAGCGTGCGGCTGATGAACACTTCGCCCGCTTCGGCGACGAGGATGGCGACTACAAGATCCTCGTCATCGTGCTGACCGTGGCTCACCTTGACCACCAGCCCGAGAACTGCGCGCCGGAGAACCTGGCCGCCATGTGCCAGCGGCACCACTTGGCCTATGACCATGACCATCACCGCGCCAACGCCCAGGCCACGCGCCGGACGAAGGCGGGAACGCTGGAGATGTTTCCTTGAGCGCACTATCGATGCCATCCGAGCAGCCCATCCACCGCCGCGGCGAGCTGGCTGCCAACGAGGCCAGCGCCATGATGGTGGCCCCCGCCCCCTTCGTCCGCATCTCCCTCGCCGCGGTGATCACCGGCTACACCGAGAAGGCCATCCGTCGGAAGATCGCTGACGGCGTGTGGCGCGAAGGCGCGGTCTGGCGCAAGGCGCCCGACGGCTCGATCCTGATCAGCATCAAGGGGTACACCGAATGGGTCGCAACGGCAGCGGGGTAGAGATCCGCGAGGCCAGCATCCGCCTGGCCTTCAGCATCGGCGGTCGGGCGCACCGCGAGACCTTGACCAGCGGCGGCAAGCCCATCGCGCCAACCGCGGCGAACATCAAGCACGCACACCGGGTGATCGCACAGATCCGCGCCGAGATCCGCGCCGGCACCTTTGAGCTGGCGCGCCACTTTCCCGATTCGCCGCGGGCCCAGCAGCAGCCGGCCGAGGTCCGCACCTTCAGCAAGCTGGCCACCGCCTGGCTGGCCACCAAGGGCGAGCTCACCGCAGCCACCCGGGGCCAGTACGAGAACGCGGTCGAGGTCTGGAAGGGCCTGCTGGGCGCCGAGGCGCCGGTCGAGTGCCTGACGCACGAGGTGATCGCCACGAAGATCGGCGGCCACCCGTGGGCCAGCCCGAAGCTGCTGAACAACTACCTGATCCCGCTTCGCGGCATCCTGGGCCTGCACTACCGCGGCGCGCTGGCCACGCTGGACCCGATGATCGGCGTCGAGAACCGGCGCGTCGTGAAGCGCCCGCCGGACCCGCTGACGGCCGAAGAACGCGACCTGATCCTGGCCGACCTGAAGAAGCGGCACGACGTGCGGATCTGGGCCTACTTCGCCGCCGCCTTCTTCACCGGCATGCGGCCGGAGGAGCTGATCGCCCTGCGCTGGGAGGATGTCGACTGGCGCCGGCAGCAGCTGCGCGTGCAGCGCGTGCGCACCTTCAAGGGCAGCGAGCGCGCCGGCACCAAGACGCACACCGTGCGCGATGTCGACCTGGTGCCGCAGGCCATCGAGGCGCTGCGCGCCATGCGCCCCTTCACCGAGCTGAAGCGCGACGACGACGGCCACGAGATCGACCTGTTCGAGAACCCGGTGACCGGCAGGCCCTGGCACGACGAGCGCAGCCAGCGGGACCACTACTGGAAGCCGTCGCTCAAGCGCCTGGGCATCCGGCAGCGCCGGGCCTACTGCACTCGGCACACCTGGTGCACCGTGGCGCTGATGGCCGGCGTGAACCCGGCCTACATCGCGGCCCAGGCCGGGCACTCGATGCAGATGCTGCTGCAGGTCTACGCCCGCTGGATACCCGGCGCCGACGGCGGTAGCCAGAAGCGCCTGCTGGCCAAGGCGATGACTGGAATTACCCTGGAATCTCCCCAGGTCGCCAACAAGTAACCCGCCGAAATAGAAAAAGCCCCGTAGATTCAATAACCTACGGGGCTTTGCATTTGGTAGGCGCGATTGGACTCGAACCTATTTTCATGGGTCAGGCAGGGTAATAAGGGGCGCTGAATACCTGGGGCTTCATAGGTAGCGATGCCCTGCAAGCGCCTGGCATTGCCCATCAATTACCCCAGGAATCACCCTGGCGCAGTTTCTGAGCCACCGCCGCCCTACCCTGGCGCCATGCTCACGATCACCCTTTGGCGCTGGCGCATCACCGACGACATGGGCCGGCGCGTGGCCACGCGCTACCGCATGACCGAGGCCGAGGCGCTGCAGGCCGACCCAGCGGCCGAGCGCATCCCGGGCACAGAGGAGGCGCGACGGGTCCACCCGCTGGGCGAGTACCCGGGGCATCACCGGGCCGGCGACAAGCCTCCACCGGATCAGGGGCCCGCCGAAGGGGGATAGCGCCGGCCGCCCGCACCCAGCAAAGTGTCGACCAGGCCGGCGCAGTCGTGGGCGACCACGGGACACGCGCAGCGATGCGAGGGCGTGATCGCGCCGGCCTACTCCGCCATCCGCCCCGCCACCTCGCCCAGCGCCTGCAGCAGCGCATCCACTGCCGCCGCATCCAGCACCGCCACCGGCCGATCAGCAGACAGCAGCATAACCAGCCTGTCGCCGGGCTCGGACAGCGCCAGGATCAGCCGGCCGCCGTCGCAGGGAACTTCGGCCGCCAGGGAGGCGGGGACGTGGGCCGAGGGCTGGAGCATCACCGCCTGCCGTCGTCGAACTGGCTGCTTGGCGCCAGGTCGCCCGGCCCGTACCGCAGCGGCCGTGGCCTGTAGGCCGTCAGCGGCGGGCCGGTGCGCCAGTCGCCCAGGGTGACGGCCAGGTGCGCGGCGATCACCCAGGCCGCGACATCGAGCCAGCGCGCATCCACGCGCTGCCAGACCAGCGAGGCGGCCAGGATGCACACCACCGCGGCGGCCAGGTAGCCCAGCAGCAGCGAGTGCCGATGCTCACGCCAGTGCAGCGCGGCGAGCCGGCCCGTGACGCACTCCAGGGCCGCCAGGGCGGCGACGGTCATCGTCAGGATATCGGCCCAGCTCATTGGGTGCCCTTTCGCTCGATCCATGAAGCAGCCGCGCCGACGACACGCGGCACGGTGGCACTGCCGGCCTGGATGACCGGATGCAGGAAGATCCCGACGGCGAGCGCGAGCCCCTTCGCCCAGGCTGCCGCGGGCAGGCCCGGCATCCATGCGGCCAACAGCGGGCCGCCGACCGACGCGACGATGGCCGAGGCCGCCACCGCAGCGAAGAACAGCAGCACGGCTTTGAGTCTGGTCGTCGGCGGCGCGAACAGCGCACCGAGGGCGCAGCCGAAAAGTGCTGCCGTCAGCGTCGGGGCATCCACTCCCAACAGCGCCAGCACCGCCCCGCCGACGCCGGCCGCCATGCCCTGCACGATTGCGGCGTGGTCCGTCATGGCCTGCCCCTTCCTGCCAGCAGCTCGGCCGCCACCAGCAGCGCGCCGATGCAGTACAGCAGGCCCACCGGCAGGCCGGTACCCTCGTCGCACACGCCCAGCTCACGGGACGACAGGCGCGGGTACCACAGCACGCAGGCCAGCCCGCTGGCCTGATAGCCCAGGCCGTAGGTGCAAACGTAGCCCGTGAGCCTGCCGACATGGCCGCGCAGCATGGCGGTCAGCACCAGCGCCAGCGCGTAGGCCAGGCCAGCGCCGGCCTGCGGCTTGTCGGGTGCCCACTGCCAGCCGATGGATGCAGCCACCGTGGCAGCCAGCAGCAGCGCGGCCTGGGCCAGGTCGCGACGAGCGGTCACGTCGGCCTCCAGATCGGCCGCGTGACCTCGCGCAGCTTGTCGGCTTGCTCGGTCGGCGCAGTGGCGATGGCCAGGCGCAGCAGCGCGCGGGCCAGAAGGGTCTGCAGGGCTTGCATGGGTGGTCCTTTCAGAGTTTGATCAGCTCGGCCGTGATGTGGATGTCCCACCAGTCGGCGGCGACGGCGCCACTGATCGTGCCGTACAGGCCGACTTCTACGGCGGTGCCGGCAGTCACGCTGAAGACGCCGCGCAACGTTTGGGCGCCGCGCGTGGTGCTCATCGGCTTGGCGTTTCCGTAGTTGGTCGTTCCGTTCTGCGTGCAGTACGGCGTCGATGTGAAGGCAGCACCCCAGTCGCTGCCACTGCGGCCCGCGCACTCGAAAGTGATGGTCGCCACCAACTGGCCAGCGGCGTCGGGGGTCAGCGTCGCCGATGCGACGATTCCAGATCCTGCGGGCATGGTCGGTCAGCCGATGTTGGTGCGGGTGATGGGGCCGGCAACGATGGTGAAGTCGTACACCGTGGTTGCGGCACCGCTGGCGATGTTGCTGGTGCTGATCAGGTTGCCCGATCCCACTGTCACCGACACGTTGGCGTCGCTCGTCGACTCGTTGCCGCTGCTGTCGATCCACTTGGCGCGGATGGTGTAGCTGCCGGCGGTCGGCCAGGTCCACACCCAGCGGTCCACAGGTCCGCGGAAGATGCGCGTGCCAGCTGCCCAGGATGCACCGGTGCGCAGCTCCAGGTTGCCGCCGGCGCGCACGTCGAGGTCGGTGCTGGGCGTCACCGTGATCAGCACGCCGCCGGGCGCTGCCGCCGCCGACAAACCGCTGACGTTGGCAGGCGCCGCGGCCTTGCCGACGACCTTGTGCAACACCACGGCGGACCATGCGCCGTGCGCGAGCGCGGTGTAGGCCCGGGCCTTCACGAGGTAGATGCGGCCGTCCTGCACGTCGACCAATCGCACCAGGCCAGTCGCCTGCGGCGCGTCGACGGTTTTCCACTGCGCCTCGGGCGTGCTGGCCAGGCCGTAGCGCACCTCCACACCACCGCCGCTGTCGATGACGTACTGGTCGGTGATGGCGGTCCACGTCGTCTTCATGGTCGAGCGGATCGTGCCGTCGGCCATCATCTGCAGCTCGCTGGTGCCGCTGGCGCAAGCCAGGCCGGCGACGGCCGGCACTGCCCAGGGGTTCGGCAGCCGGGTGTTCGGCGCCGGGTCGAATGCGGCGAAGCTGGTGCCCAGGGCCCAGGTGGTGCTGCTGGTCTCCTTCAGCTGCAGCTGGATGCCCCCGTCCAGAGTCCACGACACATCCAGCACCTCGAAGGGCTTGCTGCTCCAGCCGAAACGCGCCAGGGTCACGTTCAGCACGTCGAAGGGCTCGACGGCGAAGGCGCGCATGTTGCACACAAGGGTGACGCGCAGGCCCTGGCGGGCGTCACGCATCATGGCGGCGGCGACCTGCTGCACCTGGCCGCTGAACGTCACACAGCCGAAGGAAAGCTCCAGAGGAAGCTCGGCGCCGTCTTCGGTGATGTACGTGGACGCGGCGACACGGGGGTAATCGACCTGCTGGTAGTCGGCCCGCTCGTCGACGAACTTGCCGGCGGCGACGTTGAAGACATCCTGCCGGGCTGGGCGGGCCTGCACCTGCACGCCGGCACCGGTCAGCCAGGTTTCGTCCAGCGTCTGCAGCGGGGTCACGTAGGCGCCGGCGCGCACGCGCAGCTGGCCGTCCACGAAACACCAGCGGCCGGCCATGGCGAGGCACAGATCGTCGATCAGATCCTTCGGCCGGCTGCCGCTCTTGCAGACGGTGCCGGCCGTGTAGAGCTTGCGCACGTAGGTCTGACCGTTCACCACATAGCTGGCGGAGGTGTCGCAGACGTTGGCCGCGGCGCTGATGGTGGCGTCGTTGATCAGCGAGGTGTCGAGCCGGCCGCAGAGGCTGCTGGTCGCGGCGTGGCGCAGAAGCAGCGCCGGGTTCTCGCTCCAGGCGGTGGTGCCTGTGCGGGGGTCGTACACCTTGGCGGCGCGCACCAGCGCGCTGATGTTCGGCAGGCCGCCCGAGAAGGCGTCGCTGTCGTAGTCGGCCTCGACCACCAGGTAAGCCTGCCCCTGCACGGCGTGCGCGCTGGTCCACATGGTTGGCAGGGCGCTGATGATGGCTGCGTCAGCAGCTTGGCCCGATACACCGAGGTAGCTGCGGATGCGCAGGCGGCTGGGCGACTGCGCTGTGCGGTAGCTCACCGTGGCAGTTGCAGCTGGCGTGCCGCCAGTGACGGTGACCGTCGAGCTTGTGACGCTCGACAGAGACGTCATGTCAACGTCGCTGACGCCGTTGAACTGGTTGCCGCCGACGCTGTAGACCACCACCACGCTGCCAGCGATCGGAGCGGATGGCAGCGTGACACTGCCGTTTCCGCTGCTGTTGAGTGTGATCGCGGCTTGCAGTTCGGCGCCTGCGGCAGTTGCCGCAAAGGGGCTTGGCGTCGGCTGGTAGGTGATGGTCACCGTGCCGGTCTGCCCGACAGTGCCGCCGCTCAATGCCACGGTGCGGCCGGTGATGGTGCCGACCGTCAGCGTCACCGCGGTGGTGCCGTAGGCGACGCTGGCGGTCACCGAGCCGCCGGTCGGGTCGCTGCTCAGGTCGAAGCTGCCGGTGGCGCCGCTCATCGTGAAGCGGTCGCGGCGTTGCACACCGGTCACGTTGCCGCTGCCGTCGAGGATGGCCCGTTCGTCGTTGATGTAGATCGCCTCGACGGCGTCGATCTCGTGCGCGGCCAGCAGGATCACCATCACCAGGCTTTTGCGGTCGGCGCCGTAGCTCTGCATGAAGGCGATCGGTCCCGACACGCGCTGCCGGCCGAGCACCAGCTGGCGGGCCTCGGCGGTGCCGCGCGTCATCACGTAGCGGTCGCGCAGGCCGGCGTTGTACGCATCACGGGCGGCCTGTTGGGCCCTGAGCTGCTGGCTGCGCAGGACGTAGACCGATGTGCCGGCCACGACGGCCTGCGACGCCAGCGCGATCTCGCCCGCGGTCCACGTCATCTCGGTGCCGATGGCTGCCGAGGCCCATTCAATCGCGGCGGCGACGACTTCAGGCATGCGCCACCCGCCAGGCCAGGTGCGCCGCATCGAGTGGCAGCAGTGCCAGGCCGTTTGCTGTCGGCGCCAGCCAGCCGGGACCCATGCACACAGCCAGGCTTTCGCGGCCGTCGACGACCAGCAGTCCGATGTCGCCCTCGGCTGCCATGAGCGGCTGGATCGCATCGCCAGCGCGTGCGCCCACCGCGGGCAGGCCGCCCAGGCCGACCAGCAGCCGCAGCGCCTCGGTCGCCGTGCTGTACGCGCCGCGGCAGTCGGCAGCGTGGTCGGTGCCGGTGGTGGCGAGTACCGCATCAGCGGCCCATAGGCAGCAGTCTTGCGAGCCCCAGGCGAACGGCGCGCGCAGGCGCTGGGCAATGAGCGCATGCAGGCTCACGCGCCAGGCGGTGGTTTGGACTTGGGTCGGGTCGTGCTCGGTCATTTTCTGAAGAAGCTGGCGGCTGGCCACACGACGCGTTGCTCGACCTGGTCGACCAGGTACTGCAGGCTGGGGTCGCCGCTGAAGAGGCGTCGCTGCTCGCTGTCTGACCAGTAGGAGGGCATGCCGCGCAGCAGGTCGATGGCGCCGTGTTCGGCGTTCACGCTGACGGTGGCGGTGTCGGGGCCGTCGGCGATGGTCATGATGTCGCCACGCCCTTGCCAGCGCAGGCGAGGCGTGAAAGGCTGGTAGGTCGCCGGGTCCAGCAGCAGCGACTTCACGCGGATCGCCTTGCCCTGCAGCGGCTCGGTCAGGGCGAGCGAGATCATCGACGACGGCACGCCGGACAGCTGGAACGAGAGCGGCTTGATTTCGGCTGGGCTGTCTTGCACGGCATCCACGCGGCCCAGCGGGCCGACGCCGGTGTAGCTGTTGCCGCCGACCGTGATGTTGATGCCGCCGGTGCAGAGGTACAGCGGGCTGGTCAGGTCCATCTCGACCAGGATCATCAGCGGCAGAACGGTGGACGAGAGGGCGGCGATCTCGCCCGCGGACAGCGTGCGCATCAGGGCACCTCGACGAATTCAAGGCTCAGGCCCTCGACGAAGCCTGGCCGGTAGGTCGTCGGCACGCCGTCGGCGGTTTTCAGCATCACGTTGCAGGTCGGCTGGTTCCAGGTCACCGCCGCGCCTGACGATTGCGCGGCGCGCAGCCTGGGCTGGATTTCAAGGGCGGCCACCCCCATGTCCGAGGCTGTGGCGTCGACCATCACACGCACCAGTTGCCCGTTCACGCCGATCATGTCGCCGGCGTTCAGCGTCGCGGGGCCGGCGTTCGGCGAGGCCGCCGCCGCCTGCTCGAACTGCAGGTTGTCGATGTTGATGAGTGCGCCCGTGCCGGCGCTGCTCTGGATAAAGCAGTAGATCAGCGCGTAGGTCGCGCCGACAGGCGCCGTGCCGACGACGGAACGACGGCCCAGCGTCGGGCTGGCCGTCGCGGTTGCGTCGCTGATGTAGGCCGACGAGGAATTCAGCCAGTTGATCGACAGGCTGACCGTCGTTCCCGGTGTTCCCGACAGGTCGGCCGAGAGCGCATAGGGCAGCCCCGCCGTGACTGCGATGGACGCGCCGCTGGTGATGCCAACAGCGCCGTTCAGCGCTGCGCTCTGCACCACCTGATACAGCGCGCCGACAGCGCCGGCCATCAACGGCCCGGCAGCCAATGCCTTGGACGTGGTGCCTGTCGTGCCCGACGTGTAGAGCGCCCAGCCATCGGCCAGGCCGTCGGTGTTGCTGTCAACCTCGAACCCGCCACCCAGCAGCAGGTTGTTCGCGGGTCGGCAACCGGCTACGCTGATGCTGTTGGTGCCCTGCAGCGCCGAAGCTGCCAGCGTCAGCGTGCCGCGCGCCGTGCCCCGGGGGACCGGGCGGCGGAAGTTCCAGAGGCTGAACTGGTTGGCCTGGCCCTTCAGCCTGTCGAACCATGCTTCACGGGCGCCGGCCTCGTCCAGACTGTTCGTCGGCGGCAGGTCGATGCGGCCCTGCCAGCGCTCGCCCAGCAGGTCGATCACCTGCACCACCGGGGTGTAGGCGCCGACGAAGGTGCGGGTGTTGGGCAGGATGCGCAGCTCGAAGGCTGACGGCACCCAGGTGCTGGGCCATGCGTAGACCGTCATGCCGCCACCCCCTGCTGGCGCAGGCGGCGCAGGATGCGCGCTTCGGTCTCGGCGTTGGCCTGGCGCACGCCGGTCACTACCTCGGAGCGGCTGACGCCCTGCCCGATGTTGTAGACCGCGCCGCTCATGTCGATGGTCGTTGCGGCGCCGGCCTGCCCTGCGTTCTCGGCCCGGGTCATCACGCGCTCGCCCTCGTGCAGCACGGCCGGGAAGCCGTCATATGGCACGTAGGACAGGCCGTTGGCCAGGTGCGCAGGGTTGCCCAGGTCGTTGTAGCTGAAGCCTGCGCCCATGCCCAGGTTGAAGACGCCCGCGATGCCGCTGAGCAGCCCGCCGAGGCCGCCGGAGGTCATGCCGGCGATGGCCATGCGCGCCTGCTGGCGGATGTATTCCTCGGCCATGAAGGCGAACAGGTCGCGGAAGCTCAGCTTGCCGGTCTTGGCGAAGTTCACCAGCGCATCCTCGGTGCGCTGCAGCGCGCCGCTCACCAGGTTCTCGGCGGTCTTCGCGGCATCGCCCGCGGTGTCGGCGTAGTCGGCAAACGCCTTGCCAGCGCCGGTCGACCAGGCGCGCTCTTTCGTGTCGAGGTCGTCGAGTGCGCGGGCGACGTTGTTGCGCATCACCTCGGCGATGTGCTCCAGTTTCTGCCGGGTCTCGATCGTGGCGCCCACGGCGGCGCGCTGCACCGCTTCGTCGATCTTGCGCATCTCGGTCAGCCGGCGTTGCTCACGCGCCGTCATGCCGATCGCCTCGGTTTGCTGGATCAGCGACTTGGCCATGTCGTTGCCGGCGTCGACGAAGCCGGTCACCTTGGCGCGCTGTTCCTCGTCGCGGGCGGTCTGCTCGACCACGCGGCGGATGTTGGCCTGTCGGCGCTCGATCTCTTCCAGCTGCAGGATGTACGGAGCGGCTTCCTTGCTGACGCCTTTCTGTGCCGCTTCGAGCCGCAGCATCTCGCCGCGGCCGCGCTCCAGCTGCATCACCTGGCGCTGCAGTTGCTCGACGAAGCGGTCGCCCGGCGATTTCGAGTCGGTGCCGGCGTTTGGGTTGTAGCCAACCGCTTTGCGAGGGTCGGCTCCAGGCATGCCGGGGAAGCGGCCGTTTGCCGCCGCCATCTCGGCCGCACGCTGCATGGCAAAGCGCTCGCGCAGCCCGCGTGTAAAGGCCGTCTTGTCGCCGCTCCACAGCTCCTCGTATCGCGCGTTGGCATCCTGAACGATCTTGTTGCGCTCGACCACCGCCTTGCCGATGTTGGTCAATCGCTCCGACAGGCTGCCCGAGCTGGCTGCCGCCGCAGCCACTTGGAATGGCAGCGCAATGTCGGCGGCCACCGCCTGAAAGCTTCCACCGACCGCACGCGCCGTTTTCACCAGCGCCATCAACGCCTCATAGGTGGTGCCGATGGCCAGCGCCGTGTTTTCTGCCCAGGTGCGCAGACCGTTGTCTTGTGCCAATGCGTTGACGCCGGCCACAAGCACATTGCTCTGCTTGGCGCTGTCGAGCATCGTTTCGGCAAACGCCGTCATGGTCGGCAGCAATTCCATCGCCACCCGCTTGTATGCCGCTCCCTGCGCAGCCTCCAACTTGGTCAGCGTCTTCTGGTAGTGGTCGGCCATCTCGGCCTGTTCGGCCGTCACCTTCACTTGCAGGTCGCCCGCTTCAGCCAGGTCGTTCATCACCGGGATGAGGTTGGCGCCGCTCTTGCCCAGCAGCGCCTGCATCACGGCCACCTTGCCGGCGCCGTCCGCGTATTCGATTTGCTTGCGGGCGATCTTCTCGAAGACCTCGTCGGGCCGCAGGCCGCGCAGTTCTTTGGTGCTGATGCCGATCGCCTGGAATGCGGCGGTTTGCGTCTTGCCGCCGTTCTCAGCCTCGTTCATGGCCTTCGCCAGCTTCTGGATGCCTCCGGCCAGTTCATCGGTGGATGTGCCGGTCAGCCTGGCCACGCCGGCCAGGCCCGACAGCTTCTCGACCGTGCCGCCGGTGCGTTCGGCCAGGTCCTTCAGGCCGGCGGCCGAGTCGATGGCGCCCTGCACCTGGCTGCGCATCTTCTCGAAGGTCAGCCCCACCACCGCCGCGGCGCCCAGGGCCTTGAGCGAGTTGGACACGATGTTCATCGCGTTGTCGATCTGCCGGGCGCGGTTCTCGGCGATCTGGGCGATCTTGCCCATGTCGCTCTGGAACCGCGCGACGTTGGCCGCGACCTCGACGACCAGCGAGCCGAGTGCTCCGCTCATGGCTTGTCCTTGTTGTTGCCCAGCAAGCCGCCGAACAGCGAGCGCGCCAGAAGCTTGCCGTGCTCGACCGCGTTGGCCAGCTTGATGGTGGTCACCCGGCGCTGGAACGGCATGAAGTCCAGCGGCCGGGCCGGCGTCTTCGGCGGGCTCATGCCGTGGTTGGCGACGGCGCTGGCGACGATGCCCGCGCGCAAGTCGGCGCGGGCTTCACCGATCGGGCCGTCGATGCGCTCCAGCGCCATGTACTCCGCCACTTCCAGCGCCGTCATCTCGCGCAGCATCCGACCCACCGGCACGCCCAGCACCAGGCTCAGGCGCAGGTAGAACTGCCGCTCTGGCCGGTCGCGGAGTTTTTTTCCACGTCCTCCACAGCCTTGGCGCCCATGCCGTTGAGCCGCTGCGCCGCCTCGAACACCCGGCGCAGCGCGGTGGCGCTCTTGTTGGCCAGGCGCTCGACGTCGGCGTCGCAGAACAGCCGGTCGCCGGTCACGCCGTCGACCAGGCAGGCGGCCACCAGCTTGGCGGTCATGCTGGTCAGGTCGGCCTCGCGTTTGCCGTCGGGCGTGGTGCGCACGAGGCCGGCCTCGAAGGCGTCGCGCTCGGCACCGGTGAGCTGGCGCACCGCCACCGCGCCGCCCCACTCGGGCACGTCGACGCTTTCGGTGCGGATGTCGTTGGCCGATTCGATGTCGGCCCGGGTCAGGGTGCGGCTCATCGGTCAGGCCAGCGTGACGGTGCCGCTGATGCGGATGTCGATGCTGCTCTTGACGATCTGGTCGACGCCGCCGGTCTGCGTGAACTTCTTGACGTAGCCGGTGAAGGTGTAGGTCAGGTTGGAGACCGCGCCGGGCAGCACCAGCCTGAAGCTGCTGATGGCGCCGCTCTGCTGCTTGGCGCGCAGGGCGGCCTGTCCGGCGTCGTTCAGGTCGGTGTCGACCTCGATGCTGAACTGGCCGGGGTCGACCAGGCCCAGCAGGTATTCCTTGGCGGTGCTTGACAGGTTGGACTTGTCCAGCTCGCTGGCCGCGCCGTCGAAGCCGGTGTAGCTCTTGACGTTGTTGACCGTCGTCCACGTGGTCGGCGTGGCGGTGGCGGTGCCGGCGGTGATGGTCAGGCCGGTGGTGTCGATGTCGATGGCGAAGGTGTTGGTGGTCTTGTTGGTCACCACCAGGTTGGTCTGGCCGTTCAGCGCGCTGGCGTTGGCGCCGGTGAAGCCGCTGTTGAAGTTCAGGTTGTCGCCGTTGGCGAAGCCGTGGGCCGAGCACGTGAAGATGGTCGGAAACCCGACCTGCACGCCGGTGATGGTCTTGGCACCACCAGAGCCGGTGCCGATGCTCAGGACTGCGCCCTGGGCCGAGATTGCGGAAGAGGGCATGGTGATGCTCCAGAAAGAAGAAGGCCCGCACGTGGCGGGCCGGGTTGCGGAAAGGGTTGGCCTGCGCTACTTGCGCGGGCCCTTGGGAAGCTTCTCGACCTCGCGCGGGATGCGCTCGGCCATGTATTTCTTGATCGCCTCGATGGCGGCCAGCTTCTTGGCCTCGAAGGCGGGGCGCAGGAAGGGGCGGGCGGCCATCTTGCTGGTACCGAACTCGACGAAGCGCCAGTAGTAGGCGTCCAGGCTGCGGCCGGCCTTGTCCTTCAGCGCCTTGCCGCTGCGCACGCCGATGTGGATGGTTTGCTGCACCTGGCTCGACAGCTCGCGCACCTGGCGCTGCACGATCGACTTCTTGAGCGTGCCCGGCGGCGGGTGGTCGGTCGAGATCAGCGAGCCGGTGTAGACCGGGGCGCGCTGCTTCGCTTCGGCGCGGATCACCGCGGCGCCGGCATTCGTGGCGCCGCGCAGCACGTTCTTCGCCACGTTGGCCGGCAGCTGCTTCAGCGCCTCGTTCAGCTCGCGCAGCCCGTCGATGCGGGTGCTGCCCCAGTCGTTGTCGGCCATCAGTTCTTCGCCCAGAGGCTGTAGTCCTTGATCACGCGGAAGAGCCGGGTGTCGGGCTCGTACCCGTCCTGGCTGCTCAGCGGCACGTTGGTGATGCCGCTGTAGGCCATGGCCGTTTCAAGGGTCTGTTCGATGGCCGTCGCGCGAGCCACGGTGGACGCGTAGATGTCGATCTGGACGCGGGTGTTTTGGAGGGTGCTTTGCCCGAGCAGGCTGACGTTCGGCGAGCTGGCGACGCGCAGCCAGACGATGTATTCCGTTGGCACAGGCGAGGCGGTGCACACGCCGTACCACGCCCCACCTGTGCTGAGCGTGGCCAGGATCGACTGCAGGTCTTCGATGAGGACGGAGCCGACGGCGGTGCTCGATGCAGCGACGCTGCCCGTGGCGGCGACGGTAAACGCGGCCACGCCCGCGATGGCGACCGCCAGCACAGGGTTGCCGGCGCCGATGGTGATGGTCGCCGTCGTCAGGCCCAGATCGCTGCCATCGACGTAGAGGCGATACGTGAAGCTGTATGCCCCATCCGGCGCGCCGACGAAGCTGAAGCTGCCGTCTTCGTATGCCGTGAAGGTTCCCGAGGTCGGGGGCGTGACGATCAGCCCGCGAAATTCCTTGGCGTCGTCTCCGGGCTCCCAGTCGTTGTAGAGGTAGCCAGCGCCGTTCGGCCCGGCGCCGGGGCCTGTCGTGCCACGGATCACCGACCCGAGCATGCCCAAGCCCGGCGAGCCGTAGTGGTTGGAGATGCCCGGCAGCGGGCCGTAGAGCATGCTCATGTGTCAGGTCACACCACAGTGGCAGGCCACGCGCCGGTGGAGGTGCCGTCGTCGCTGAAGGCCACCACGACGCATGCCGCACCAGGCGGCAGCGCCGCGTTGTTCAGCGTCAGCACGCCCGCTGTCACCGCCTGGTTGGTCAGCGCGAGAAGCACGGCCCGGTCGCTGCGCCGCAGCACGACAACGTTTGGCAGCGTCGTCGTCAGCAGCGTGCCACTGCCATTCTTGACGTTGTTGACCGTTGCCGTGCCCGTGCCAGCCGACACGGTGATGACTGCTTCGTTTGATGTGGCGGTGTAGAGGGTGCTGGCGATTTCGTTCGTCGCCACCAGGCGGTATCGAGTGCCGCTGTCACCGCTGGCCAGCGCCGGTGTCGTGTAGCTCGTGGTGCCGGCACCGCTCACCGTGGTCCAGGTCACCCCACCGTTGGTGCTGCGCTGCAGGGTTCGCGTTGGCACCGGCGAGCCGGAGGCGCCGTAGGTCAGCGTGACCGTGGCGCCGGGCGCAACACTGGCCGACTGCGGATGCGTCGTGATGGTGGCAGGCGCGTCCGGGCTGGTCGACAGTTGGACTGCCGACGACAGCACCGGCGTGCTGTAGTTGCCGGCCGCATCCTTGGCGCGCACGCGCAGCTGCACGAGGGCGCCTGTCGCGAAGCCCGTGAAGTTGTAGGTCGGCGTGGGCCAGCCTGTCACGCTCCAGGTGGTGCCCCCGTCGGTGCTGTAGTCGTAGGTGATGCCGCCACCAGCATCGGTGGCGACCGGAACCGTGGCGGTGAAGCTGTTGCCGCCAAGGTTGGTGACCGCGATGGCGCCGGTCAGAACCGGTGGCGTGGTGTCGGCGCTGGAGCTGGTCGTGAAGCTGGCGCTGCTCACTCGCGTGGAGTCGTTGCCCGCCGCATCGGTGTGGACGTAGTGAGCGTAGTAGGTGGTGCTCGGGGTCAGCCCGCTGAAGCTCACCGATTGCGTGCCAGTCGCCGTCACCGTTGTCGTCAGCGCGGCCGCTTTCACCGTCGCTGCGGTCTCGGTCGCGTTGGTCGAGACCAGGCGGTACAGCGTGCCGTTCGCCTCATTGGTGCTGACGGTGCCGGTTGCGGTGGTCGCGCCCGTGCTGGTGCCGGTCGGGCTGCTCAGGGTGGGCGGGGTGGTGTCGGCGGCAGGCAGGGTCTGCGACAGCCGCAGCATCGACCCAGGATCCGCGAATTCGCCCGTCGATGAGTCCTTGGCTTTGACGATCAGGTTGTAGGTGGCGCCCGGCGTGCCGCTGGGAAAGACGAACGTCGTTGCATTCAGGTTCGTGACGGGATAGCTGAAGCCGTCGTTGAACGACAGGTCGTAGCGAACCGAACCACTGGAGATGGTCGCCGCCGGCCATGACATCGTGAAGCCCGTGGAAGACAGGCCCGTGATCGTGATCGAACCGGTGAGTGATGGAACGGCCATGCTTGTGTCTTGTTAGGCGCTGAACGAGACCGACACCCAGGTGCCGGCGGATGGGATGGAGACGGTCTGCTTTGCCACGGGCGTCGTGAACACTTGGCTGATCGGCTCTACCTTGACGGTGCAGGCCGCGTTGATGTTGGTGACCTGGCATGACCAGCCCGTCGAAGACTCGACCACGTTGCGGAACGACAGGCCGATGTTGATGCCGCCCACCAGATCGACGGCCGGATCCGCATCGAGGCTGTGGTCGGTGAACAGCGGGTAGCCCCGGCCCAACTCGAACAAGCCCTTCGGGTAGCTGGCATAGATGTCGTTGATGCTCGGGTCGGAGCCGTGGATGCCGTTGTTCCAGGCGAAGCAGAAGCCGCGCTTGGCCGCTCGCATGGCAGCCACCGCGGCAACGTGGTCGGCGAACGGGGCATAGCCGTCTTGCCGACCGATGGTCCAACCGATCCACGGCAAGCGCTTGCTGGTGTCCTGCACGTAGGTGATGAGGTTCAGGTGATCAGCTGAACTGCCGCCACCGCTGGTGCTGGTCAGCGTCGGCGCAGAGCCGATGGGAATGGCCGGGATGCCACCGCCCCAGGTCAAGAGCTGGATGTTGCCGGCCGGCTCGCAGTACTGCCACCGTGGCATGCGCAGGTACAGCGCGGCGAATTTGTTGGGGCGGCGCGCACCGTAGGTCATGCCGCCCCATCCGCCCATGCTGGCCCCGGTCAGGATGCGACGCGTCGTCGAGAAGTTCGGCTGGTTGGCATCCATCCAGGCATACACGCCGTCGAGCCACCGTTCGGTGCAGAGGTCCATCAGGCCGGGGTGCGCGCCTCCAATCCAGCCCAGCCACAACGTTTCGATTCGACCGGTCCCCCAGAGGCCGGTCAGGCTGTCTTCAGCTTGCACCACGACCGCGCGGGTTGTCGGGCCGCCGGGGTACGCCGGCTCGTTGTAGCCCGTCATCAGGTTCCAGCGGAAGCCGGTTTTGCCGAGGTATGCCTCGTCGGTATTCAGCACGCCGGTGTAGTTCAGGCCCTGGTAAAGCGGGTTCCCGCCGCTACCGTGCAGCGCGAATTCGACGATCTGTCCGGCGGTGGTTTGCGGCGCGGCGCCGCTGCCTGCTTCGCCGTCGAAGGTCACCGAGGCGAAGGGCCCAGAGGCTTGCGGCGTGGCGTTGGCGGACAGTGTGGCGCTGGTGCCGTCGCTGTTGGTGGCACGCACGCGCAACTGGTCTGTCACGCCGGCAGTTCGCCCGGTGACGATGCGCGCGGTGCTGGTAGTGGCAGTCCAGGAGGCGCCACCGTCGATGCTCGTCTGGTAGCTCGTCGCTCCGGTTGCCGTCGGCCAGCTGAAGGTGTACCCCGACGAGGTGATGGCCGTCACGGAGATCGCGCCCGTGAGCACCGGCGGAGTCGCTGGCGCAGCTCGTCCGGCATACACCGAGGTGCCGCTGGCGGCGGCGTAGCTGTCAGTGGTGGGGATGGGCATGTCAGGACGCAGCGTGCGTCAGGGTGGCGCTGGCGATCGTCACGGGCTGGCCGCCGGTCACGGTCAGCGAGGAAACAATCACCTGCGCGCCGCTGCCCGGAAGGCCGACGGACATGCCCGTCTTCCAGTCCGCGGCTGCGCTGGTGCGGTAGCGGGCGCTGGCGATGGTGCCGCCGGTGGCGATGACCGTGCGCGGGTAGCCGCTCATGGTCACGACTGCGCCCGCGGCGGTCGGCACGCCGAGGCTGGCTGAAGCGAGGACAGATCCGCCAGCGTCGAGCAGCTCGAGAGTTCCACCCGACAGCCCGACGGCGGAAGCAGTGGCGGCGGCCGCGGAGATTGCGGCCAGTGCAGTGGCGGAAAGCGTCATGGTCAGCCCTGGTTTAGGCCCCCGCTGCACATGAGGTGCAGCGCGACGTGGGCGGTGTCGATGTCGAGCACGGACAGCACGTTCAGCACGCGGCCCTGGTACAGCACGCGCATGGCGGGTGTGATGCCCGCGCGGTAGCGGATCGTCACGCGGTGTGTGGTTTCGGCATTGATGGCCTGCGCCATCTCCAGTTCGCGGCCCTGCATCTGCTCGATGCCGGCCCAGCAGATCAGAACATCGCTCCAGGTCAGCAGCTGCTGGCCGAACGTGTTCTGCTCGCTGTCGCGTTGCTGGATGGTGATGCGGCGGTTCAGCTCGCCGCTGCGCAGGGCGTGTGCCATCGCTCAGACCATCACGATGCGGTACGGATCGAGCAGGCTGTCGACATAGGGCAGCGGGTCGACCTTGCCGCGGCCGAGGATGGCGACCTCTTCGCGGTTGCCGTAGAGCGTCGACACGCGCATCAGGATCCACTGGCAGATGCCTTCGGGCACGTCAGCTGGCGTTGCGCCGAAGCCGGCTGTGAAGTCGACGCGCACGGCGCCGATCTGCGGCAGCGGGATCGGCCAGATGGCGCCGAAGATCGGCGTGATGCGAGGGATCGGACCGGTCAGGTCGGCCACGTACTGCGACGGCGCTAGCGTCTGTGTGCTGCCCTCCATCGCCAGGTAGGTGATGCCGTCGACGCTGGCCACCGGCGCGCGCTCCAGCAGGATGGCATGCCCTGGCAGCGTGTACGGCACGCCGAACGGCACGCCGAGCAGCGACGGCCCGGGGAAGCTGTCGAGCACCAGGCGCCACTGCTGCGTGATGAAGCTGCGGCCGGTGTAGGTCTCGGCGTAGGCTCGGGCGGCCGCGATCAGCATTGTGATCAGGGCATCGTCGGCCGTCAGGTCGGCGTCGACGCGCAGGTGGTTCTTGGCTTCGGCCAGCGTCACCGGCTCGACGGAGGGCGCGACGAGTTGCTGCAGCGGCATGGTGGGTCAGCTCACGGATGAGATGGGCGCCGCAGCGGATGCCGCGGCGCCGTTGTCGCTCAGGGCGATCAAATCACCTGGACGGTGCCGGCCTGGTTGCTGGCCGGCATGAAGCGCGGGATCGCGCCGTACAGCTGCGCGGCGACGAGCGACGCGGCGGTGCCGACCGTGATCGACAGACGCACGTAGCGGAAGCCGCCTTCGGTATCGAGGTCGGCCTCCTTCATGTTGATGATCGCCTGCTTGTTGTCGCCGCTGGCTTTCACGATCTGGGTGATCGCCTTGCCGGTCACGTCCTTGACGCCGGTGCCGCTGTTGTCGGTCGCCTGCTGGATCTTGGCGTCGACCGTGGCCGATGCGCCCAGCACGCCGGTCTGGATGACGGCCATGACGGCGAAGTACATCGACTGGTCGACCCAGCCGGTGGTGACGGTGCCGGCGCCTTGCGACACCGGGTCGATGGTGGCCAGCAGGCCGAGCGCCTCGGAAGGCTTCTGATTGGTGAACATGCGGTTCTCCGATGGTGTGTTGAAGCGAATGCGCCCGGCGAGCGGGCGCGGTCAGCGCGAGATCAGCGCGCCTGCAGGCCGACGAACGGCGACAGCTGGGTGCTGCCCTTGGCGGGGCTGATCGGCGCGGCGATCTTCGGCGAGCCGTCGATGCGGAACGTGACCCGGAAGGCCAGTGCGTCGGCATCGAAGTACAGGTGCAGTGAGGTCGCGGTCTGCATGCCGCCGGCCTTGGTGATGGTCCGGTAGTAACTCATGTCGGCCAGCATCACGTCGTTTGCGCTGGTGAACGTCGGCGCGTGCTGCGAGGTCAGCACGTTGCGGCCCAGCAGCGTGCCGTTCGGCGCGTTCTGGAACGCACCGTTGGCGCCGCCGTACGGCAGGTACAGGATCTGGTTGTTGCTGTTCAGCGTCCACAGGTACGGCATGGCGTCGTTGTTCATGATCCAGATCTGCTTCGACAGCGTGTCGGTGAACGGCATGCGCGCAGTCATCTTGGCGATGTTCATCCGGTCCAGCGTCAGCGTGGCCTGGCCCGTTTCCTTCGCCTGCGAGATCGCCGCGGGCGAGTTGAAGATGCCCAGCGGTTGGCCGTTGCCGTTGCCGAAGAGGATCGCTTCGTTGGTCTTCCAGCGGATGCTGTCGCCCACCAGGGCCGGGATCAGGCTGTCGAGCGCGTTGGTGTCGGCCACCAGTTCGTCGGTCAGCGGCACCAGGGCCATCAGCTTGTGCAGACGCAGCGTCTGGGTGCCCAAGGCCGGCTTGGTCGCGTTGGCCGCGGCGGCTTCGCTCTGCCAGTAGGCGCGCACGCCGTTGGTGCCCCACGGGGTCTGTTCGGTCTTCGGGAAGACCATGCTGTTGCCCGTCACCTCCGTGTTGTCGGTCAGCGGGATCAGCGAGCCCTCGCCCAGCGACAGCTTGAAGATGTCGGAGCTGTACTGCGGCGGCACGGCGAAGCCACCGTCGGCACCGACGCCCTCGTTGCCGGCCGTGCCAGGCGCTGCGGCGCCGATGGTGAGGCGGCGGTCAACGGCGCGGCCTTCGCGCGCCGAGGCGGCGACCTGCTGGGCGAACTCGCCGAACGACTTGAAGCCGCGCTGCGGGTCGTTGGCCAGGTTCTCGGTCACCGTGATGGTGGCGGCCGCGGCGATCTCCACATCGCCCAGGCCCGCGGCTTCGTTGGCCAGCGCTTCGGCGGTCTCGATCTGCGCGTTCAGGCTCTTGATGCTGGCCATGTGGCCGTCGAGCGCCTTGCGTTCGTCGTCGGTCAGGTCGCGGTCGGTGATGGCGGCCAGCTCGGTGGCAGCCTTCAGCGCTTCGGCCTTGCGCGCCTTCAGCGCACGAATGGCAGTCGCCGGCAGGGCCACCGGGGCGACGGCCAGCAGCAGCTGGCCGACATCGGCGTGCTGGAACAGAGCCAGCATCAGGTGGCCGGTGGTCACATCGGGCGCCGCAGCGAACGCGGCACCGCAGAGCGCCAGGGCAGCGACAGCCGCCAGGGCAAACAGGGAACGGGTCTTCATGGTTGAAATCTCCAGGGGTTGGACGTGAAAAAGCCCGCCGGAGCGGGCTGGTTGCGGTGCACATCGGCCGTCGGGCCGGCCGCTGTCGGTCGACGGACCGGCGGCGGCTGGGCTGTGCTGGGCCCGGGGATGGTGGTGCTACTCCAGTTCGAGCAGTTGCAGGGTGGCCTGCCGCTGCGCGGCGCGGCTGGCGGGCTGGCTGCGGGCGCGCATGGCGCGCTGCATCTGGCTGATCACAGCGTCGAAGGTCATCACGCCGTCGACCATCTTCTCGTCGACGGCCTGGGTGGCGCCGAGCACCCGGCCCTGGCCCATGCCGCCGCGCACGGCGTCGACGCTGACCCTGCGGCCCTTGGCCACGTCGCGCGTGAAGGCACCGTAGTAGTCGTCGACGCGGGACTGCATGAAGGCCTGCGCGTCGGCGTCCAGCGGGCCGTAGGGGTTGCCCTCGACCTTGAATTTGCCGGCGCTGATCAGCGTGACGCCGACGCCCTGCTCTGCCAGCGCCTTGCTCCAGTCCTCGTGCGCCATCCAGACGCCGATGCTGCCGACCTCACCGCCCGGGGTGACGTAGAACTCGGCGGCGGCCGTGCCGATCCAGTAGGCCGCGCTGGCGGCCAGGCTGTTGGCGATGGCCGTCACCGGCTTGGCGCTGGCGCGGATCTCGGCGGCCAGCTCGGCCACGCCGTAGACGCTGCCACCTGGGCTGTCGATGTCGAGCAGGATGGCGCCGATGGATTCATCGGCGTTGGCTTCGCGCAGCGCCTTGCTGATGGCCTGGGTGCTGGTGCCGCCGTCGCACAGGCTCATCATCGACGCGCGCTGCGTGATCGGGCCCAGCACCGGTACAACGGCGATGCTGCCGGTGCGGGCGTTGCCGGTGCGTTGGGTGGCGGCCTGGACATCGGCGCCGCGGTTCTCCGGGTGCGTGGTGGCGTCTTCGCCGGCCTTGACCTGGCCGGCGTAGCGGCGGGCCAGGATGGCGGCGTAGGCCGACAGGCGCTCGCGCTGCAGCGCCCAGGGTGTGGTCAGGCATTCGGCCAGGAAGTGGTGGGTGGTCATGCGGTGCCTTTCAGTGCGATGCCCAGCAGGTGCGTAGCCACGATGTGCCGCTCGGCGCCGGCCCAGCCCTGGGCCTGCGCCAGCGCCTGCAGGCGGCCGGCGTCCGCCAGCGGCAGGGCCAGCGCGTCGGACAACACCTGGTCGGCTGGCCAGTCGCCCGCGGCGATGCGGCGCGCCATGCGATCGGCGTTGCCGATCAGGACGGCGCGCAAGCGGTTCTGCTGGGCAGCTGCGTCTTCGTCATTTGCCGGCGGCGTGGCGTCGGGCAGCGTCTCACCGGCACCGGCCTCACCGTTCGGGTCCGGGTCGCTTAGCTCGCGCTCGTTGGTCGGCACCAGCGGCTCGTCCAGGCCTTCGATGCGGTCGAAGCCTTCGATCTCGCGGGCCTCGTTGCGGGTCAGGATGCCGTCCAGCACCAGGTTGTGCAGGTACTGCGCGCGGGCCGCGCTGTCGCCGCGCATCTGGGCACGCATGTCGAACTCGACATCGATGCTGTCGTCACCCAGCAGCTGGCATTCGATGCTGGCTTCCCAGCGCTCGGCCGTCGGCTGCATGGCGTCCTGCCAGAACTCGATGCTTTGCTGCTCGATGTTGCTGAATGTCGCCTTGCTCAGGTCGCCGATCTTGTGCGGCGGTACGCGGAAGAGGCGCGCGATCTCGGGCACCTTCATCTGGCGCGCTTCGAGGAACTGCAGGTCTTTCAGGTTCACCGACACGGCCTGCAGCTCCATACCCTGGTCCAGCACCATGAGCTTGCCGCGGTTCATGCCGGTCTGGCCGGCCTGCAGGGTCTCGCGCACGCTTTCGCGGGTCGCTTTGTCGGCCATCTTGCCGGGGTACTTGATCCAGATTGGCGGGGTGGCGTTGTTGGCGAAGAAGCGGCTGCTGTAAGCCTGGTACTGCAGCGCTTCGCCGATGGACTCGCGGGCAAGCTCGATCGGGTTGAAGCCGACGACTCCGTCGCCGCTCAGGCCGCGCAGGTGCCACACCTGGTCGCGGCGGAACACCTGGCGGCTGCCGTCGGCCCGGGTGTAGCGGTAGCGGTAGTCCTGGCCGTCGACCATCTCGACGGTGATGCGGTCAGGGTGCATCGGCAGAAGCTCGGCGATACCGCCGGCGCCGTCGTCGATGATCTGGCAGAAGGCATTGCCGCGCAGGTCCAGGTGGCCCTGCAGCATCTCGCGGAACTCGAAGGGCGTCTGCCAGCGGTTGGGCCGCTTGGCCATCAGGCGGTACAGCCAGTGGTCGGTGACGGCCTTGCGCTGGCCGTCGATGCCGCGGCGGTACATGCGGAACGGCAGCAGCGCGAAGCTTTCGGCACGCACGCGCACGCAGGCGTAGACGGCGGTCAGCGAGAGCGCGGTGTCGGGACTGACGCGCATGCCGGAGCCGGTCGAGCGGCTGACGGGCTCGAACCAGAAGTCGCCCCAGGGCGATCGGTCAGCGCCAGCGCGGAACAGCGACAGGAACATGCGTCAGCCCTTGCCGCCGAGCAGCGTGCCGGCGATGGTCAATGTGATCAGCCCGCAGCCGAAGCCGACGGCGGCCCAGGCCGGGCCGGCCAGTGCGGCGATGCCGGCGGTCAGGCTCAGCAGGCCCGTGGCCATCGCGATGTCGTAGGTCTTGCGGTTCATACGATCAGCGGTTCCCAAGTCGAGTCAAGCACCGGCATCTCGTCGGCGCGCACGACGCAGCCGTAGGCCATGACGGCGGCCACGATCAGGTCGATGCGGCCGGTAGCCTTGACCTTGTCGAGTTTGCGATTGCCCGCGGGGTCGCTGGTGGTGACCGCGTTGGCCGCGCACCAGGTCAGCACCGGGTGGGCGTTGTGCGCCACGGTGCGGTTCAGGATGGCGGTCTCGAAGGCTTCGATGGCCGGGCTCATGTCCTTGTAGCCCTGGCCGAACTCGACCAGCGGCGGCAGCGTCAGCCCTTCGTCGCTGGCCATCTGCACTAGGTCGGCCATGCGCCAGCGGTCGTAGGCCACGGACACGATCTCGAACTGGCCGGCGATCTGAACGAGGCGTTGCAGCACGTGGCGCTTGCTGATGGCGCGGCCGGGCGTCAGCTCCAGGTGGCCGGCGTCGGCCCAGGCGCGGTAGTCGACGCGGTCGCGCTTGATTCGGTCTTCCAGGCCCTCGGTCGGCAGCCAGCACCAGGGCAGGATCAGCCACGGGTCGCCGCTGTTGTCGGGCTCAACAAGCAGCACCAGGGCGGTCAGGTCGGTGGTGCTGGACAGGTCCAGGCCGGCGTAGGCGCGGCGGCCGCGCAGCTGCTCCAGCATGAAGTCCTGCTGGCACGGATCCCAGACGTGACCACTGAGCCAGGGGTTCAGGGCGGCCGTCCACTGGCAGAAGTTTAGGCGCCGGACCAGCGCCTCCTTGGCCGGCATGCCGCGCGCCTCGGTCACCTGTTCGCGCAGGTACTGCAGGCCCGGCAGGTTGCGGTGCTGCAGGCTGGGGTTGGCTTTCGGCCAGCAGCTTTCATCGAGCAGCGGGTCGTCGCCTTCGTCGATGCCGCACACGAACGCAAAGAAGGCATCGTCGACGCGCTTGCCAGCGGCCACTTCGCAGCCGTAGTCGTGGTAGATGCCGCAGGGTGTGGTCTTGCCGGCGCCGCTGTTGGTGATCATGAAGATCAGCGCCTGGCGGCGGCTCTTGGTGCCGGCGCGCAGCATCTCGACCACCTGGGCGGTCTTGTGCTCGTGCACTTCGTCGAGCAAGGCCACGTGCGGCCGCGGGCCGCTGGCGCCGTCGTCGGCGCTGATCGGGCGGAAGAAGCTGCCGGTGGCGGTGTAGGCGAGGTTCCAGACGTTTTCACCGGTGCCGCTGGTCATCAGCCGCTGCTGCAGCGCCGGACTGTGCTGGCGCATGGCCACAGCATCGCGGAACAGGATCATGGCCTGGTCACGCTTGGTGGCGGCGGCGTAGATCTCGGCGCGGGCTTCGCCGTCGGCGGTCAGCCCGTACATGCCGACGCCGGCGGCCAGCGGGCTCTTGCCGCTGCCCTTGGCGGTCTCGACGTAGGCCACGCGGAAGCGCCGTACCCAGCCGTTCAGCTGCGCGTCGAAGCGCTGCCAGCCGTAGATGCTGCCGACGATGAAGGCTTGCCAGTCGTCGAGCAGGAATGGCTGGCCTTCGTAGGCACCGCCGTTCAGGCACAGCGTCTCTTCGAAGAAGGCGATGGCCCACGTCGCGGCCTCGATGTTCCAGCGCAGATTGCGCGCTGGTGCTTCGGTCAGATCGCGCAAGTGGCGCGCGGCGGCGTCGCGCACGTGCGGGCCGGCGATGATCTCGCCCAGCAGCACGCGGTGCGCGTACTGCGTGGCGCGGTCGACCGTGGGCGGCTTGTCGTTGGCACGCTTGCGGGCGCGCTTGACGGGTGCGTCGACGTTCGTCACCGGAAGAACCGATCCGGCCCGTTGGCCTGGGCGCCGCCGAACATGTCGCCCTGCGGGTCGACCATCACCTTGCTGCGGGCCGCGGGCGTGGCGCCGAACTCGCGCAGCACGGCCAGGGCGCGCTTGGCCGACATGCTCTTGACCATCTCCCACGGCGACAGGCTGACGTTGCCGGTCTCGGCGTTCTTCACCAGCACCTTGCCGTCGGCGGTCTTCTCCATGGCCAGGCGGAAGACGGCGATGGCGTCGCAGGCGATTTCCAGGGCTGGCGTGTCGATGGCGGTCAGGATCTGCGCCTTGCGCAGCTGGGGTGCGAGCTGGTTCCAGACGGCGGCCACGGGTGCGGCCAGGTGCGGCGGCGGCGCCAGGTCCTGCAGCAGGTCGGGCTCGGGCTCTTTGCCGTTCAACGCCCGCTTGCCGGGGTTGCCGTTGACCAGCTTCAGCGCGGTGGGTTTTGCCGGGCGGCCCATCACTGCACCTGCACGGCAGCCGCACGCCAGGGCGCCCAGCTGCTGAAGTTGGCGTTGAACGACTGGATGCCGTCGAAGAAGTCGGCGTAGAAGTGGAACAGGCCCGCGTCGGCCGTCACCGCCGTCTGCTCGGTGCGCGGGTTGGTGTTGAGGTTGGCGCTGGACTCGACCACGACGAAGCGGCCGGTGTCGCGGTTGCCCAGCAGCATCACCTTGGAGTGGTTGCGGAAGGTCGCGACGCGGCCCTGATGGCGGCGCACCGCGGTGCACAGCGCTTCGTGCACGGTCGGGTACTGGCTCGGCAGGATCTCGCCGGTGTAGGCGTCGACCCAGCACAGGCGGCCGGCGGCCAGCCAGGAGGCGATCTGCTCCACGTCCTGCATGGCCATGCACCAGGTGCTCACCATCAGGTACTGCCACGGCTCGCAGGCCATCAGGTGCTGCAGGAAGCTCAGGCTGTCCACGTCGCCGCCGCTGACGACGTGCCAGGTGTCGCCGTCCTCGACAAACGGCGGCAGCAGGTCGAGCAGCTGGGCCTCGCTCTTGGCGCGGCGCACGCTGATGCGGTTGCGCGTGCGCACGGCGCGGGCTTCGGACAAGCGCTGCTTGCGGCGGCGTGCGGGCGGCTCGCCGAGCGTTTCGAAGTCGGCCATGTCGGCGAAGTCGTCGGCGGCGAGGTCGGCCAGGTCCAGTCCGGCGACATCGATGCCGTCAACCATGGACCGACTCCCCCTGTTGATTTCGCGGTTCTGCAAACGGAGG
>Ga0213919_1000195_pt1 | contig 32337 bp, 18 predicted proteins | sample McNCre317MG_FD_161056 | JGI IMG/M metagenome (GOLD analysis project Ga0213919, IMG submission 161056) | Freshwater microbial communities from McNutts Creek, Athens, Georgia, United States - 3-17 MG | ecosystem: Environmental > Aquatic > Freshwater > Creek | place: USA: Georgia | collected... | reverse complement strand
GACGGCCAGAAATGGCGCGTCGCCTATGCCCTGCTGCATCGGGTCGTCGACGCCACCGCCGCAGAGCCCATCGCCGGTCAGATCATCAAGCGCTGATCCCCGCAATGTGGGCGGGATGAACGCTTACACTGCATCAACGTCATCGGCCGAATACGCAGCCGCTCGCTCGGAAGAGACAAGCTGCGAACCTCGGCAGTATGCGCAGTAGTCACCGACCAACCCGGTGGTACCGCGGCCACGGCAGTGGGGACATTCTTGCTCGTCGAGGTCGTCCGGGTTGTAGGCCTCGGCGCGGGCACTGGCAACCTGCTGCGAGCCTCGACAGTACTTGCACCAATCGCCAATCAATCCCGTGGTGCCACGGCCGCCGCAATGGGGGCAATCAACTTCGTCTAGCGCTTCAAGCACATCGAGCGATTCATCAACAACACTGCTGATTTTTGCTGCCAGTTCCCCACTCGTCTTAGCGGCAAGTCCCTCCGCGCTCAGTTTCGTGATCGTCGGCGCATGTTCCCTCAAGTGCTTCTGCAACGCGCTGTCTGCCGTACCTGACTTTGAAGCGCTCGCAACTTTCTCTCCAAGCCGGGTGGAGTGCTCGAGCAGGCTTTTCACCTCGGTGAGGTAGATCTTCGAGACGGCACTCCCCGCCGCCTTGTCGATCTGCTTCTTCAACCGGGTGATCATGGCAAGCACGACGAGGTAGGCCTTCGTCACGTCGGCTTCGACGCGCATCATTCGCGCGCGCGATTGTCGTTTGATCAGTTTGGCGGCACGCACCTCCTCGTCAGTGACGTTGCTCGCAGGCTTGAAGCCGAGGTCGAACTTGGTGTGATGATTTGGACAAAGGAATATGAGGTTGTCAGGACTATTGTTGTAGGTCTTCTTGACTGCCTCGATGTGCGCCACCTCGCCATTGTCCATGTGCCCGCAAATCGCACAGGCCAGATGTGCCTCCTGCTTAATATCCTTCTTGATCATGTCGGGAATGCCTGGTGTCACGGATCGGCATAAAGGCGCCGGGGATGATCGGCGTAATGGCGCCACTTGGAGAGGGGTAAAAAGCGGCGTTTCGAACGGTGCGCAGGATGTCGGAAACCGGGGTGAAACGCAAGCCCGGAAACCGCCGAAATATGCGCATGGGGAGTGCCGCCGGAAGGGGCGATCTGGAGCCGTCGGCGGCGGGTCAAGGGCGGGCGTGAGCCCGGCGAAGCGCAACCCTTGATGCGCCGGCGGCGGTGGTAGGCTGTCGCCGTGGCCGGATGCGGCGGACCGACGCATTCCGGCCTGGCGACGAGGTGCCGAGACGCTCAGCGCCCTTTGGCGGTCGAATTCGCCGTGGTTTTCGGTGACGCGGTCAGCGGTCTGGGGTCGCGATAGCTCGGCCCCTCGAGGACGATGCGATAGGCGCCGTGCCGGAGGCGGTCGAGGGTGGCGGCGCCGAGCATGCGGTTGGCCGGGAAGGCATCGCCCCACTCCTCGAAGTCGAGGTTGCTGGTCACGATCGTCGAGGCCCGCTCGTAGCGCTCATTGATGAGGTCGTGGAAGTCCTCGTCGTGGGGTGGGCGAAGCGGTTTCAGGCCGAAGTCGTCGCAGACGAGCAGCGGTACGCGCGCGAGTTGCTGGAAGCGGCGCTCGAAGCTGCCGACGGCGCGGGCGGCCTGAAGCGAGCCGACGAGCTGCGTCTGCGTCGTGAAGACGACGTCGTGCCCTTGTCTGACCGCACCGTGGCCGAGCGCCTGCGCCAGGTGCGATTTGCCGATACCGCACGGGCCGGCAATCAGGATCGAGACCTTCTCGGCGAGGTAGCGGCCGGTGGCCAGGTCCTGGAGCAAGCTGCGGTTGAGGTTCGGCAGGCGGTCGAAGTCGAAGGCTTCGAGGGTCTTCTCGCCGCGGAAGTTGGCGCGGCGAAGCCGCATCGTCAGCTTCTTCTGGTCGCGCCGGGCGACCTCGTCGCCGATCAGGAGCGAGAGGAATTCGGTGTAGGCGAGCTTGCCGTCGATGGCTTGGCGGTTTCTCAATTCGAGCGAATCGAGGATGCCAGACAGGCGAAGTTGCTTGAGGAGCGGAGCGAGTTCGGGAATCGGGTTCATGGATGGCCTCAATGCGTGAGCAGCGATTTGGTATCGCGGCAGAAGCGCCCGCCGCGGGTGTAGGTTTCGGCCAGGGACTCGAAGGAATCCTCGGAGCTCTGCTGGTCGAGCCCCTTGGCGAGGATGGTCTTGACGGTGCGGTAGCGCGGGCTGCCGAAGGACAGGGCCCGGGCGCAGGCCGCCTCGAGGCGGGCGGCGCCGCAGGTCTTGCCCAGCCGGAGGATCCCCTGGGCGGCGCGGAGGTTGTCGAGCACGCGGTCGGCGAACAGCGCCTCGATCAATGCCGCGCACGCCGAGCCGATGCGCTCGGCCGCCTCCCGACACCAGGTCGGATCGTGCAGGTGGTAGGCCGCCGCCTCCGGCGGCAAATGGTCGCGCACCGTCGAGCGCCGGCCCGGATCCTTCAGGCGCGGATGGCTGGCGACCAGCTGGTGGTCGTGAAACACCTGCACCGCGGTCGCGGTCGAGCGCAGCCAGAGTGCCTGGCCGACGAGCCGGAACGGGACCGAGTACAGGCAGAGGCCGGACTGCACGTGCGCGTCGCGATGGACCGTCACCTTCTCCCAGGTGGCCAGCACCGGCGGCACCGCAGGCAGCGGCAGGAGCAGCGCCTTCTCGACCTCGGTGAAACGGGCGAGCGGCTGCGCGCGCGTCGTTCCGTGGCAGCGGTTGCCGGCCTCGCCCATGACCCAGGCCGAGAGCTGCGCATTGGCGTCGGCCAGGCTGCGGAACTCCCGCAGCGGCAGGAAGTTGCCTTTGACATATTTGACCCCGGCCTCGACGATCCCTTTTTTACGCGGATCCGCGGGCGGACACGGGGAGATCTTGAAGCCGTAGCCTTCGGCGCACTCGGCGTAAGCGCGCTGGACCTCGGGGTCGCGGATGCAGGCACGCGTGATCGCGCACTTGGGGTTGTCGATGATGACCCGGCGCACGACGGCCCCGAACGACTCGAAGGCGCGGCGGTGGCAGGCAAGCCAGGTCTCGACGCTCTGATCGCGGACGAATTCGGCGTACTGGTGGCGCGACCAGCAGAGCGTCATGACGAAGAACCAGGTCTTGAAGCTCGCCCCGGTCAGCGCATCGGTGATCACCGGGCCGGCGCCGAAATCGACCTGGGCGGCCTCGCCCGACTCGAAGTCGAGGCGGCTGGTCGCCGTCGGCGGCGTGCTCGCGTCAATCGCCTGGAGCAGGCGCCGCACCGACGAGTAGCTGCCGGTGTAGCCGTGGTTGCGCGCCAGTGCGGCATGGATCGCCGTGCCGCCGATCCCGGCCTGGACCCAGGCGGCAACCTGGGCACGGTGAGCCTCCAGGCTCGAAACGCAGCTCGCCGGCAGCGTCCGCCGGCCGAAGATCGCCGCCAGTTCGGCGTCCTCCGGCAAGGGCGTCTCCGGCGACAGCCATTGCTGCGCCTGCGCGACCTGGCGCAACCGGGACAGCTTCTTGCGCCCCATCAGTTGCGACCGCTCGATATCGCGGTCGGAATCGCCCTGGCGCATGCGCACCAGAACCTGTCGATATTGGTACATCTCGAACCTCCGATTGCTCATGGCTCCCCGGGGCAAAAAGCCCGGCAGGGTAAGCCGTGTGGATGGAAGTTCGAAACGTCGCTTTTACGCCTCCCGACCGTCGCTGGCGCCTTTGCGCCGATCACGAAGTGGCGCCAATACGGCGATCATGCGCTGGCGCCAATAGGCCGATCCGGCCCTGGCGCCATTACGCCGATCCGCCGGTGGCGCCTTTACGCCGATCACGATTTGGCGCCATAACGGCGATCAGTGACACCTGGCCTGGCGTTCTTCACTTTGACGGGCCAGGGCTCCCGTAGGTACCTCCGAAATGCCTCCAGTTCTGCCTCATCAATCATCTGCTCCTTGCCGACTTTGGTTGTGGTCAACCTTCGAGCGTCGTCCGGCTTCGGACACTTCTCGATGAACCAATCAAGCAAGTCAATGCCAACCCCCAGGGCGATCGCGGCTTCGATTCTGGTCAGCAGGGCCATGTCAGAGAGTTCAGTGCAAACGGATCATCTTATCCTAGCGTGAACTCGCCAGGCGACGCCGAGGAGGCACTGGGGTTCTTGTGCTGGCACGATCTTCAAGAGCGGAATGACCTCTCGCGGTTTCGTGCGGTCGTTCGACCACCGCTGACCTCGAACGACAGTTCTTTGGCCGGCTACGGCCGCTGATCATGATCGTCAAACCACGTGAGCACGCCGTCGGGCTTCCTGATTAACAGCATCGGAATCCACACCTACAATGGCGTCATGCGCATCTGAGGTCCGATTGGCAACCCGCACAGAGCAACTCGCAATCTGGCAACGAGAAGCGGATGAGCTTTTCCAGCCCATCCGCTGGCTGCCTTTTTGGCGTCCCAAGCTTGTGCTGAAGAGCGGGCGCTTTTCCCCGTGGTTTTGGCCGTTGCTGTGGCTGGCGAAATCGGGCGCATTCAACATGTTCTTTCTGGTCATCGTTTCCGAGGATCTTCTGAACTGCGCGCCGCATCATCGCCGGGCGATCATTGCGCATGAATGTGGCCACCTGAGCCGTTTTCACAGCCTCATCTGGATGCTGGCCGCAGCCGTCGTGTTGAAGAACACCGCGATCCGCGCCGGATTCGCTTGGATCGGGGCACATCTCGCGCCGTGGGTGGCGCTCGGGACCTTCCTGGCCTTTCTGGCGCTGAGCCTCCTGGGCTTTCGCGCCCTGCTCTACTGGTTCGAGCACCAGGCCGACGACTACGCCGCGGCTCGGGTCGGTGCCGCGGATGTTGTCTCGGCTCTCTCCTGGCTCAGCACGAAGATGTTCGGCGCAGAAGGATCGTCCTGGGTGAATGCCAGGATTCGACGCTTGCAGCTCCTGCACGGGCTGCCGGCGTAGAGGTTGGTCAGAACGGCCAGAAAGACAGGGCGAGCCCCATTGCCAGTACTGTGCCGGCAACGACGGGCCGACCGTGTACCGTCCATGCGCCGAGCAGGAGGGCGAACGGCATGATCGTCGTCGCGTCAAGAGCCATCCGGTCTATCCAGGGCGCCATGCAGAAACCCATGCGGTCTCTTTGCACCGGTCCTGACACGGCATGGAACGGTGCTCATACATCCCTCGCCTTTCACAACCGCTTCTGAAGATGGCTCAGCCATAACCACAGCGACGCGGCCAGGAAGCAGACAACCACGGGCGCGGCAATGATCGGCATCGGAACCGGGAGGCTTAGCCAGGCCGCCACCGCGACGCTGATCAGACGGGAGAAATGGACGCCGATCTTGTGGCGAATGGGGCTCTGGGAGATGAACGCCGTCTTGCGGATCTCCCGCACATAGACGCCATCCACTGACGCTGCAAGAATCAACGGGATGCCGAGAAAGCCCCACATCAGAAGCGCATGGGCGCGATACGCGGCGAGGCTCACCCAGATGAGGCTCGCGTAGATCCTGTCGGTCAGCCAGCGCTCGACGCCGCTGTCACCCAAGCCCGCCGCCGCCCGCTCGGCATCCTTGCCGGCGGAGCCGATCGTACCGAGCGCTTGCGACATGATCCAGCGATGGGCGGACTCGCCCGCCCAGGTGGCCATCTGCTGCTGTTCGGCCTGCCATGTGGCTTCCACTACCTTGGCCGGAACCATGGCCCACGTCGCCACGAGGCCGGCAAACAGCAGCACGGTGAAAAAGCTGGCCCACTCCCCCTGTTTCGTGTTGTCGCGGCGCGCCACCGATTCACCTCAAGATGGGGAGGCGGCCCTTGACCGTCCTGCCGCCGGACAGCCTGGCGAAGTAGTGAAGAGGTGCGAGCTCGCTGAGGATGGCCGGCGGTATCAGGTCGGCCTCCTCCTCGGCGGCTTGCTCCTGGTAGGAGGCCGTGTAGGTGTCATGGATGTTCGCATCGACGTTGTGTCCGTAGCGGATCATCATCGTGCGGGCCTTGATCTTCGGAATTCCGTCCGCGATGTACTGCTGCGTCTCAGCGTCGAGCACGCGCAGCGCGATCTTGTTGTTGGTGTTCGCGAGCACCTGCCGGGCCTTGTTCTCGTCGCCGAGCCGGGCGGCGAAGTCGGCGAAGGTCTGGGTCGCGATGAACATGCGGAAGCCGGCGCCACGGCCCTTGTTCAGCAGTTGGATCGTCGGCTGGTTGATTACCTCGGCCGCCTCATCGACGAAGACGTTGATCGCCTTCCGCGACTCGACGCCGTAGTTGTACCGGTCACCGGCGACGGCGGTCAGGTCGGCGAGCAGGATCGAGCCGATAGCGCTGCCGACGGTGGCGTCGGCGAGGTTGTCGAGCCCGGTGTAGAGCACCTTGTCCGATCGAATCACGCGGGCCATGTCGGTGACCCGCTTCCCATGGCCGGGATCGAAATCCGGCGACAGGAGTTCCGTCAGCGGATCGCTGGTCAGCATCGACAGGATCGGAATGAGCGACGCCACCATCTTCTGGAAGTGCTCCCGGTTGTGCTCGTAGGTCGAGATCAAGCCGTCGAGGTCCACGGACTGAACGTCGTGGATCACGATCTCCTTGTAGAAGCTGATATAAGCCAGGAGCTGGTTGCCCTTGTACTGCTTGACGAAGCTGCCGACCCTGGACTCCCAGTCGCGGACCTTGGTCTTGAAATGCAGCCGGAGGGCCTTGAGGAGGAGATCGTCGGGACCGCCTTCGATGTAACGCCGCAGCTGCATGAGATTCGGCCGCTGCCCGGTCGCGATCAGGCCGTTCACGATGTCGTTGAGCACCTTCCAGCCGAATGCCGTGAAGGGATCGGCGCCGGTTTCGGACGGAATCAGCGCCGCAATCCGGCTCGCCAGTTCCGTCTTGCGGTTCCAGTTGCGCAGCGGGTCGATGCAAGCGGATCTATCCGGGTGGGCCGGGTGGAAATAGATGAACCGATCGGGCTGCCCGAGCGCCTCGCAGATACGTCTGGCATTGTCCGCAAGACCATGATCGCCTTTCGGGTCGATGATGATGACGGGCTCGCCCCTGACGATCGCCTGGGCGATCAGGAGATCGAACAGGCGGGTCTTGCCGACACCGGTAGCGCCGACGATCAGCGTGTGGCCCTCGAGCACGGGAAGGTCGACATCCACGTCTTGTTCCTTCGCCAAGCCGTGCAACCAGTAGGCGCCTTCCTTGTGGAGGGCCTCCTTGCCGAGTTGCGCCGCCAGCCCGCCGTTGATAAGCGCGTGCATCCGGCTCGCCTCGATGTCGGTCCACTGAAACCCTTTGCCGAGCCAAAGGGATGCTTTGCCTTGGGCGCGTCTTGCGAGTTCGATCATCGCCGGAATGTCGATGAACTGGTTTTCCGCGAGGCGAACACGGGTCGTGTCCTGGCTACGCTTCCATGCCTGGATCGCCCGGTATGCGCCCATTCCCGCGCATACCAAGGAGGTAGCGACGCCGAACCGGGTCGGCACCGGCAGCGTCTTGGTGACGGCAATGGTGAGCGCCGAGGCCCCCGACCAGGCGGCGGTCATCGGCCATTCGTAAACCTTGCGCCAGGGATTGTCGAAATCATAGGTTTCGAGCACGGATCGCTTCCTCTATCGCCGCAGGTACGACCGCTCTTCGTAGAGGCGCCGCATTTCTTGCCGCTGCGGCTCGGCCGACTGGTGATTGGCGACAGTCCGTTCCGCAATCGCTTGGCGCGCCGCGATCTCACGAGCCAGGCATCGCCGCTGCTCGTTCGGCAGCAGGCCCTCTCGGTTGCAGGCATAGGCGTCTCTGAGCAGCCTCTCCCGCTGCTCAGCCGGCAACGTGCCCCTCTGCCGGGCACCATCCGCATGGAAGCCGAAGAAGCCGACTTGGTCGGCGAGCGCCGTTCCAACGGCCGACGCCAAGAGGAAGCCGACGATCAGTCGGGCCGCCATGCCGTTCACCGAGCCGCCGCGGAGAACGTCTCCCGCGCCTTCGCCGTGAGCGCATCGACCTCGACCCGATACACATCCGATTCCACATCCTTGTGCTCGACCAGCATGTTGGCGAGGCCGCGCTTTACCGACTCATAGCGCAGGTAGGGTCTGGAGACGAGGATTCGAACGACATCGGGAAGACCGTAGCGCCTGACGTTGTGGCGCCAGGCGCTGACATACTTGGCCGGATGGCGGGTAGCGGCCAACCGTATCGCACCGGTCGTCAGCTCCAGCGCCACCACATAGCCGCCTTCGACCGGCGTCGTCGACGCCACATGCAGGTCCACGAACTCCGGCTTGCCGTCGTACAGCCAGGCCGGTTGCGATGTGATTTTCCGCGTGCTGTTCATGCGGCGCAAAATTAGCAGTGCCCACAGCGCGTACGTGGGCGAAAAGCAAACCAAAGCAATCTGTTTGGAGTTTGGACAGCCAGCGAGGACAGCCGCTGTTCTTCGAAGCCCTCGGCGCCGAGGAAATCGCTCCCCGATCGCCGTCCGTTCGCCCCGACTGGGAGTGGTGGCGGGTCAAAGAGCACGCCAGCCGCCTGGGCCGTCCATGCTCGAGCGTCCGACCCCGGCTCCTCCTGGTCCCGTTTCGCTCCTGTTTTTGATTAAGAAAGGATTAAAAAGCGATTAGCACGGTCAGTGCGTGCGCAGCCAAATCAAACGATGGCAAGGGTTTTGGGACCATATCGAGGATAGCTTTCATCGGCGCTATCCCCTCTCTCCCATCGGCGCCATCCCCCGTTCCGCATCGGCGCTATCCCCTTACCGCATCGGTGCTGTCCCCTCGCATCATCGGCGCCATCCCCTGTCGGTCCCATCGCACCCTCGGTGCTATCCCCTCACCCTATCGGCGCTATCCCCCTTTGCCTTGCCGACGCGAACCAGATCTTGTCCGTCGATCGAACAGGACCAACCGGTGGAACTCGACAGCTTCGCAAGCGCATCGCGCAGTTCGGCACGAAAATGGAAAAGCTCCTTGGTCTCGCTGCCGCAGAGCCGCCTGATCGTCTCGACCTTGTAGCCATACGGCTGCGCGTGAGTCGAATAGAAACCATGGAGCCACTGGGCCAGCGGCTGCTTGCGCAAGGCCTGGCGCTGCACAAACTCGATCCGCGTCCAACCGTCCACGCCGTAGAGAAGCGCGAGCTTCGGGTTGATCTCGATGATGTATTCCTTGGTCGTCTCGTCCCTGACGCCGTGGTGGATGAGCGGACCGAAGTAGGCCTTCCGACCGTCGGTGACCTCGATGACGGAAGACGCGAGATCGAGCAACGTACCCTTCAGCCATTCACGGTCGCTCTTGCCCGTGGCGCGACCGATCGACTTGAGGAACGAATAGGCGGTGAAGCGGATGATCTTGCCCGTACCGTCGCCCATGGCGATGTGCAAGCACTGTTCCCAGACATCGAGGTGGTACTGGGTCAGCCGTGGCCCGTTGAAGACGATCGTCAGCCCGTCGACCGAGGCGAGTTTCTGGCGCTTGAGGTAGTCGCGCGCCCCCTTCCTGACCACGCCGAACAGGGACGAGCGCAGCGCCCCGTTGGGTATGCCCCTGGCTTTTTCAGGCCAGTCCGGGAGGCCGGCGGCGATCGCGTCACGTTCCTGGCGCTCGCGCGCCTGATCCCGCAATTTGGCGATCTTGGCGTTCGAGATCGGCTCGGGCGATTCGGGGAAGTGGATGGGCAACTGGGAGGCGGAACGGTCCATCCCATGCTTGTATCAGGGGGACCTCCAGAAACAGGAACCAAAAGCGCACCCGGCGGCGTCGTTTCGGTTTTCCTGGCCGCGGTTCGAGCGGTAACATCAAGCGGATTGAAATCGCTCGCCGTACGGTCACCTGCCGCCATGCGCATCCTTGAGAAGATCGGGCGAGACCGGGAACGCCGTCGCGAGCGTGACCGGAGAGTTGGCGCTGCCCGCTAGTCTGGACAGACCTACGCCGCCATCGGCGGGGAGTTCGGTCTTTCAGGCGGTAACGTGAAAGACTGGATCGAGCGATATTTCCGCGAAGAGGGGAAGACCGAGAGCGACGATACATTCGGCATGCTCAGGTCTCGCACATTGAAAATGCTTCAGCAAGAAGGCCTGACGACTGCTGCAATGCGCTGTGAGGAAGAATATTTTTTACTGAGCGCACGGGACGACGACTGGCCAGGTCGGACAAGTCGTCGACTAGTCCTGGTCGATCACGGGAAGCCAAACGGCCTCGTGCTCCAAAGCTAGCCCTTCGGTACTCAGAGCCGCACAAAGTTCAGCGATGCCCTTGTCAAACTTCGGAAAATCAAGTCTGCTCAGCGCCGATTGAAAGTCGCTCTGCGTGTTTTTCCAGATCTCATGGCTGCCATATGCCAGAAGGCGTTCGCGCCACTTCGGCATCAACCAGAAAGAGCACGGGCTCGCGCAAACCTCCAGCAATCGGGCGTAATTCAGGATCCCTACTCCATCGTAATCGGGAAACAGAATCACCTCTGACGCACGTGGGCTGTCCGCCAGCCACTTCAACAAGCGCGCCGGCAATTGCCCCGCGTAATAGGCGACCGTCCCGACAGCCTCCAGTGGCATCCAGTCGAGTCGATCAAACAATGCCTGGTTCTCGACAAGCCACAACGGCTGCTCGGACCGCCATGTGTCCCGCTCTTCCAGCGCGAGTACGCCAGCACCTGAAATTTCCGTGCTCGCGAACAGATCAAGCTCGCGCTCCACGCCCTTGTTGTGGATCTTCCAGACCGCGCCCGTCGCTACCGCTTTAACCAACAGGTAATGCTTTGCGTGACTGGAATCGCCGCCCTTGCTGTTTCGTGACTGGCCGATGTTCGCTGAGCGCTTCGGCAAATCCGGGTCAATTTCGTCAGCATGCAACGGGCGTAGCGTCCGCAGATGCGCGGCGAGCATTGCCGGATGCACGATCTGGTAGACGCTGCCTCGTCCTTCCGACTTGACCCGCAGGGCGCCGGTTTTTCGGCCAAGCTCTTCAAGCGCTCGCCGTTGCGCCGGCGTGAAATTGCTGGCGGCAACCGTTCCTTCCCTCTCGACCAACTTGCCCAGCGCAGCAGCCAGCGCATGGCTCATGCCTCAACCCTCGGTGATTCCGCTGGCACTGCTGAAGCAATTGACTGACCCGAAGCGGATGCAACTTCGTCATCCAGCGGCTCAAGGATCTGCCAACTCGTGCGACTGATATTGTTGAATCCGTCGCGGCTGGTGATCGGTACGCAATAGCGTGCGGTGACCAAGGGGGTCGGCGACGCGAAGATCAAGGCGTAACCAAAATCCTCTGCTGTCTCAATCAGGCTACGCTGGTTGCGCTGATCGAGCGAAGACGCCTCGTCCAGATAGCAGACCGCCTGAACCTTGAAACGCTTGTCCTGCATGAGGTGCAGGAGCGCCAGCCCGGTCACCAGCTTGGCCATCAGAACCGTGCCGTTCGAAGCCGCGCTGTCCATGTCGGAAAACGATTCTTCCTTGCGCCCGGCTTTGCCGACGACGAACTCCAGTCGGAAGAAATGCTCGACGCGCAGGCAGCCTCTTACCTCGCCTTCGTGGATCAGCAGGTTCTTGGCCCGGTTGAGCGTTTCATCATCGAGCACGCTGCCGTGATTGAAGAGTTCAAAGGTTTCCCCGCTCTCGGCGTGCTCGGCGGTCGAGATCAGTTGCTCTACGGCCTCGACCATCTGAATCTCATCGACGGGCTCGATCTTGAAGACGCTCAGATCCGAAAGTTGCCGGCGGTTGATCAAGCGGTTGAACTCGCGCATCTTGCTCTTGAAGGTGATCAGCCCGTCGCGAAGTTCGCGCAAACAGGCGGTCACGTTCACGACCGCGCTGCGTGCCTTGCGCTCCAGCGCCTGTGCCTCTTGCGCCAGATGAGCCGCGAACTCAACGATTCGCTGAATCTCGACCTCGCTCCCGGCAACAAACTGAAACTTGGTCAGGCCGCCGGCGTGCGCCTGCGCGAGCTTGCTCTCAAGATCACGATCGAGTCTGAGCAACTCTTCGCAATCCTGATGGTATCCGGACAAAGCCTCGGCAAGATTTTCCAGCGTGACATCCCCACTTCCAAACCAAGTCTGGTTCGGCAGGTCGGCCAAACATGCGAAAACCGGGCTGTCATCACGACGGTTTTCGCGCAGCGCAGTAATGTTGTTATGGTCATTGTTCAAGGTATCCAGCTTGACCTGAAGGTCGCGCTCCGTCTCGCGAAGTTTCCTGGCTGCGGTTATGGATTCGCCGAGCTGCTTTTCCAGTGCAACCAATTGCTCGGCCAACTCGGCAATCTGCTTGGTGCGGGTTGCCTGAGTTCGCGTTAGCTCTTGCAGCTCATCGAAGCGGACTATCTGCGCCTCGATTTCCCGCGCCAGTTTTTCGAGTCGGCTCTTCTCGTTGCGTGCGCTGTCGAGATCACGAGCTGCTGCGCTCTGCCGCTCAAGGCTCTCAAAGTGCTCGACGAGATCCTTGAGTTGCTGCGAAATCTCGTCCTTGGAACGCTGGGTGTGTTGTGGCGAAAGCCCCACGGTTGAGAGCCTCAAACCTGGCAGCGCCAAGGTGCCTGGCTGCTCGGCGCCGGCTGTTTCCAACCACCGGCGCAGCTCGGTCGGGACTGAAACAAACTCGCCTGACGCCAAGGTCATCGCCTGCTGGCTCAGCACACGATTCAGGGTGTCCAGCTGCTCAGGCGGCAACACCCGTTTCAGGTGCAGGTAAAGATTGTTGGTGAGGTTGTCCAGCTCGCGCTGGAGCTGATCTCGCTCACGCTTTGCCGACGCAATGTCGCGCTGTATCGCAGCGGCGCTGCGGCTACTGGCGTTCTGTACGAGCGCAGTCTGCACGTCAAGCGCCTTTTGATTTGCTACGAGACTGCCCTCCAGCAACGTGCGATTGGCGATCAGAGCGAATTCCGCCGCAAGCAGGTCATGGCGACGCTGTACGGCCTTCAACTCGCCGCTCTGCCCTTCGGCCACGACCTTGGATTCGTTCAACTTCCGGTCGTCGAGCTGGAGCATCGACTGCTGCTTTTCGTTCTCGGCGATGCCGTCACGAAGTGCTCGACCCTGCTGCTCGAAGTGTGCCTGCCACTGCTCAAGCCGCAGATCAATCAGCGGACGAAAGTGAAGCAGCTTGCCGCGAAGTTCAAGTCGCTTGGCCTGCTGGCGCTCCATGCCTTCGATAATCGGCTGCAGACGAACCGCAGCCTGATACTGCGCACGATCAGCATTGACCTCGGCAAACGCCTTGTCCCACTCGGCTTTGAAGTCGATGCTGGAGTCGGGCAAGTCGCGGCGGAATATGGTCAGGAGATAGTCCTTGACCTCGCTCGATTTCAGCTTGTCCAGGCGCAAGGTCCGCGTGAGAACGCGCTGAAATGAGTCGGCATGGCTGGAATGCTCAAGCTTGAAGACGGTGATATCCGGCTCCTGATCCAGCACCTTCCGACGATTTCCGTACAGTGCGGCAGCGAATTCAGTGGACGTATAGCTGAAGACAAGCCTGCCCAAGCTTGCCATGTGGGGCTTGAGTTGCGGTTGCTGAAGTTGGCTGCCGTCGGGCAGCCGGTAGTCGTCCAGATGAAGCTCGCCCTTGTAGGCAAAATATTCGTATTCGTGACTGACGCCTTTGCCGACGCAGCCGAGAACGACGGTCCCAGTGGTCGGCAGCGCAACCTCCAGCAAAATGTAGGCGCTGTTGTGCGGGAAGTAAAAGCGCCGGCTGGTATCGAAATCATGGGCGGCGAAGTCCATCCGCCGCTTGTCGATGATGATCAGAAACTGGAGTGCGTTGATCAGGCTGGTCTTGCCCGTGTTGTTTGGCGCGATCAGCGACAAGGCCGCATCAAGCGGCAACTCGGCGCGGCGGTAGCCGGCGCTGTTTAGCAATGCCAGGCGCTGGAATCCGTACTGGATCATTCCTCGTCCTCCCCAACCGACAGGTTCGGTCGATCATCCAGTGGCTCACGCGATCGTGCCAACTCTTCAAAGCGGTCGAGATATCGGAATACCGCGGGCAGCAGACGCCAGCAGTTGCCGTCGACCATCGCAAAGCCGTAATTGGTGGCCGTCTTCAGCAATTGATCGATCTGATCTGCTTCGCCAAGGCTCTCGGCTTCCAGCAGCAGGCGGTTTTTCTCAACCACCGCGTTGATCAGCTTGGCATCGATCAACCAGTCGGGAAAGCGGCCAAGATTCAAACCCGCGTCAGCCTGAAACTCGAAAACCAGCATGAATACCAGCGCCAGCTGCTTGGTCGTCTTGGATACATTGCTACTGGCCTCGTCGAAATGAAACCATGCGAAGCCGCGTTCATCGATACGCAAGGTATAACCTAGCGCGCCGAACAGCATTTCGTAGGGTTCACGCTCGCGCTCCAACTCGGCCCACAACCGATGGTCTGTCAATCGGTTGAGATGCTTGCCGCTATTCAATACGCCAAACATTTCGTTCAGCAGCGGCAATTTGTGAAGGTAGAGCGGCGTAACTGCGTTCATGAGGCAGAGCCATGTCCTTGGGTCGCAGCGGCACTGAGCCGATGCGGATGATGAATGACACGAACCTTATTGAGTGGCTGGCGGTCGATCGCGTCAGCTGCAGTGACAACCCACTCATCCCGCTCAACGAGCGCGTGGTAGAGGCGCAAAACCGCCGCGTCACTCAGCTGCGGATAGCGTTCGTGCAGCCAGCGGAGCAAGCTGGTTACCGGCAACGCCCGACGCAGATCCTGAATCAGCGCATTTTCGTCGACCAGATCAAGCGATACAGCTTCGGCATCAGCACCGTGGTCTTCAGGGAAAGCCACCGACGCGGGCACATAACGAAGCGCTTCACCCATAATCGTCAGCACCTCGTTGCCGACGGTGACGCGACGTTGCATATCGCGCCGCCACAGGGGCAGTTGACTGCCGGCGAAAGTCGTATTCAGACCGCGTTTGCGAACCTGACCAAGAATCTGGCTGATTGCCGTCGATAGCGCATTGTGCTGCCGGATCTCTTCGCGCAGCGGCAGCAAGGTATCGCTGCAATGCTTGAGGACTTCCCGGCCCAAACGCCGTAGTTCCTTTGCCTGGAAAGCAATTTGGCGCATCGCCAGGCGCTGGGTATAGAGAGCACCTTGAATCGTCAGCGTCTCGACCGCATGGTCAAGAGCGTGTTCAGCCGCTTCAAGCTGGCGATAGAAGGTCCCGGAAGGACCGCTATCCATCATCTCGGCCATCGGCTCGACATAATCGTCGTAGGCAGTCAGCACCTCGCTGTAACGACGCCCGATCGGCAGATTGGCATCCTTCGACTTCGCCCGCTCTGCCAACTCAAGGATCGCGTGCCGGTCCTGATCAAGTTGCTGGCTGATCTGCCGGAACAGTTCCGAGAGTTGTGTGGCCGCTTGCCGAAGCTGATCGGTATCCTTGTTTTGCAGGCCCGTCGCCAAGCGTTCGGTTGCCGTCTTGATTGCATCAACGCGGGCTTTGAGCACGGCGGACAATCCAAGCTCGTGCTCACGCGTCAGCCCGCGCACGAACTCAAGTACCAGTGGATGAATTTGCAGCGACGAACCCCGCGGCATGGCTTGTATCAGGTCGGACGAAACCATCTGACGCAGCAAAGCGTCGCACTCATCCCGACTCTTTTGTGGCGAGCAACGGGAAATGACCGCGCTGACCTGCTGCACATCGAACGCGGGGAACTCGCGGCCGAGCAGCACCAGATTTTCGATCACGTCCCAGTGCGTGTACAGCGCGAACGTCAGGCTTCTTGGGCTGGCCATGTCAGGCGCCTGCGCCCTTTCGGTTACTAAGCATATTCGATGCGTCGGCTTTTTGTGATCCCGCACCAATCAGTTTGATGAGGGTGAAGCTGGTCGCAGGTCATGTGAACTCAATACCGGACGACCGTTGCAATCTTCTTCGCCCTGGTCATGGCAACATATTGCAGGCGCTGAATGTTGTCCGTACTCAGCTTGCTGCCGCTCCAATCCCGAGGAATCATCAGCACGACTTCATCGAATTCCAAGCCCTTCGCTCGGTGCATCGTTGCGATGCGTACCGACTGCGAATCAGGCTGGTCACGATCGTCCGGGCCGAGAATCGTCGCCGCCATTTTCTCTGCCTTCAAGCTGCCCTGAACCGCGTTCGCATCATGCTTCGTCGGGACAATCACGCAAACGGATCGTTGCTCGCCCAGGCTTGCTTTCAAGAGCGGCGTAAGGCTGCCGAGCGCATCTTCGAGGTGCTGAAAGTCGAGCACGTTGGGAACTGGACCATGGGATAGCGACTTGTAGCGCTTCACTTCGTCGGAGCCCTCATCAAGGTCATCGACCTCGCAACCTTCAAGCGTGGCAACGGCCAGGCGGCGTATCTCCTCCGTCGTGCGGTAGTTCAGATATAGCTTGCGCGATCGACCTTGAATATTGATTCCTGATGAACTCATGGAAGCGCGGTTACGTGTGTAGATGCGCTGGTGTCCATCGCCGACAAAGAACAGATCGTTGGCACCGTTGGGCACCATGGCGCGAAGCAAGCGAAGCGCCTGCGGACCAAAATCCTGTGTTTCGTCGACAATGATCGACGAATAGCCCTGCGGTTTGTCCTTCAGCAGTTCTGCCGCATCGCGATAAGCGTCATCGACTTCCTTGAGCTTTCTGCTGGCCAGCTGCGCTCGATACTCCTCGAATACAGGCCAAATGGCATCGCGCTTGCTGCGAGTCAGCACGGTTCCGCGCCCGGTGCGCTTTGCCATGCGGTATTCATCACGGCAAGACACGCCCTGAGCCAAGACCACGCGTTCAAGCTCCTCCTCGTAGAAACTCGGGGCCAAGGCAAGACTAGTATCTTGGAGCGTCAGGGCGCGCTGCCATGCTTCGGCCGCCTCATCCTGCTTTCGGTTGTAAATAATCTTGTGCTCGTATTTGTAGCGGCGCAGGAAGCCATGAACCCAGGCATCCAGATTCTTGACCTCAATCTTTTGCATGACGGTCGGACTGCACAAGGTCTTCAGGTTCTCTTCGATGTCGGCTGCGAGGTTGCGGGTGAAGGTCGTGAAGAAGACCTTCTTTTCGAGGGTAGCTCTCTGTTCCGCCAACCACTTGGCCCTGTGCATCGCCAGAACGGTCTTGCCGGTCCCCGCACCGCCCAGAACCCGCATCGGCCCGCTTCGATCTCCCTGTGCCAGTTTGCGCTGGGTCGGATGAAGGAAAACGCGCCATTGAGAAAGCGGCGAGTTCAGCATCGCCGCCATCGTTTCCTCATCAGCCACAACAACGAAGCGCGCCTGCGACTCGGCAGTCTCGATTGCGGCTGCGAAATCCTCGACATCAATGGTCCGGTCTACGCGGGTTTCACGAGAGACCAGAACGTCCGAGACACTGTCACCCGCAGCAACCAGGAACAGACCTTCGTACGCTTCAACCGGCAGGTAATCCTGCAAGGCGTCCAGCTCGACTTCCGAGTGAATGGACCGTACCTGTTCGACCAACTCCGCCGGGGTACCGATACTCAGCAGTTCCTGGTCAGACAGGGCAGCAAAGATTGGCTCGGCTGGTGATTGCTCTTCGACTTGCTGCGCTGACGGCTGCTCAGCGAAATGCTTGTCTGCCGCAACACGCGCCTGCTCCAAGACTGGCTCCACCAGGCTCTCGACCGCAAAAACCTGCAACGCACCGGTCGCCGGATTCACGGCAACACGACGCCCCTCTGCCCATTTGTAGGCTGCATCATGTCGATCCACGTACATGAGGACATAGACATCACCTGTTGGCGGCTTGAAAACGATGCCCCGCCAGTCCTGATCAATCCGAACCGACTTGAGGTTCTTGTCGCGAGCCGCATTGATCGGTTCGTAATTGATGCCGTTCGACGTCGGATCGCTTTGAAAACGCAATGCCCATTTCAAAACCTTGCCCTGTACCGCCGACGATAGCGTCGCCAGATTGACCAGAAAATCCTGCGCCAAAGCGACCTTCGGTTTGAAACTCATGCAGTTGCCTCCTGGTGAATGTCGTCGTGGGCGGGTTGACCTACGAGCTTATCTTTCAATTGCTGCTGCCATCCGTCATCTGCCACCAGGGTCGTCCATCCATGTGCAGCCCACACCGTCGTGCTATCAGCCTGCGCTGGCATCAACAACACGAGCTTGCGCTGCGTCCATGCCAACTCGGCTTCTGCGACAACATCACCGGCTTGGTCCAGTTCGTAACCTACCTCATTGGGTGGTGGCAATCCGGCCAACATCAGTCCGCGCAAGCCCTCCTCCAGCGCCCCCATCGCCTGCTCGATCACGGACTCCCAGGCGGCAGCATTCGCGGCGCCTTCGGCCCCCGAGGCAGGGCGAGCCCCGGTCGAGAATGTCAGTGTCGCGTAGTCGCCGGCATCGAGACCTGTGCGGGTCGCCAACAGCATGCCGGGCAAGGTTTGTAATACGTTGAAGAGCCACAACCAGCGACGCCATGCCAGATGACGCTCGGGCTCATCGTGCAGATGCGAATCGTTGTAGATGACAAAGCCCGGGCTTGGCGGCACGGTGGCTGATGCACTGGCCAGTTCTCGTGGCCACCAATAGCGCAAAGTGACCGCGAGTTCGTTTGTGTTGCCGCACGCGACGCTTTTGGCAGGGCGCTCGCAAGGCAAGTCGTCCAGGCCATCCCAGAATTGCGCGAGCTTGATTCGAGCATCCTCCAGTACAGCAGTGGTCGGGTTGGGCACCATTCGAAACACAGTGGCGCCAGCATGGCGCGTCAGTTTGCTGGCTTGCTGGTCACCAGCGTCGCCTGTCGGCTTGCCCAGCCAGCGCAACAGCACGGCGACGGCATGCTGCGTCCAACAATCATTGTCCAGCATCGAACGGAGCGGTGGCGGCAGTTGATCGATGGTGTTGAAGCACATGACGTGCAGACTGTCGGCCAAAGTCGCTTCAAGCTTTCCGTCCATGGCCGACTTCACGTCTTCCCACGTCACCGACCAGACCCAGAATTTGCCACTCGCCACCAATGCACTGCGCTTGATGGCATCCTCGCGGGTTAATGCGTAGTGGTAGGCCCATCCGTCGCAAAATACGGCAATCGGCCGCCGTTGAGACCGGCTCTGCGTTGGCCACAGCACAAAATCCGGGCGGCAAGCCACCTTGCCCCCCTCATTCGAGCCAAGATCCACCTGAGGCTCAACCCAGTACCGCTGCTCTCCAACTTCGAGCAAGTAACCCGACTTTCCCTGCACGATGTCCTGCACCAGCTTCACGAACGGCAATCCACCTTTGCCGCTCAGACGACGCAAGCTTTCAATGAATCGTGCTTCAAGCTCGGAATCAAAATTCGGGTTGATGTAGATATCGGAAATCGAGGCAACGCGTTCCAGCTGATCGAGGTTTTCCACCAACTGCTCAAGGATTGTCCTGGCTCGATCACGCGATACCAGCGCCATCGCCCGCCCGAGGCGGTACTGATAAACGCATCGATAGCAGCCGTCCTTTTCCGGGTCGGCGTTACAAGAACAAGCCGCCAGGTGGGCCAGGGCCAGGCGCAGTACTTCGACCAGCGTCTTCGCGTCATTGGCCAGCAGTTCATGCAGGTAGCCCGTACCCCCAGGGACCGAGTCGTAAAGCATCACGTACTGGCGACTGGCTGCACCGTCCTGGCCTTTTTCCTCTTGGGTCACCATTCGCAAGTGATCGACCTTGCCGCCGAACCGCCTTTTCAGTCCGATTCGCACGGCCGCCATAAACGACTGAACCGAGGCTTCATCCACCCCCGACTTGGTATAGGGCACCAGTATCCGCAGCGCTTCCGACGAGAACTCCCGGTAGAGGTACAGGCACTCAATGATGTTCGTCGGATCGTCGCCGCCGCGTTTATCGCAGTCGAAGGCGTGAAACTGCGCCTGCTCGCGCTCCCTCGCATTGCGCGGAGCTCGCTGAATCTGACCACAGTGTCGACAAAGCTTGAAGCCGGGTCGAGCCTTCTGCTGCCCGGCGACCGCATAGGCTTCACCCGGTTTCGTCGGCTCGCCGAAGTTCACGTCCCTGAACACCACGCGCTCGATAAACTCGAAACCGAACGGCATGTCCGGCGCCTTCAGGCGATAAGCCTCCGTGATGTCCTTGGCCTCAAAGTCGGCCAGCATCTGGCGTAAGTAGAACTTCGGCTCACGGTCTTCCGCACTGTCGTCGATACGAACTTCGGTATCGTTGCTGTTGGCGATCGCCTGTTTGAAACGAAGCAGTTGACGTTCCTGCGAGACGTTGGCCCACATCGGATCGCCACAACGCGGGCAAGAGCTATGGGCGTCAGCGTGTATCTCAAGGTTTTCCATGTGCTGGCAAGTCGGACACATGCGCCACCTTTCGAGTGACGACAAGCTAACGTTGATCTGATCGATCTCCACCCGACGTTGATTGGCATAAAACACGTTCTCTGGAGCAAATTCTGACAGCGCCGACTGCGCCGGACGCTCGTAGCGCTCGGCTGGCAATGAAATGTAAGTTGCCGCGTTGTCAGGATCATCGCTGCCCTTCTTCCGCCAAAGCAGCGACTTCAACTCGACCCCAGCCTCAGGGAACGCGTAGTTCGGAATGAGTCCGGCATCGGTGAGTGTGTTCAAGAGTTCCCGCTGGTTGATCTCCTTGACCAGTTCCATCGCCTTCTGCCGTTCGCGTTCAAGGTGCTCGATCTCATTCTTGCTGGCCTCGTCCTGTGGTCGCGCCTTCAGGACCTTGATCTGCTTGCGGATCTGCTCGCCCCGATCACGGTGCGTTTTGCGCTCCTTGGCCAGTTCTTCCAGCAATTTGCTCAAGCGCAGACGCAGTGCATCGTCCTCATCGGTCCCCTGCATGAATGCCTGTAAACGCGATGCGACGCGATCATCAAGATCAGCACCCAACAGCGCCTTGAATCCTTCGAGCAAGCGCTCCTCATGCTCAAGGATGTAGTCCAGAAATGTGTAGGGAAACCGCGTCTGATCCAGACTGTCCCGCGCATTGAGCGCATCCTGCGTCTTGTCGGGCAAGGCCGTATCGGGGATGCCGGAACCGACCCAATCATCAAGGCAGAAGGCAAACATCTGGCGCCGAAGCACTTCGGCCGCCTTCAAGAAAATGCCAGGTGGGATCACGTCGCCCAACAACATCTCGTCGGTGTCTTCGAAGAAGTACAGGTCGTGCGGGCTGGCTCCATCGGCCAGCGCCGTGGTGAATGCGTTGCCATCGCGACGGCCGGCTCGCCCGATCCGTTGCAGATAGCTCGCCTGATTCGGCGGCACCGAGCACAGCAGCACCGACGACAAATCGCCAATATCGACCCCCATCTCCAGGGTCGGCGTCGCCGACAGCAGGTTTTCATACCAGGGATGCGCTACCTTGGCCTTAAAGCGCAGTTCCAAAGCCTCGCGCTGATCCCGCTGCAGCAGTCCGGTGTGTTCGGCGCAAAATACCCGCCGCAAGTCACCTCGACTAAAACGTCTGGCCAACCACCCACCGGCATCGACCTTCTCGGTATACCTTTCCTGTGGCGCATCGAGACAGGGCATGCCGCGCAAGGCATCGGCAGAATCCGCCGGCACCGTCAGTCCACGCTTGCCCTGCGCCGACACGAGCCGCGCCAGCCGGGTTTCCAGGACCAATGCGGCCGGGTTCAAGGCAATGACATCGACTGGCTCGGCATTGATACGCAGCAAGACGCCCTCATCCACCAGCGCAGCAATCGCGTCGGCATAGATGGCCTCCTCGGCCCGATTGGGCAACAAGCCATCAGCGCCAAGGGTCGCAACTAGCCAGGTCTGATAAAAGGTCTGCGCCTGCGGATTCACCAGGTGATCGAACCCACGCTCCTTGCCCATCGACAGAAACATCGGATGCGGCGTGCGCTCGCCCATCCCCGGCAGCCACTCAGCCCGCCCTTGAGTACGGGTAAACGCGAAGACATTGCCGTCGCGGGCGTAGGCCATCAGCTCGGGATGTGCGACTGAACCGCGCTGACGCAAATGACAAACAAAGCCCCACAGCCACTGCACCACGGTCGGTCGATCCGCATGCCGGATACCGAAGCGCTCGTGAAGCACCGGAAACAACCTGTCGGCAGCACGCTCAATGTCGTCCAGACGGGGCGCCAGCGTCGCCTTGCCAATAGCGTCAAGGTTGCGTCCGCGACGACTTAGATAGGTAAACTCGGCAAACGCCTGCCAAGCCAGCCGTTTTTGCACCCGTCCCGGCAATCGGCTGTCGGACGGCAAACCGTCCTGCTCTTGCAGGGAAATTGCCCAATCCCGCTGCCACATCATGTCCGGACCGATGAATTCCGAGACAAATCGCTCGACCGGCATCAATAGCGGCGAATCTTCGGCCAGCCACAGGCGCGCTGCCTGCTCCAGGAAAGTGTTCCACGCGCACTGCGGCGCCGCGACCAGATCGATCACCTGCGCCAGACCGGTTCTTACCGTATTGAGATAAGTCCGCGCCGTAAAGAAGCCAGCCCGGTGCGCCGCATCCTGAACCGAGTCGGAAAACGCGATCAGCTTCTTGTCGTCATTGAAAGGACTCGCCCAGCTATGCTCAATGGTTACTGCGCCAAGCGTTGCGTTACGGGCTCCCAACAGGATCTGCCGGAATTTGCTGCCACAGGCCGGACAGGTCGGGTCGTGCCACACGTGGGCAATTCCCGCTTTCGTCGTCGTGCTTCGGCTCGCTGTCACTCGGAAGACATCGACGAGATCGGCGTGGCCACAGGCGGCACACTCACCCGGGCCGCTCTGCAGATGCCCGCACTGTGTGCATACGCGCTGGGCAATTCCATCGCACAATGGACGCCTCAGGCCGGCAAGAGCATAGAGCCGCAAGGCTTCGGGCTGCCCGGCAAACCAGGTGTTGTATATCTCGTCGAGATCGGTCGCCACCCGCATCTGCCCGTTGGGCAGCCGGCTGAGCCAGCCGGTGGTGTGGCAATCCGCGCACTGCAAAAGCGGCAGAAAGAGTTTGCCCGGCTCGCGCTTGACGTCGCTATCTGCACGCAGCTCGATGTTCGCCGTATCGCCTCGGAGCTGCGCCACCATCCGCCGAAGCTCGCGCATCCAGAGTTGCACCCTGAGCGTCACCAAAGGCTGCCCCGCCCCATCACGCGCCCAGGCAACCAGTACCAGCAAGGCATCCAGGACCCGGCCAATGTGAATGCGAGCGCCCTCGGGCAGCGGGCCCTGCATCTGCTGCTGCAACTCCTCAAGCGAGACGATCTGCCCCTTCACCAGCTTCAACAGGTTGACGAACAGCAGGTGCTTCTTGAGCAAGCCGCCCAGCTCGCTACGCCAGGCAGGGTCGTCCACATCGGCAGGTGACTCCAGCGATGGGAAGAACAAACTGAACCATGCCGCCACCGCTGCCTGTTGAGACGGGTACAGTTCGGCATCCAAGACCGTATCAAAATCGGCACGTGGGTAAAGCACATGCTCGATCGTGCTCTCACCGAGGAACTCGCTCTCTGACCGACGGTTCTCCGTAACCACCGATTCGGGTGGAAACGCCATGCCAAAGATTTGCCGGGCGTATTCACGCAATGGCGCCGTATCCGCATTCCCGCCCAAAGTCGCCGAGGTTCCGGCACAAACCAGGTGCCCTTCCGGTGTTTGCAGGCGGGCACGCAGTCGCCGCAACAGCAAGGCCAAATCCGTACCCTGAGCGCCGTCGAACGTGTGCAGCTCGTCCACCACGACATAGCGCAGTGTTTCCGCCGTGTTCCTGGCCCACAACAAGCGATCCTTCGGACGAATCAGCAGGTAATCGAGCATCTTGTAATTGGTGAGCAAGATGTCCGGCGGATCTTTGCGCAGCGTCTCGCGGTCGGTAATCACGCTGGTGGCGGTCATCACCATCAGACCGCGGCCATCCTTGCCCGAGCGGCCGCCAACGAAAAGGCCGACGCGCAGCCCCTTGAATGCCGGCGTTTCGGCGATAACTTGGGCAAAACGTCGGGCCTGGTCGACCGCCAAGGCGTTCATCGGATAGATCACCAGCGCCTTGATGCCGCCACCGCTCTTGTCACCGCTTCCATCGCCGACGGTGCGTGCGCAGTGGTCAAGCAATGGATAGAGGAAGCATTCTGTCTTGCCGCTACCCGTTCCCGTAGCAACAAGCGCACTCGCCGCCATGTGCCTGCTCGACAGCCGTTGCCAGGCAGCTTCCTGATGAACGTGGCCGGGAAATTCGGTCTCGAAGCTTGCGAAAAAATTCTTGCCCTGGGTACCGGTTCGGAACGGCAGTCCGACTTGGATGTAAGGGCCTTTCATCCAGCGCGCTTCGTCCTCGGTAAAGCGCTGCATGACGCCAGCAAATAGAGGGTCCGAGGGCTCGAAACCCGTCCGCAGGAAGTGCTTCAGGCCGTTCTGTACTTCTCGGGCAAGGAGTGAAGGCAGCATTTGGGTTCGCGTACTCGGATGAGTTGATTATTCGATGAGACCACGGCGCGGCAGGACCGCCTGATCGCGGGGTAACTGGCTCATGAAGTTCCTGTCATCGAAACTTTCTCGTGCCACCGCCTCAACAAAGCAAGCAATGCAGATATTTGACGAAATCATTGCGCTCATGCTTTCGAAGCTAGTTCCAAAGGCCAGAGAAGCAGGAGTTCCTTCAGTTCCGGCACTGAAAACGGCAGATCAAGCTTCGGCAAGTAAGTCGCCGCGGCGAGCTTCGCTTCGCGCACCCAGTTTTGCATTTGCGAAGCATCGATCCTTGTCTTGTCCAGAGCCGCTCGCGGAATCTCCAGCCCGTTCAGCAGCTTCAAGACTTCCCAGTCGCGAATAACGGTGGGGCCTGACTCGCCTTGAACAACGCCAAGAGCCGTGCGTCTCACATGTGCACCTCCGTCGGTCACTCGGTCTGACGCGAGAAGAAACAATAGCGGCGAGCTCAATCCATGGACATAGGACAGTACGGATGCCATTCGGTCGGCCTGGTCCAGAGCCCGATTGACCAATGGATGGCCGACACCGATCAATCCGCCTTCGGCGCTGATTCGCGAACGGCGATCGAAACAAAGGTCCTTGTAGTCACGTTTGATCGCCGGATGATCGAGCCACTTTTCCGGCGTCTTGAACGACAACAATCCAGCGTCGAGCTTCGGCCTGCGTCCGTTGTGTTCCAAGACGCCCTGAAAGAACGGCAGAAGGTCAGGAAGATCGAGCGGCGGAACGTCCTTCAGTCCCGAAAGGTCGAAACTCTGCGCATGGCCGACCAAAGTCTTGACCGTTTCGATCGCCGAAGTGCCGCCAAAGGTGAGCGTCTGCGAATCGAACCAGCCAGCCAGCCGATCCTTCGGGACCTCGGCGGCACCGACAAATAATTCCTCGAAAAATCCTGGACTGGCCATGCCAAGCACCAATTGCAGGAGATCCTCAGGCTCGTCCATAGCCGAGCCGAGGGCGGCCATGATATTGCCGATCTTCTCCTCCAGTTTGTCCCAGATCATCGACTCGACGGTATCCGGATTGCGGAGCGACACCACCTCGACTGTCTGCGTCTGCCCGTAACGATTAAGGCGGCCAACACGCTGATGCAGCCGCATCGGGTTCCACGGGAGATCCACGTGAATCAGTGCGTTGCAACGATATTGAAGATCGATGCCCTCGCCACCCGCTTCGGTGGAAATCAGAAAGCGGATGCCTCCCGAATTAAATGCTTCGCAAATGTCCTCACGTCGAGCCGACTTGCTCACGACCCGCCCGTCCGGCAGCACAACTCCATCCAGCCGATCGTCGCCGTTGATAAAGCCGACACAGTCGTCGCCAAATCGATCGATCAGGGCCGACATCAAGAGCGCCTGCGTTCGCTTGTACTCGGTAAAGAGGAGCACAGAGCGCCCGGAAAAACGGTTTTCAACAATCTCAATCACACGCTGAATGCGTGTTTCGCTCGTGACGGCAGAAGCAGCGTCGATCAGGTCGTTCAGGTGCGCAGCCTCGTCCTCCATCAACAGGATCTTGCCTTGCCGGTCGGTGCGCGACCACTCCCAGAGGGCATGTTCCAGCTCGTCGGATGACGGGTCTTCGGCTTCTTGCTCCAAGTCATTGCGATACTTGGTCGCGAGCCCCCGCAGACGTGCCTGTCGCGTTTCCAGGGCAGACCGGACGGCGGCAACCGAGCTTGATGCCAGCTTCTGCAGCGCAATCAGCACCAGCATGACCTGCCCACGCTGTGCCTTGGTCAGACTCGACGCGTAGGCCTTGCCGGCAAGAATGAAACTGCTCATCAAGGTATAGAAAGCAGACTCTTCCGGCGTGTAATCGAATGTCTCCGGGTACTGCTTCACCGGTTGAAAGAGCCGCTTGCCGCTCATGTCGGTCGCCTTCTGCTTGGCGTTCCGAATGAGGTAGCGCGGCAGTTCTGCGAGCATCTTGTGGTTTGGGTAACTCGGGTCGAATACCTGCGAATTCAGGATACCCATCAGCGACCAAAATCCGTAGTCCTTACCCCGATGCGGTGTACCAGTGAAGAAGATGCAGGAGGTGATCTTGCCAAGCTCTTCCAGGTTTTCGAGAAGCTGCAAGCCCAGCGTCTTCGAGCCATTTTCATCGGCGTTCAGATGATGTGCCTCATCGACGATGATCATGTCCCATTCAGGCGCAGACAACAGGCGCTCATGCCGACCATTGTTGTCGGCTCTGAGCGTCGGTAGTGAGGCTACGACGCGATCCTGCGTGTTCCAAAAGTCACTTCGAGGCGTGTCGGCGTCGGTCGTGTAAATCGCAAGACGAATATCGAACATCTGCCGCATGCGGATCTGCCATTGCTCGACCAGCTTTGCCGGCGTCAGGATCAGCAGTCGCTTGATAGCACCCTTGGCGAGCAAGGGCCACAGGACAAGCCCGGCTTCGACGGTCTTGCCCATCCCCACGTCGTCGGCAATAAGCAGCCGGATCGGCCACTGCCGCAACGCCTTGTGGCAAACCCACAGTTGATGGGGCAGCAAGGAGATTCGCGAGCGAGAGAAGACACCCCAGGCGTCATTCACCGAACGGATAGCGGTGGCTTGCGCACGAAGTAAGGTGATATCGAGAGGAGAATCCTCGCCGGCTTCAATGGCCGACAACAAATCCACCAGTCGGACCAGTTCATTCGCCTTGACCTCTTCAAGGCCATGAGCGAACCTGGCGACCATTGTCTCGCCACGATCGAAAAGAACCTCACCGGGACCATGGCGCGGGTGCGTTACGCGACACCCCTCAGACAAGCGACTCATCGTCCATCTCCATTCCGTACAAAGCGCCCACATCTTCAAACCCGATGTCATCCTGCCGGATATCGAGAACTCGTGCTTGCAGGTCACTACTACCCGCAAGGATCAGGAGCGGGATATCGTAATCGCCGCGAAATCTGGCGCGATCTCCGAGCGCGCTCCTCAGAATCTGCGAGATCGCCATTCCCGTATCCGGTGACGGATAGCCGATCCGAGCGAACAAGGTTCTGACGCGGTAATTCGGCATGTAGGCAAGGCTTTGAGCCGTATCGGAGTTCAAGGTACCGGCCCGCAGCAGTTCGCGTACGACGAGGTGCTGGCCGAGCCTCAGACTATTCCTCAGCGATGGCGCATGTATGTCTGAGCCGTCCAGAATCGGATCCTCGTTCGGGGCGAGATATGCCGCAAGCTCGTGAGGCGTTCGCAGATCCAGGCTGAGGAAGACATGCGAATAGGCTTCCATCCAACGAGCAATCCGATAGAGGCTCGGGAAGCAATCCATCCAGCGAATGTACTTCTCGTCCGCAGTAGGCTGCTCGGCGTACCCCTTCAGAATGTTCATCCAGGCTTGGGGATCGTCCTGAGGCCGGACGTTGCAGAAAACTGGCCACCATCTGTTCGAATCCGTGAAGTCAATAAAGCCGCGATTCTGAAAATCTCTCGTCCGACCCAATCGCTGCATCAATCCGAGCGCAAACAATGTCATCCACGATTGTCGATCTTCACCGGCAGGATATTCGAACCGACGCGGAACGCACTCCGGCCAGAAATTCTTTTCGTATTTCGGCAGAAGATCAGCGCGCTCATCGGACCACCACTCGAAAATCCTTTCCAGAGCAGCTTCATGAAGAACCGTCGAAACAATGGGCTCAATCGTTGGTGGCAGATAATCGAGACCACCCGGGTTCAACATGGCAACGAGTTGCTGTCGCTCATCCGGAGAAAACGGGGCAAGCACGGCGGAATCGACCTGCATTGACTCCAACCACGTACCGACGAGGCCAAGCCGCAGTTGCTCGCGAACGGCAAAACTCTGAGCGCCACGAAGCAGATAGCGCAAACCCGCTTCTCGCGCAGCCGGACTGGACGAACGGAATATCCAAGCCGAGACCGTGTTCGGCACGAGATGCCATCGCGCACCGCGCTCAATCGCGAAATTCCGCGCCGTACTCGTATAGCTGCTGTTGAGGATATTTCGACTAGCAGCGAACAACATGCACAAGCCTTCTTCCGGCGTATTTCTATCCTTCAGCAAATCGGATCCAAGTTGCCATGATCCGTCTTCCGCCAGGAACATGAGTGCGCTGAATCCATTGCCGATCAGGGCCTGGTCGAACGGATGCGCGTTCGCCAAGACGAAGAACAGCGTGCTGGCAGTTGCGGGCGAGCAGCGCGAGTCCGGGACACAACTCCTGATCAATTCCATGCTGAGTCTGGGAACCCGGCTTTCATCTGAAGTATCCCGAGCTGCTTCCAGTGCGTCCGCAACGCCTTCATCAATCCACCCGGATACTGGATAACTGCCAACAACATCCGCCCATCCACACAAAGGCGGCAGCGCGGAAAACCAACGGCTCCCGACGGCAAGGCAAATCTTGTCCAAGGCGACAAACGCGGCCATATCGCCCGGCATACCGTTTGGAATCTCTCCGGCAAAGGTGCTGAACCGGTCGAGCAGGCAGGTGCCGAAGCGGTGAAGAAGTTCAGCGGACAACGACGCGTCGTCATCGATGCTTGTCTGCACGGCTTGTTTCCAGAAGCTCGCCCAGAAGGCGGCTGCGGAAACATCCTGAGCAAGTCCCAACCTGTCTCGCGTCGTCTCCCAATCATCGCGTGAGCCCTGTACTACGAGCTTCAGATCGCGTGCGAAGTCCATGGCAATTTCACGAACCAGCTTGAGATTCGCTTGACCGCCCTCGCCGTGAGCCAACGCGCCACGTCCCGCATCCACATCGAAATTCGCGTTCAGGATCAGTCCGCTCGCAGGTGTCTCGCGCGTTGGCCCAGTCACCCAGATGGAAGGCAAGGCATGAGCGCTGTTGCCTTCGAAAGAGACCACCCCCCGCGAGTCCAGGCGCATCGCTACGGCAGCACTGCGACCGCGCCAGACGAGGAGCCGTCCAGGGGAATAGCCACTTTTCGTCGGCAGTCGAACCGTCCCGATCTCGATGCTCGGCGTTTCGTCGATCAAGAGCACCGGACGCCATTCACGCTCCTGGCCTTGAACCGCGATTCGCCGAATCTCTTTACTAAATACCGCCTGCATTCCGGCGAGCACGTCGAAGCGACCAAGAATCTGCTGCCGTTCTTCCGGCGTATCGACACGAAGCTCGATCAACGTCGGACGCAAGCGCGGTCCGTCGATGAGCCGATGCCGCTCAAGCACCGCCAACGCCTGCTCAACGTCCGAACCTGTCCAGCGCTCGGGGAGGCAACCACCGATGATCTTGGCCCGCAAGTCCGCACTAATGATGCGCGGACTATCCGTTGCCAGCAGCACGCTCTTGAATCCCAGGCCGAACTTGCCTGTCACCAGTTGGGTGCCGTCCTTGTCCGACGCGGAAAGGATAAGCATGTTCTCCAAATCGTCCTGATACGCAGGATTGGCCGCCGCACCCTGACCGGTAAAATTGATCGGCCGCCCCCAGTGAATGAAGCGCAAGACTGCACCATCGCCCTCGACAATGAATCGCCCGATCGTTCTGCTGGGAAATGGGTCCTGACCACCGCTCTGATGAAGAAGCTGCATTTCGGAAACGGCGTCATCCGCGTTCTGGAATAGCTCAAACGCAATGCTCGACAATTCGTACTGGCTTTGTTTGACGCGATCCCGCACGCCAGACAGGATGGCCCGTTGGACCTCTTCGTCCTCCACCATAAGGCGAGCGAGATGCTTCTTGGCCTCGCCAACCTTGCGCTCCAAGACCGGAAATGCAGTTTGATTGGTGCTCGCAGCTTCGGATTTTTCGTGCTGCAGTTTCTTCAGTGTCGCCAATGCCTCGGACAATGTCCGGTTTCGCTTCGCCACCTTGAGTTGCTGAAGATAGAACGGTAGGTTTTCAAGGATCAGGTCACGCGCGACTTCCAGTGACAGTTGATCGCTCTTCTCAAGTTCGTCCCAGAGCGGAGAAATTCCGCAAGACTCTTGGCTATAGGCAGATTTCAGCAGATGGCTGGCGCTACGTCGGAGCAGATTCGACAGGTCTTGGGGCGCCAAATCCACTAGATTCGGCACCCTACGCAGGGTAATGTCTACCGTGTAGCCACCGCGCCAACTGAATACGCCAGCGAAGATCGTATCCAACTCGGTGTCGAGATCGACCGACAACAGATCGCCAGTAATCGTCAGCACATCAACGCATGAATCAGAAGTGACTTTGATACGCGGATCCAGCGAATCGAGCGCCTCTAAAGGACTCATCCGACTCATCCAGCGCCACTTGCCGTCTGCTTCCTGTCCCGGATCCACCCATCCGAGTCTGTCCGTGAACCACCCCATGCTATGGGGTTTGAGCAGTTCCTCTCCCAATTGACGTGCATTGGGTCCGAGCAAGCATGCGAACGCGCCGATCGGCGGGGTAGGCATCACGTCACACCAGGGACGGAAATACGCCTCAAGGGTTTTTGCAAGCGAGTCGCCGTGATGAAACTCGTCGCTGGGAGCGACAAGCTGTGCCGCGTTCACCGCCGCCGTCGGGCCGGAATTATCGAAAATGAGGCCCAGAAGAATCCGGGCCTGTGTGTCGTCCAATTGACTCTTGCGCACGACGCCGGCGGCACCGACACAGAGAAGAGATGCCTCCTGCCAAGTTCCAGCCTTCGACAGCAGTCGAAGCTGACGAATGCGTTCGCTGCCATCAGTACCGGCATGCGCAAATTGCCTGAGGTAGAGATTGAACGAGGCAACGTGATGCGCGTCTGCCCCGGAACTCGAAATTTCGCGCAGCGTATCGATGATCTCGGAGAATTCAAGCGGCTTGCATACTTCACCCAGCAGGTGTTCGCCCACGGCTTCCGCATCGAAAACCCTGATTGCCTTCGCCACGATGGCCCAAGCGGGAAGTATTGGCAGATTCGCGAGCGAATCGGCGACTATCCGCAAGTTGTCGGCCCCAAGACCCGAAACCGAGCCAACACCGTAGCCAGGCACCTCTGACATCAACTGACCCAGGCGTGGCAATCCGTCGATTCCTGCGGAAAAGAGCCGGCGAAGGGTGCTGAACTCGGCATGCGCTCTCACGTCCGGGTGCAATCCAGCGATCCCAGCGAACGGGTAACAACAACGCGACGACAATTGATCAATCTCGCTGGCCATCGCCTCAATATCGATGACGTCTTCGGGACTAATTACCCCGCCATTCGCCAAGGGCAACCATTGCGCCGATCGCAGGCCGCTAATGTCGTCGTGCGAGCCTGGCACGAGGTTGGCAATTTCACCGACGATCACACGCCAGTAACGATGGGGCTCCTCGGTCTCCAAGGCACGTCGGATCGAGGTCTCGCTGGTCCAGACCGGAATTCGTTGTAGTTGCTTTTGGAAGTGGTCTTGATTCTCGGCTCGCCGGATAAATCGGCAGCCCTCGGACAACTGTTCAGCGACACTTCTGCCGGTATCACGGAAGGAGTCCGCATCGATACACCCGATCACACCCTCGGTATCGATGTGCAGTGGCAGCCTTCTCCAAAGGTTCTCGTCTTCCACTACCGCCAAAATTGTTTCTCGTTCGGCGTCCGAAAACCTGGCCCCGTCAATCCTCGAGAGGTCAACATTACCTTGCAATCGGCGTAGAACATCAGCTTGCTGAACTTGACTGATACCGAGCATTTCCCAGTCATTCGCTGGAACGTCGCTGGCAATCCTTCCGGCCAGAACGAACCAGGAACCCGGCTCGATTTCTCGCCACAGTTTGATCCATGGAGAATCGCCACTGCCAGGATCTACCCAGAGCCTCGCCTCATCCATCATGAATCCCTCTGGGGAAGCGTGCAGGAGGTAACGCAGACCACGGCGAGAATCCCCTTCTACTTCACTTCCACGCACCGCTTTTAGCAGTATCCGTCGATCCTCGACGCTCGATAGTTCGGACGCTTTTCCAGGTTTCCCCAACGACTCAAGAATCGCCTTTTTGTCATCTGCGTCGGACACCTTGGGATGCTCGTC
>Ga0213919_1000194_pt1 | contig 32341 bp, 42 predicted proteins | sample McNCre317MG_FD_161056 | JGI IMG/M metagenome (GOLD analysis project Ga0213919, IMG submission 161056) | Freshwater microbial communities from McNutts Creek, Athens, Georgia, United States - 3-17 MG | ecosystem: Environmental > Aquatic > Freshwater > Creek | place: USA: Georgia | collected... | reverse complement strand
TCATTTTTAGATGAAAGCGACACTATTCATCATCCTCTGAATAATCAACAACTTCCCAATCACTAGCAATAGCATCTTCAAGAGAAATACCTATATCTGACTCCCAGGCTTTTCTACGGAGTACACCTCCAGTCTCATGAAGTTCGCACAAAGCTTCTTCTAATTCCACATCAGTCTCCTATAATAACAATAAAATTTCTTCGTCTTCTCTTCGAAGCATCTCTAAATACTGCTCAATAATTCTTTGCGCATTTAAACGAGCTTCTTCTAACGCTTGTTCTCGAGATACAGCGGCTTGAATCTCACTAAACTTATCAATAACATTAGACACCACGGAATCAGCAAGAACGTCAACGCTAGAAGTCTTAATGTTTGCATCTTTGATTACCTCTTTTGCTTCATTAAATAATAGATTATAAACCTGTTGGTCTATTTCCTCAGGTCTCAGTTTTATTACTTCTTGCTGTTTTTCACGCTTTACATAAGTAACATGTTTCTTACCGCTTATTCCTTTAGCGTCTTGTTGTATTCCTGAACCATCTGAGGCAGTACCATTACTGCCTGTTATCAATATGCCAAAACCAGAACCAGACGCATTGCCATTTAAGTTTGTAAACGCATTGCCATTAGCACCAGTGATTTGTATATTAAAACCAGCACCACTTGCACTTCCACTACTAGAAGCAGTCCCGCTGATTCCTGTTATTTGTATATTAAACCCTGAGCCTGTAGCGCTCCCATTTACACCTGTAGAAGCATTACCGCTTGCACCTGTTAGCTGTACTTCAAACCCTGCCGCACTTGCATTACCATTAGCCGAAGTAGATGCTGTACCATTAGCACTTGTTATCTGTACATTAAAGCCAGAGCCAGTAGCGGAACCATTAGTAGTTCCAGAAGCGCTACCACTACTGCCAGTAAGCTGTACGCTAAATCCTGCGCCGCTTGCATTACCATTAGTAGCAGTAGACGCAGAACCACTACTACCAGTTAGTTGTACTTCGAATCCTGCACCAGATGCACTAGCACTACCACTAGCATTTCCAGATGCTCCAGACAAAGTGACTGAAAATAGACTAGCACTCGCATTACCATTATTAGACGACCCTACAGTAGTTAGGGTGCTTAATGGAGATTCGCTAAGTGAGCTAAATCCTAGATTCATATTACCAGGTAGTTATAAAGCAGATGCTATCGCCACCACGACCAGCCTTGCCAGCTGCCGAGCCAGTTAATGCACCACCTGAGCCACCACCACCACACCCATAAGCACCATCACCGCCGTTTGACTGCACTAAGCCTGCACCAGTCGCCGTACCGTGCGTAGAGCCACCACCAGTACCTCCCAAGAAGTAATGATTGCCCAATACTACCCCTGGTGTACCAGAACCCGCTGGAGTAGTTGCAGCAGCAGCGCCAACGCCACCGAGTCGGTTACCAATTTCATACGGTGAGCCGGTCTGAGCCGACCCGTTAATCATACCGCCGTTTGTGCCAGCCGTAGCAGCAGCAGGCAAGTCGCCACCACCTGTACCTCCGGTTGTACATGCGCCGGATGTAGGTAGCGTTAATGCACCACCCGCAACAGCAACCCCACCGATAATGCCCAACTGACCAGCCATAAAGTTAAAGTTACCCCAGCCAGCAAGAATATTGTTGGCAATAGTAGCAACAGCACCCGCTGTACCAGCAGCACCAGCTGTTGCACCGGCAGCATTACCACCATTACCGCCGTTGTTAGCGATTAACAGTAAATAAGATGCTGTGGGGCTGGTAGTAGGCGTATTGGATGTCACCGATATATACGATGCAGCCGCACCACCGCCTTGCATCACGTTGATGTAAAGCACTGGCGGCAGGAAATTCAATGGCACAGTGAGTATACTTACGCCACCAGAACCACCTCCTCCTCCTCCAGCTGCAGTGCTGTTTGCGCCAATTGCGCCAGCACCACCGTTGCCACCGCAACCGACCAGGACAAATTGCGCCATGGTCTTGTTGCGTGGCTTATGCCATATTTGCAAGTGCCTCTGTGTACTAGAAGGCGCAGTAGCATAGAATACGTCTGTATTCATGCCATAGCCGGGTAGATACATAGGTGCTGACATCAGTAAGTCCCGTAGAACGGAATAAACTGCCAGCCAGCAGCAACAGCAGTACCTAGCCCAATATATATTTTAGTCCCAGGTTCAAATGGTCTGTTAATAGGCCACCAAATATCGTTAGAGGTAATGCCTGCTGCTGCTGCTGTAGTTGCAGGCAACGGTAACTCGCTCAGAAACGTGTTATTTGTCGCTGTTGCGTTAGTTGAGCCATTATTCAAGAACATACGTGCAACAGATGCAACGTTAGTGCCGTTAGCTTTGCACATGAATCCCAGCAAGAATGAACCATTAACGCTATCCATAGTTGCTACCAGGACATTGTTAGCGTTTGTGCCATCAAAGTCATTGGCGGCAAGTGTAATCTTGGCGGAAAAAGTCTTGGTACTGCCACCCGTTGAGCTATTACTAACGGCTTTGACATACATGGGTAAATTATTGGCTGCCATAATATTCCTACATTAAGGGGACATTGCCCATTGAAAGGGCATTAGCTAAACCTAGTTCGGTCAGCTGATTAGCTATGTGCATTTGAATACTGACAAATACGTCCTTAGTCCCTGCACTGAAGTTAACTAAGGCATTTGCATTTGATGACTCTGCTACCTGATCGCGGCTTAGCGTACTAGACGTGACCAACGTACCGTAACCAGTCTCCCACTCAGTCCCAGTCTGCCCAACAATCGCATAAGGTATCTGTGTATCACCTACGGCAAAATCAGTACTGAACGGGTTAAACTGGCTAACTGCGCCCAATAGGGTAACAGTGCCCGTTCCTGTTGTTGTCGTTGTTTCCTTTGTTCTATCAGAGAAACGAGGCATACTATACTCTTGTCACAAGAATATCACTTGTATAAGTGATACTAAAGTTACCAGAAGAAGCAGTTACAGTGCCACCAAAATCAACAAATCCAACAAGGTAGTCAGTTGTATTAGTGCCGCTATTTTTGTAAACAATAGCTCCAACCGCACTAAACGTAGAAGCAGTCCACCCATTAACAATGTTTGTTAGCGTAAGAGTATTTCTATTGTTAGTTGTGTCTATTGCGTTAAACGTATAGGCTTGCGCAATGCCGCCAGCAGTATAGCCTGTTCCTGTTATCTCATTAGTAACATCAGAACGAGCAATCCATGTGTCTAAGTTTGCTTCAGATGGGATACTTGAAACAAGCAAAACTTTTAATGTGTCACTAGAAAAGTTATGCCTTGCAATACATAAATTTCTTGTTAAGTTTGTAAAACTAGTAGAAGCCATTTTATTCCTCTATAACATGCGTTATTAAGCCATTTTCATCACGTATTGGTCTTTTAATACGAGGTCTATTTACTGATTCGTGTAGTCCTTGTACAGTGTTTGCAAGATCGCTAATTTGTTGCATAACTGCTTCATTGTTTTGTGAATGCATATCTGTAAGCGACTTGATAGGCTGTTCTAGTTGTTTCATAGAGATAGCACCAAAGTTTTCAGTATATCGCATATACTCTGTCACAACTAGCTGTTCATAATTAATCATGCTGCTTCACCAGGTTTGTTTTCTTTTGAGCTAGCATTAATCAATGCAATATCTTTTTGTGCATTGACTGTAGTAAGCGTCTTAAACACATCAACATCCATAGCTTTATGACGAAGCTCCATATCAGCACTCTTATTAGCATCATCTGCCAATATTTTCATTTGCTCATACTGTTGTTCAATAATAGCTAGTTTAGCTTCGTATTGATGTTTAGCCAAGTCAAGCTTTTGCTTATTAGCCTCAGCTTCCGCTTTGTACCTAACACTTTGCTGCATAGCTTCCGCTTTGCCGAGCTCAGCTTGCGCCAAAGATGCCTCCATCTGCATCTGAGCCACTTGTACCTGCTCAGCTTTAGCACTCGCTTCCGCTTGTGATTGTTGTTGCATTTGTTTTTGCTGCTTTGCAACATCAGACTGCGGGTCTAGCACATACTTATAAGCAGAATGAAGACCAGAAAGCTTACAAAACTCGTTAATTGTGTTGTAAATACGAGTATCGTCCAACAAATAAGTAAATGGCGAACTAGCAAGCGTGGCTTGTATACTTTGTAATTGACCAATTGCGGCAAGCTTTTCTTGCTTATTACCAGCGCCTAAACCTACTTTTACAGTAGTTAAGCTTCTAGGAATCCACTCAGAAGGGTTAACTTGAACCCAACGGCCTTTAAATTTGTAGTCTTCAATAGTATCGATATGCTTATGTGCTAAATCTCTAATTTTTATATAAATAGGCTTAAGACCAGTTTCGGCCAAAACACGAACAATGAGACCAGAAAGCGCTTCTTTAGCAGTCATCAACTGTGCAACGCCTTGTGAACCTACTCTGTCACCAATGTTCTGAGGCGCAGAAGGGCCATCAGCAGAAACGCCCGTACGCCCTGCTTTCATTTCGGCTAAGTACCGCATTAGCAGAATAGGAGAGTCTGTAAAAGCTTGTACAGGGATAGGGTTGATAGCACCAGCTTGCTTAACACGCTTAATGCCACCAGGTGTAGATGTAAGCAATTCGTCCATATCAACAACAAGAGCTTGCACAACTTCTTTTTCTTGATTATTTTGAAGATAGAAATTGTCTAAAGTGGAGCGCAATACCGCTGTTGATTGATCTTGTATTTCCTTTACTCTATCATAAATAGATAGGCCTCTAAACTTATGAGACATCAAAATAGCAGTACAGCCAACCCAAGGAGAGCCATCAGGAAGAGGCTCAACAGAAATAAGGTGTGTTGGTGTACCTTCGCCTACTGTAGTGACTTTGACATATTCAGCAATGCCATCATTATTGTAGTCCATGTACAAGTAAGACTCTTGCAAGTCGTATTCCTGCATAGTCATATCAATAGAGCTACGAGAGCTTAAAACAGACTCGTTCTGAGCTTCTTGTCTAAACGAATTGCGATAGCTATTAGCAAAAGGCAAGTCTTTTATAGTTTTTTCAGGTATACCTAAATTGATAAGGTCAGTGTAAGTTTTGACCATTTCATGACAAACAAATCGAGCATTTGTCAGATTAATAGAATTGTGGTCTGAATTAACTTTTATGTTTTCTAGTGGTACAGACTCAACATTTATTTTACCATAGGTGCAAGTGTTTTTAAACTGAACATCATAAAAAGTGCCAAAGTCGGTTACATCTTCTTTTAAAGAGAAAATATCGATGTCTTTCTTTGTGTTTACCAATAAATGTAGCTGTTCTTGCGTAAGACCAGAATAAGAAACAGTTTCAACTTTTTCTTCTTTAGTGTAGTAGACTTTGCTAATACCATTGTTTTGTAGAAGTGCATCTTTTGTCATTTGATGAAGAATAACAAACCCATCATTTTTCTTCATTAAAACGTCATAGACGTACTCTGTTTCCAGCTCCGCTTGTTCTTCATCTTCAGGATTAATAGGGTCGAATGAAACACAATCAGCTGAGCCAAGGAAAGCTTCCATTACAGAAGGCATAATCCACTCGATACAGTCTGCGACGTCTGTGGAGGTAACCTGTGAACGGCCCTCAACCTCAGTGCCATCAGGTTTACCAAGGTAATAATTAAGCGGGGTCTCTATGTCAATAGAGGTGCCGCTTGAAAAGTTATTCGGAGAAAACGATAGTGTTTGCTCTATCTCATTATTAATTACAGAAAGAACAAAGGCATCATCAATTTTTTGTTTCATATTAGAGCTACCTTATTCCTCTTAATGTACGTGAATAATCCAATTTTTTATGATTAGATCCACCTATTGTATTAGATGAGCCAATAGCACCAAGAACTAGATATTGTCCCGCTTCTGCTACGTGTGAATATGAATTTTTGTCTGGGACTTCTTTGAATCTGTCTTCATTTGAGACATATAATCTTTTGTATTTATATCCTCCACCCATGGCTTTACGAAACATAGGTGCACCAGAGGCAATCATAAGAGAAGGTTTACCAGTAAAATCAAGTGTAGTTAATGAATTTGCTACTGCTTCTCTGCGAATTGTAAAATCGTTCGTATAAGTTGGCCAGACATCAAGGCCATTGTTGGCAAGAATTAGGAAAGGTGTCATTTCATCTGTCTGGGCGCGCTGTTCACCAGCAGGGTCTCCATATATCTCTATGTTTGAGAATATAGAATATTTGTGCGAACCGAGCTTTTCATGAAGAAGTTTACCAAATGATGTCGCTCCCATATTAAATGTGACAAGTTCATCTATAATGATAATCTGGCCAGAAGGCTGTTTAACACCAATTACCGCTGCTGGTGTTAGGCCAAAGTCTATACCAACGTATAGAGTCCATCTTGCTGATAAATTAATTGGTGAATCTGTATAGTGTAAGTCATCATTGTACTCAGGATAAACAGGAGATCCATCTGATACAAAGCCATAAGATCCATGAACATAGACATCAATCCATTGCTTTGTTTTACCACGCATCATATCAGTATAATATGTATCTTCCAGATTATTCATATTTTCAGCGTTATGTGAAATACCAGAAGGCTGCTTGAACAGTTTGTATCCTTCTGGTTTTTCTTCTTCAAATATTTTATAGAACCAATGGTCAGAATCAGGTGGGTTAGTATCCATTATGACTCCTCTCCATGTTGCGCCATAAACTTTTTTTCCATCCTTTTTAACAGTCTTAGGGAACCTAAGACGACCGCTTACCGCATCAGCAATAACACGAGGAATCTCGCGAACTTCATTAAGAAAAGCGCCAGTTATCTCTAAGGATAAAAGTTTTTTGACGTCATCTGGCTTATCTAAGGCACGAAAAATAAACTCCGCTTCGAGTCTGGTACCATCATCAAGCTTATGGCGCATTATGAACTTCATGTTTCCCGCTTGGTACTCTCCAGCTGACTTAGGAATCCACTCGAAAAATGTCTCCATAGTGGTATCTAGGAGTTCTCTATATGTGTTCCTGATAATAACCCAACGTGTGCGCCTAATGCCATTTGCATCTGGCATTTGTTGGTGCGCTCTTAATAAGAGCTCAACGACACATGCGACAGATTTACCGCTTCCAAACGGGCCCATAATAGCACGAACCATGCTATCGTCATTATGGAATAACGCTCCTGTTGGATTAGCGATATAATTAATCTCTTTTACCATCCTAGAAACTTGTTTTCATAGGCAAAGTTACAGTGAATTTAAAATTATCATCATTTCCATCAGACTCCTCACTTTTCTTCCAGATATCAGAGCCAAAATGTTTCAGATAGCATATACTAGACTCTTTGCCCTTCTGACCGCCCATTGATTGAAACAAAGATTGAACCGCTTTCCGCTTTGCTTCTGTGCGACCTTTATTGTATGCCCTGCAAAAGTAGAAGTAATCTTGTTTTGACGCTTCGACTTCTGGCATTGTTAAGCCATAGTAAGCTAAAACTTCCTCTGGTTCTAGACCCGCTGCCATACACTCGACTTCATTTAAAGTAATAATGTCAAAGTATTGCATTGTATTCAGATCAATTTCTCTGTAAATACCTTTGCTTGCGATTGCCATTTTATTTGTTCTGTGTTTGTTCTAGTTAGGAGCAAATTAACACGAAATGGGGTGCTTTGTCAAGAATAAAAATTTTTTTTTGAAAAATTTTTTTTTGGGATTTGCGTGAGGTGATTGGTGTAAGGCACTAGCTTCAAAAAGCCCCCCCCACCCACCTTCATGGTTTCCCGCTTGATGCGCTGGTTCTCTCACTTCACCTTATTAATTCAAAACTATTGCAATAAACACTTGACATTGTGTAAAACTTAGTGCACAATATGTTCACAGTAAATGTTTTACTGCTAACTTAAACACTTAACACAGGAACTAATATGAACTACTATAAAGTAATCGACGAAAACGGCATGATAATTTATTGTTCACAAGATACACTGCTCGATACAATTGATAACTGTGAAACCGCTTTATGTGTGATTGTAATTAGTGAAGCTGATTACTACGATTTATATAAAGACGCATTTGACGAACAACATTAACACAAACACAGGAACTAAACAATGAACACTACTAAAGAACAAGCATTAGGCGCAATCTATCGCAAATATTTGACAACGATCGAAGGACTAACACGTGAACAAGCGAAAGCTAAAAGCGACAACGGTTGTCCTTTTACTGCTGAGCAATTGAATAATGCGCTTGCAAGAAAGGTTAAGTTATCTAAACAATATGAACAAAGTGCAAAACCTGAACAATCTAAGGATAAAACACTGCAAGACTATCTAAATGACGAACAAATAATAGAAGCGCGCCGCTTAATTGATAGCGGCATTAGGGGCAACACGCTTAAAATGTATTGCCGAGATCTTTTTAAGATTCGCGATAAAGCAATACTTCAGACAATTATTACTTTACTTGATGTCAAAGTTACACGCACAGGTGCACGCGGTGACAGCTTAGATGATAAGTTTAACGCGTTCTGTGCAGAAAAAGTGCGCACAGTTGACGAAATGAAAGCTTTCATTAATAAAATCGGTACTAAAAACTTCATTAGATTTACTTCGCATTTAATAGCACGAGGCGAAATGTTTAACAAAGTGCATGCAATGTATAACAAATGAGTTAATTTTTAAACAACAACAACAACAATATGTTAAGCCCGATTTATTCGGGCTTTCTTTTGCCTGTAATAGCGAATCGCTATCAAAATACGGCGATTTAAGCCCGTTTTACCGCTATGAGGTAGGGTAGCCTAGGGCTAGGCGTTTTCGCGCCTTGTACCCCTATAGATTTTAGATTAATGAGCGTCCCTGATCGGTATTAGGGATGATAAAACCCGCTTCACGGATAACGAGATAATAAGCGCCGTTTTTGACTACACTTCCCCTATACACCGCTAGTTGTTGTACCTGTGCGTCATTGTCTATTACTCTCGACTTTTGCAGTGTATCTAAGAGCGGCTTTAATCTATTGTCTATGTCATAGATTCTATTATTAGGGGGATATAGCACTATTGATAAATGTATGTTGCTAGTTATCGTTTCGATATTACCGAGCTGTTGATTTATTAATTCAATACCGCTTTGTTGGGAAAGTCTGCCAGACTTAGATAGGAACACTCCATTACGTGTCTTTACATAATAATTGTTAATAGAAGGCATCCAGTTTAAGTATAAATTAATCATTTTTAGTCCAGTAAGCATTTTTTCGATTAAGTAATCAAGTAATCTAAATACTTAACGATTACTTGACGTAAATTGTTGTTTTTAAATAGAGGATTTACCCTTTAGTGAGATATTAAGTAATTAAGTAATTGCGCATATCGTCATGTTCTGGATTTGTTCTGGTCACCCTCTCACCCGCGCACAGGGGGGTTTTTTTTACTTAATTACTTTTTGCACCTAACTTTATGATTTATAAAAGAAAACTCGAGTAAATCATTTTACTTAATTCCCCGATTTTACTTAATGAAATAGAACAAACACAGAACAAATTTTAAAAAACCAGAACAAATATATAAAACAGAACAAATACAAAACAAATCAACTGACTAATTCTGTTAGTGACCTCAAAACTTTTACACCATCCTGTGCACAAAAGCGGCGCTCATATTTTGACCTATTTCCACCAGTTTTTTGCTTAGCGTCAATTATATCAATATACCCAAGAGTTCTCATATAGCTCAAAACTTCCTCTAATCCATTAACAGGGTCACTGATAGAATCACTATATTTAAGACTCTTATTATGCTTAAGAACTTGCGACAAAAGATTCATTCTAACTATTTTTGAATCTTTATCCTCTTTATTTGGTTTATAACTGGCAAAACGCCCTTGAAGTATCTTAATCAAAGCGGGTGCTACTACAGTTTTGGCTAAATCCTCCTTAATATTTATGAAATTAGAACCAGCAAAGAACTTAAATAGCTGATTGAATTCATACAAAACCATATTTTTAGCCCATGTCCATTCTTTTTCGCCTATAACCATCGAATTAGGAACATCCTGTATAGAACCATACTCCTTCCTATTATTGAAGATGCTTGCCAAAGCGGCGTATTTCTTGGCCTTAACAGGCATCCTCGAACACATACCACCTTTAAAATCCCCTTTATTCTTATTGTGCAAATCAGTAGCGGTACTTTCAAAATCATCCACATCATCTTCTAAGTCAAACCACTCTAGTATTATTGGTACATATTCATCAGTAGACTGACAAGATTTACACAAATTTATAAGAAACTTTATCTTATTTATTAATTTATCACTCAAATCTGGTCTTATATTCTTATTATGATAAGGTTTATCACAATCAACTCTATACAGATTTTGCCTAGGCAATAGTCCATTTTCAACATCATTTTGTTTATGATACCCAGACAATATAGTACTAGGCGTACTCTCATTGATGATGCTCAAAGCGGGTGATTTAATACTTTTAATATCATCCACATTTTTACTGTAAAGCTCTCTGCCAGTTTGTCCATTATAATCACTCAATGTATACAAGCTTAATATGGCTTTCCTTAAGTTCTCTTGGTCTCCTGACCCGCTTTGCATTAATAGTCCAGCTTCTGTAAATACGCAAATCTGTGACCTAGAGTTCTGTAAGTCAGAAACAAGACCCTTGGAAGCGGTAAACCTCTGAGCGCCAATGAAGCTGACACCTCCGCCTAATTTGTCATACGTAGCCAATATCCTTTTTATAGTTTTCCCTATAAAGTCTTTACCCATACCAGTATCCATCAATATAGTCATATAAAGATTCAGTCCTAAATCTTCTACATTGAATCTTCTACCACAAATACCAGCTAAAAGACCCATACCAGTAACAAATGCAACCTCTTTATACTGATAACGCTGCATTTCGTATAATTCTTGGATAAATTCACCTAAGTCCCCTGGTGGCATAGGAAACTCTAGGTTTATGGCTTCATCTTTAAATACATCATTTAGCTCAATAGATTCCCAGTTTTCATATTCCTCATCAATTCCTAAATATTCCTTTAAACTAAATACATTTTTATCATGACAATGACCATGATGGCATTTAAAATTCCCTTGGTCATATCCATTATAATGCGCCAGGAAATATCTAGCACTACCATCAGGTGTCTTATCAGTATGATTACAAGTCCAAGGGCAATCTAACCTATAAGTACCATTACCTATGCGCTCAATTATTAGCCCTCTGTTATTAATAGCATCAAATACTGGGTCATCTATCTCTGGTACAAATTTAGGATTAATAGAATTTGATGTAGATTCACCAACAGAGACATCTGAATATTTACCAAACACATTATTTAATTCACCAAAAGAGTATTTTATATTATTGTCAATAAAACAAACCCTGCTAGGATTATCCTTATCCTTCCAATGTAAATAACCAGGCAATCTTAAATATCGAGTACAATCCTTGGCGCCTTTGTCAAATCCACAATGTGTAACTAATTTAGATTGAAGAATATTCCATTGATCTAATGTACTATTATCTGATATTAACCAATAATAATGATATTTGTTACCATCAGGAGAACTAGATGATTGAACAATTAATGAAGGCTTTAAATCAAAATCATTCCTAGGCTCTTTCCTTTTAACATCATCGTCACCAAACAATGCTCTAGCACGCACAAACATTGCAGAAGTCCTTTCTCTTTCTGGGTCTTTAGACTGGTCTAATTCATTAACTGTAAAGAATATAGACTCTTTATGCTCATTATTTCGTGGATTCAAATTCTGTCTTGCAAAGCGGTATTCTCTTTGTTGGTGTCTCGGGCGATTTAAAACATCGTCCATAACAACAAATATTTGCTTACCATGGAAATGCGTCAAAAACAATTCTGTATCAAAAGACCATTCTTTCATAGAAACACCATAAACTCCTAGCTAACAATCACAAAAATTATAAATTGCAGGTTTATAATCAAAACCCGCGCAGGATAATCAGATTACGCCTATGCAAGACTTTTTGCAATACACTACATATTGTGCTCAAATTTTAAACACATACAAGATATGCTACTTGCATTGCTAAACTATTTATGCTATTATTATCACGCACTAGAAAGAGGTGCAAAAACTTTAACACAATATGAGGAATGACATGAAAACCCTAGACTATGACCAACTACGCATAATAGTGCCAGCAGCATTTGCGGCCCACGAAGCGGAACACTTATCAGATAGATATACTTTTATTAATTCTTTTAATATTATTCAGGAATTCGAGAAACAAGGATATTTCCCTGTATCGGCTACACAATCCTTTAATACTATTGATGCTGACGTGGGCAAACACATGGTTCGATTTCGTCATTCTGAACAACTAGATAGTAAAAATAAAAACGGCATTAGTGAGCTGGTTATGACTAACTCGCACAATGGCAAATCTCGCCTTTCACTTTATAGTGGCATTTTTCGTTTGGTATGCTCTAATGGACTTATTGCCTTTGTTGATAATGGTGGATATAGCGAGAAACACGACTCCTTAACATTAGATAGCGTTAACAAAGGCTTGGAAAACACAATTACACTTAGCCTTGAAACTGTAAAGAGAAGTGAAGCTATGCAAGCGGTGCAATTAACACATGACTCAGCGTTGTATGTCGCTGAACTGATGAAATTGACTGTATATAATGATCGGAATATCGACAGCTCGTTATTATTGGAACCTCGCCGCTCTTATGATACCGCTAGGGACCTTTGGACTGTTTTCAACGTTATACAGGAAAACATCTTAAAAGGCGGTATTGGTTGTGAATCTGAAAGCGGTTTAAAAGGCAAAACGAGACCAATCACACAAATTGATAGGAATATTGAAATTAATCAGAAGTTATGGGAAATTGCTGACGAAATGTTGGAAGAATTTGCATAAAATGCAATTAAGAATAGTATCCATAACTTATTACCAAAGGAAATAAAAATGGCAATTAACATTACAAGCACAAAAGAGCAGACATCATTTATTAAAATGATGGTCTATGGAGACGCAGGTGTTGGCAAGACCTCTTTAATTGCTACTGCTCCTAATCCTATTATCATATCATCTGAAAGCGGTTTGTTGCCACTTGCTGGACATGATTTACCTGTTATTAAGGTTAATTCATATGATGAATTAGTTGAAGCATATGACTATTGCATAGATTCAGATTATCAAACAATATGTCTAGATTCGCTTAGTGACATCGCCGAAACTATCTTGGCTGAATATAAGCAGGACGAGAAGGACCCTCGCAAGGCTTATGGCAGACTTGCTGATGATTTATTATCAGCGATACGTGCTTTTCGCGATATTGAAAACAAGCATGTTTATTTTGTAAGCAAACAAGCAAGGATAGAGGATGCAGATACAGGCATATGTGCCTACAGGCCATCATTCCCAGGCCAACAATTAAATATGAACATACCCTATTTCTTTGATTTGTTGCTATGTTTACGAATTGGCGTTGATAAAGATGGCATAAAATATCGATATTTGCAAACACAAGGCGACATAAACCATGTATGTAAAGATAGAAGCGGTAAACTAGACGAGTTTGAAGAACCAGACTTAACATTATTATTCGATAAAATAAAAGGGGTAAAAAAATGAAGTAAAAAACTGAAACTAAACTAAATAACTTTTAACTTAATAGGAAATAAAAATGGCAAAATTACCAACAAGTTTTAGCACAGACGAATCAGACGATATATGCCCAACAGGAGACTATCTTGCTGAAATCATTAAAACAGAAATGAAAACCACAAACAGCGGTGATGGAGAATATCTTTCTTTGCACTTTAAGATTCTTGAAGGCGCACAGAAAGGTTCTCTGGTTTTTTGTAATCTTAATCTTATAAACCCGAATGAAATGGCAGTTAAAATTGCTAATGGGCAATTGAAAAAGATTATCAATGCAATTGGCAAAGACCCTGCTAAAGTTGTAGACTCTGACGAATTGAAAAACATACCGCTTATGATTAGTGTTGTTAAGCGTCCTGATGACGATGCTTATCCTGGTGCTGACATTAAGAAGTTTAGCAAAGCAAGTGCTGATGGCTCTAAGCCTAAATCAAATCCATTCGCTAAGAAATAATCTACGCGCTCGCCGCTCAGCGCAACCCCAAAGAGCGGCACTTTAATTTTGGAGAATAAAATGAAAGTTTATATCGAATTAAGCTACAATAACATACTTGAAGTAGATACTAAGTATATCAGTGCAGAAAGTATACTTTATTTAATAAATGAAGCTAAAGCTTTTAAGACAAGCGGCTGGTCGCATACTAATGAGTCTAATTACACTGAGGATAGCTCTATAAAATGGGGCTTGCTTAGTATAAAACCAGAGCAATTTGAAGAAGCACCAGAGATTGATATTAGAGCAGTCTTAGAAGAAACAATCGATTGCAACGTGAGATTGACTTGTTGAAAGTTAAAACGTCTGATTCAAAAGACTTGGATGTTACATGACTCGGCACATACCTGAAAGAGCGGCAACCTAACTTGAGGTAACAAAATGAAATACTTAATACTATTACTGTGCTTAACTGGCTGCTCACATGAGTTTTGGTTCGGTGATGGGCGACCTGTTGCATACAGCCCAGAAGCAGAAGACCATTACCAAAGAATGGGCGAATACTTAACAATTTACCAAATGCAGCGTAATGACCAATTACGTGATATGAATAAGAGAAGATAATGGCAATACTTCCTAAGCAAAATAGTGCCGCTGGACAGAACATTGCCAATATTCTTAATGAAGGAATGATTAAACAGACCCAAAGAGGATACCTAGGATATTCATCAAGCGGCGAACCTTGTTTACGAAAGCTATGGTATTCTTTTCGCTGGGCTAGTGATGATTTGATTACTAAGCAGACAAAGCGTATTTTTGATTTAGGGCACACACTAGAAGCAGAAATCAAAAAAGATTTAATTGCTCATGGCTTCACTATTACCGATGAACAATTGTCTGTCGAAGGGTCTTATGGTCATGCTTTAGGGCATATTGATGGCATTATATGCTTGCCCAATAGCAATGATAGGATGTTGCTTGAGATTAAAACATCAAATGCACTAGCTTGGGCTGCTATTGTTAAGCGAGGTGTAAAGAAAGAAAAACCTACTCATTATTCGCAAATGCAGGCGTATATGGGAAAACTTGGCTTAAGATTTTGTTTATATCTTTGCTATAACAAGAATACAAGCGAATATTATATTGAGTTAGTTGAGTATGACGCTACATATTATAGTGACATTGATAGAAAGTTTAATAGTGTATTAATGAGTGAATTCCCACCTGACAAGATAGGAGATATAGAATATTATTTGTGCCAGTGGTGTGCATTCAAAGCGGTATGTCATGAACAAGCAGTACCAAATATTAATTGTAGAACGTGCGAGTTTGTTGATATTGAAATGGAAGGTAAGTGGCATTGCAGGCTTCATAATAAAAATTTAATCCAAGATGAACAACGCATTGGATGCAACAAATATAAAATATGCAAAGTATTATAAAGTATAATTTACGAACAAGCTAATGAAACCAAGACCATATCAAATTGAAGCGTATAACAGCGCGATTGACTATATGATGCAGCGTCCTGATAGGCATGGTATTATTGCTATGCCTACAGGAACTGGCAAGTCCCTTGTAATTGCAATGATTGCAGCGTTTGTTAACACTGAGTGGAAAACTAAGGTGTTGATTTTGTCACACTCTGAATCAATACTGCAACAAGATTATCGACAACTAGCTGAATTATTGCCTAATATTGGGTTATATTCAGCTGGCTTAGATTCAAGAATTGTTAAAGATGTGACTATAGCGGGGATTAAATCAGTCTATAAGAAACCAGAATTATTTAATGATATAGGCCTAGTTATAATTGATGAATGTCATAGCATAAGTAATGAAGATAACTCTATGTACAGGCTATTTTTGAATAGCGTAGGCAAGATATACTTAGGACTTACTGCTACGCCTTACCGCTTATCTAGTGGATTGATGTATGGCAAGCCTACTTCGTTGTTTAGTGATTTAATTTATGATTTAACTAGCGTTGATAATTTCAATAAACTTATTGAAGATGGTTATCTTTGTAGATTGAAAGTGCCTAGCACGCAATTAAATATTGATACTTCTGGATTACATCATAGAGGTGGTGAATTCATTGATAAAGAAATGTCATCCTTGATAGATAAAGATGAAATAACAGAAGCAGCATTATTGGAAACTATTTACATTGCTGACCAATATAAATGTAATAAGTGGCTTATATTCGCGATTGACATAAAACACGCCGAACACATAGCGGAGGCATTGTTATTAAAAGGCATTAAGGCTGGTGTTGTGCACTCTAAAATGGATTTTGATAAAGATTGGGTAATTAATGCACATAAATCAGGTGATATTACAGCTTTGGTTAACGTAAACATGCTTACTACTGGTTATGATGACCCTGGTATTGATTTAATTGTTATGTTGCGCCCTACTGAATCACCAGTTTTGCATGTTCAATCTGCTGGCAGGGGCACTCGCATATATCCTGGAAAAGATTTCTGTGTTTTTCTTGACTTTGCTGGGAATACTAAGAGACTTGGCCCAATTAATGCCGTACAAGTAAAAGATAAATATAAACTTGATAAGACAATAGGCGAACCAATATATAAAACTTGCCCAGAGTGTGAATCATTAACTTATCCTGCTTGTAGAGTTTGTAATGAGTGTGGGCATGAATTTGTTTTTGAGACTAAACTTGAATACACTAGCTCTAGGATTGAGGTTATTGCTGAGAATAGGGCATGGTACGCTGTTGACTCGGTTTCTTATCAGCTGATTGATCTGCCTAGTGAGATACAAGCGATCAAATGCACGTATCTGAGCGGCATACAGTTTTTTAATGAGCTTTTCTGTTTAAATCATACCGGCTACGCACGTACAAGAGCCGTTAACGTATTAGCTTTTAGGGGCGCTAGCCCTACTGATTTACGATGCTGTAATGAATTTTTACATAGCTTTTTAGGCAATTTAAAAAATCCGAACAGGATTTTAATAGATTCAAGCGCGAAATATTCGAAAGTTTTAAAGTATGAGTATTGACAGGGTGTAAAAGTTTTGCTAGACTGACCGCTCATTTAACATAAATAGGAATTTGCAATGGATAAAAATACCGAAAATACAGAATCAACTCAAGAAGATACAGAGGACACTAAATCTGACCCTGCTATGGGTGCTATCAAGGCTGCTTTTCAAGCAGAAATGGCAAAAGAAAATGTTGACGAAGATGCAGTTAAAATGGCAATGTTGATGGCTGGTGCCAAGTTTGCAAATGTCGCCCGTTACTTTAACCAGCTGATGGTCGAATGTGGTTTTGCAAAGAGTAAAGAAGAAAGGAGCGAAATCCTTGATAAGTTGCTTTCTGGTCTTGATTTGACTGTTGAGGCAACTTTTGACGAAGCATTGGTAAAAGTGATGGAAGCACTTGATGCTAACGACCGCTCTGCCGCTACATCTGTTAGGATGTGGTGTAAGAAAAATGAAGTAGAATTTTTCAAGAAACCTAAACAAGAACCAGGCGAAGGTCGTTCAAATTTCGATACCAACATGTACAAGTGGATTCTTGATAACATAAATGCAACAGTTGAGCAGTTCACAGATTATCTTGATGAAGTTGGCACAGAAAACACAAAGCGGTTCAGAGCCAAACATCTTGGTATATTTGATTTCGTTCAAAAAATAAAAGCCAAGTATTAATTATTATACTTAACGTAAATCCATAGGGCATTTAATTATGCCCTATTTTATTTGTGGGATAAAACATGATAATTTTAGGTGCAGGCCTAAGTGGATGTATCGCATCGCTAATGATTCCAGGGGCACAAGTATATGAACCACTTAAAGAAATAAAAAAGCATCAAGCAATTTTAAGATTCAAAAACGATTTAATTTCAAAAGCACTTGGTATACCTTTCAAAAAAGTAAAAGTATATAAAGGCATTTGGCATAACGACCACAATGTGCAATTATCGCCACACTACATAGCAAGATACTCCAGAAAAGTATCTTCAAAAGTATCGCACAGGTCTATATGTAATCTTGACACAGAGGAAAGATATATTGCGCCAAGCAACTTGCATGAAAAATTAATTGAAATGTGCAATCCTTTTTTTGGATATAATATTAATCTAATGAAAGAGCATAGTTCCACAATAATAAGTACACTTCCAATTGATGTGTTATGTTCTAATTTAGGTATTGAAATACCAAAACTAGAATATAATACAATTTTAATAAGTAAATTTATAGTTCCAAATTGCGATGCCCACATGACAAACTATTACACAGGTACATCTACCGCTGTGTACAGGGCATCTATAGTAGGGAACGAATTGATTATCGAATCAAGTTTTAATATAATAAAATCAGATATTGAACAAGTATTGACATCTTTCGGTCTGATGGGGATTAGGGTTACTCCTGTAATTGAAAATTATGAGCAAAAATACGGAAAGCTTACGACTATTGACAATGACATTGTAAAAAAAATTATCTATAAATTAACGAAAGAACACAACATATATTCCCTTGGTAGATTCGCAACATGGAGAAACATACAGTTAGACGATATTTACAACGATGTTTTAAGGATAAAAGAGTGGGTTAACTTAAACGAATATGATAAGGTGGTAAAATGAAAGTAACATTGATTGATTATCAACCAGATGCATTAGAACTTTTAATATTCACTAGAGGAACTAGGTTAAAAGGAGTTAAAAGAAAACAAGATATTTACGATTGGCCATATGAAAGAAAAATGGAAGAACTTGATAAAATCAAGGATACTATCAAATCATCATGGGAATTTGTTTCTTATATATTTTCGATAGAAAATGTTAGCAGGAACTTCACTCACCAGCTTGTTAGGACTCGCACGCAATCATACGCACAAGAATCACTACGAGCGGTAGATGCAAGCGAAAGTGGTGTATACAACCTTGGTCTTAATGAATCTTATGACGACGCTGTTTATACTTCATTAGCTTGTTATAAAGAACAAATAGAACAAGGCGTTCCAATACAAGATGCCAGAGGATGTTTACCAACTGATATATTAACAAACATAATTGTCAAAACTGATTTACGCACGTTGCACGATACCGCTCTGACTCGGTTGTGCGTGAGAACTTCTGGCGAGTATCAAGACGTGTTCAAGGCAATGAAAGCGGCTGTAATTTACGTTCATCCTTGGGCAGAGCCTTTTATTAACGTAGCTTGTGTGCAAACTGGTATATGCTGTTTCCCTAGATACACAGAATGCCCAGTACAAGAATATACTGTGCAAATTACAGATACTCAAAAATGCGTAATAAAATATGCTTGGGAACAAACTAATCACGTAGCAGACCCATCAGGTGCAAAATGAAAATATTATTATTAGTGCCAAGTTTTTATTATGACAGACGAAGCGTATTTATACAATCATTTAATAATTACATGTCTATGAATTTCCCAAACTGGGTTATAGATGTTATTGACACTCGTGGGTATGATGAGCCTTATATGTGTATGTTTAGAACTAATATTAGGGTGGAATGCGACTATGTAATGCAATGCGACGACGACTTTATTTGGAATCAAGACTGTGTTAAATATTACAAGAGAGTAGAAAAAATATTAGAAGAACAACAACCTGCTGTTTTAAATGTATTTGGTTCACGCTATCCTCGTGAATTATTTGAGATTAAAAACTGCATGATTGGGACTAATCGAGGATTGTTTATTAAAACTAAGTTACTTGAAGGTGTTGATTGGCATAATGACATTAAAAATTTAAAATATGGACTAGAAGAATCTGTACTTGCATTTAAGGCATTAGAGTCAGGTGGTAAATTTATGGTTATTGGCCAATCACCACTTGAAAGAACTCACAAGTCTGGTAGTATTGGGTATGATAACCATAGCAAGTTACACAACTTGGCATTGATAGAAGAAAACTGCATAAAGTTTATTCGAAAAAGATATGACGACGCTACATGGGATTTTCAAACTGGTAATTTTCCAAAAGGACTAAAAATGAATGATGCAAAGAAAACTCAAATTGGTGGGAATCATTATTCAAAGTTAGCTATTCAACCTTTTGATTATTGTCACAAAAACCACCTAGAAGGAGCAGAATCAGCGGTAATAGCATACGTTACTCGCCATCGCGACAAAGGCAAGGCAATGGATTTGAAAAAAGCCATCCACACACTTGAACTTTTGCTTGATGCTGAATATGGAGAAAAATATGATCGTCGCGATTGATACAGAGACAACGGGGTTGCTTAAGCCAAACGCAGCGCCGCTCAAAGAACAACCAAAGATTACTGAAATATATTGCAGAAAATTTGATTTAGATGGCAATATCGTTGCAAACTTTCATTCAATGATCAACCCAGAGATACCTATCCCAGAAATAGTAACAAAAATAACAGGAATAAACGACGAAGCGGTTAAAAATGCGCCAACATTTGTAGAGATATATAAAGACTTAGCAGACTTTTTTATAGGATGTAAGTATGCTACAGGGCATAACCTAGGTTTTGATAGAGATATGCTTGCAAATGAGCTGTTAAGGATTGACCAAATTTGCGCGTTCCCTTGGCCACCTATACAGATTTGCACAGTGGTAAAATCTTATGATATAAGAGGATACCGCTTGTCGCTTGACAAACTATACAAAGAGCTATTTCAAAAAGATAGACCAGGGATAAAGCATCGCGCTATGAACGATGTACAAGACCAAAGCGAGTGTTTCTTTGAGCTAATAAAAAGAGGAAATATTATCTTATGAAACGTGATGAATTATTTTATGTGGACCTATTTTACAGTACTCTTATTTTAATATTAACCTTTTGTTTTGGTTTTATTATTTGCTGTTTAATTTTAACAATAATTGGTGTTATATGATCCATATTGCACTATTAAGCGAATATTCTTTTGGTAAATCTTACTCAAAAGTAAAAGACCTTGTTAAGTTACCAGGGAATTATATTGGCATTGCTGACTATAACAATACTTTTTCTCATGTTTATCTTGAAAAAGAATGCAATGCCATTGGCAAAAAGCCTATTTTTGGTGTACGATTACAAGTTTGCTCAAACTTAAATGAACGATTTGATTATCATTCATTTGAAACCATATTGATTGCTAAGAATAATGAAGGATTAAAAGAAATAAACTATTTGACGAGTAAAGTTTGGAATCAATTCTATTATATACCTAGGCTTTCAATTGACCAATGGCAAGGAATATCGAAAAATATAATTGTAATTGACAATCATTCTGAATTAAAGCCTAGGAACTTTACAAATGATGGCAATATTTATATTGATTACAATAGCTATATCAATTTGCAGGATAGGGATATTTATCAAATTGTTGCTGGCTCTAGTAAACGTGGTGATGATAGAAACTTTCACTTTGATACCGCTTGTTGTCCTCAACACGTTTTGAGCGAAAGAGAAGCTATCGCATATTTTGGTAAAGATTGCGTCGAGCTAACTGATTATGCAATGCTGTGCAATGCTAGCATCACTAAAGCAGAAATGGTTCACTTTGATGGCATTAAAGATTTGCATAGCATTTGTATTGATAGCCATAAGTACAAAATCGAATATTCAGAGCGGCTTGAATATGAACTTGGATTAATTAAATCAAAAGGATATGAAGATTATTTCTTAATCGTATCTGATATGATTAAGCACGCAAAGAAAAATGGAATATTAGTTGGCCCAAGTCGTGGTTCATCTGCTGGCTCACTTGTTTGCTACTTGATGGACATAACTGAAATTAATCCTATCGAGCATAAATTGTTATTTGAAAGATTTATTGACATTAACAGAAGCGACTTGCCTGATATAGATGTGGATTTCCCTGATGATAGTCGAAGTTTTGTTATAGACTATCTTATAAGGAAATACGGGACTGGTAATGTTAGCGCAGTTGCAAACATAAACAGATTACAAGCTAAATCTGCTATAGCTGAATTTGCTTATGCTTTAGGTATCCCTAAATATTTAACAGAAGATGTTAAAAACTCAATCGTTGAAAGAAGTAGTGGTGATGCTAGGGCATCTAATACACTTGAGGATACTTTTGAAGATACAGAAGCTGGAAAAACCTTTATTAATCAATATCCTGTTATGCGATTATGTTATGATGTTGAAGGATTGGCTAATCATGCTGGTAAGCATGCCGCTGGTATTATTGTCTCTAATAAGCCGCTTAATAACTTTGCGGCGGTTGATTCGAGGGCAGGGATTATACAGCTTGACAAGAAGGGGGCTGATTACGTAGGGCTACTTAAAATAGACGCGCTAGGGCTTCGTACGCTAACGATTTTATCAGAGATATGCGGTAGCATAGGGATGACTATAAACGACCTGTATGCGCTTGATTTAGGGGATTCTTTGACCTATCAATTATTCGCTGATATGCGCCTGAACGGCATTTTTCAGTTTGAGGGAGCTGCCTTACGAAATATCGTTAAGCAAATCGGGGCTGAATGTTTTAACGATCTTGCTTTGATTACTGCTTTGAGTAGGCCTGGTGCTTTGAACTCAGGTGGCACTGGTCGATATATTGAAATTAAAAAGGGTAACAAAGAACCAATATACCTATCAAACAAACATAAAGAAATAACAGAGGAATCATTAGGGGTTGTAGTTTACCAAGAACAAATGATGTCAATATGTAAAGAAATGGGGCGAATGTCATGGCAAGACGTTAACTCTTTACGTGCTGCCGCTTCTAGGTCTATGGGCGATGCCTTCTTTTCACAGTACAAGGACAAGTTCATTGAAGGATGCATGGTAGAGTTCTCTAAAGAAGATGCTACCGCTTTGTGGGAAAACATCAATAAGTCTGGCTCGTGGCTGTTCAATAAATCTCATGCTGTTAGTTATGCTGTCGTATCATACTGGACTGCTTATTTCAAAGCTAATTATCCTAAAGAATTTGCAATTGCTAACTTAAATCATGTTGCCGATGAGCAAGCTGGCGTGAGCCTTTTACGCGACCTTGTTGAAAATGATGGAATGAAGTACAAAGCGGTAGACCCTGATGAATCGGATGTATATTGGACTATTAAAGATGACATTCTTTTAGGGGGTCTTATTAATATTGATGGCATAGGTATATCTAAAGCAAAGGATATTGTTAAGAATAGGAAAACAGGCAAGATTACCCCTGGGTTAATGAAAAAGTTAATGAATCCTGTTACTATTTATGACGACCTGTATCCTATAAAAACTAAATTTGGGGAGTTGTTTACTCAGAATATATCATTCATTAAGGATGTTAAATCAAAAGGTAAGTATGAAATAATAGGGGTAATTGAAACACTTGATATTCGCGATGTTAATGATTATCAGGCGTTAGCGAGACGTGAAGGCAGGCGAATCGAAGGCAATAGCTTATATCTTCGATTCATTATAAAAGATGATACCGATTCTATAATTATGCTAGTCAATTATAAGAACTATGAAAAGATGAACGGTAAAGCTTTATCAGAAGCGGCAATTCCAGGAACCTTTGTATATGTTCGTGCGACGCTTGATAGTGAAAGTTGGAGAACACTTAATATCCAGTATATAGAAATACTTTAATGGCAGTTGACATTTGTTTAAAAGTATGATATAATAAAATTTCACTTAAAATAGGAGTTAAAAGATGTTAGATATACAGGATAAAAAAAGAATTAACCGCTTGCACGAAGAAATTCAGCAAGATGAATTTATGCTAAAATCAAATATGGCAAAGTCACCAACAATTGCAAAAGCTATACAAAAAAGAATTGAACAAAAACGCAATGAATTAACTGATATTTATGAATTTGGAGGAGACTATAGATGAGCAGAATAAAAGCCGTACAAAAAGGCGACAAGATTTCTTTTGAAAGCTATGGAGAAACAGTTGCAGTGAAATACCATAAGCAATGGGCTAGAACAAAGCTCATTACACCTGAACTTGCAAATGAATTAAAAAGGAGGATTAAAAATGCAGATTAAACTGTCAAACTTTAAAATGATAGGGTCGACTGGGTCTGGAATAAACAGTACAGACTATGCTGAAGTAGACGTCGAAATCACAAAAGGCTTTTGGCCATTTAAAACAAAGCATACTGAACATCGCAAAATATGCTCGCCAAGTGAAGGACACTGGTTTTTCTTAGATACAGGTGAGTTTACTCCTAACTATCAGGCTGAAACATTGTATAGGGCCTACATTGCCAAAGAAAACTTAAAATTAGTAAAAGACTGTAAAATTGTAAGTGAACAAATAAAACCAATTAACGAAGTACTAGAAAGCTTTGCAGAATTGCCTGAAGGATGGAACGGGTACACTGGCGCTGCTCCGAACAATGAGACAATAGCGAAGGCAAAAGAAATTGCCAGTTTGTTGTCAGAATACTCTTGGCAAGCCGTCCCGGGAGAAGACGGCTCAATACAACTGGAATGCCATACAGCTGATTATGATATTGAAATTTATGTGAGTGTTGCAAATGAAAACATTATACAAAGTTAGCGCTACAGGCGCAATTCAAGAATGGACTGTATATCAGCAGGGGCCAGATATAATTGCTATCGAATGGGGGCAACTAGGGGGTGCTAAGCAAACTCAATATGAAGAAATTGAGCGGAACCAGTCTGGACGCTCCTTGAAAGAGCAATTGAATCTACGAATGGAATCCCGCATTAATAGGCAAAAAGATAAAGGATACTGCGAGACAATTGAAGAAGCTAAAGATAGCATGGGGCTTAATGCTAGTAAACTACTTAAGCCTATGTTAGCACAAACTTATGATGGACAGCGCAATAATCGAGATGGATTCTGGCAATACAAGTATAATGGTCACCGCTGTTTGATAACACGCCTAGGCGATGAGCTTATTGCTTATTCTCGTAATGGAAAACCTATCAACACTGTTGGACATATTCTTGAAGGAATGGATATTCCCGAAGGCACTACGTTAGATGGTGAGCTTTACATACATGGTAAGCCTCTACAAACTATTTCAAGTATTGTTAGAAGCGTAAAACCTGCAAACAAAGATTTGACATACATTGTGTATGACCAAATTACAAAAGACCATTTTGAGCAAAGAATGTCTGATTTACACGGCTATAAACTATCAGGCAATGTTGTTATTGCACCTACATTTGGCGAATATACAAGAGGAATGGCTACAAAAAGTTATTTAGAATGTGTGCAAACTAAAGGATTTGAAGGATTAATGTTCAGAGATAACAATAAGCCATACGAGCCAGGCAAGCGGTCATCACAGTTATTAAAAGTTAAGATGCGACTTGACATGGAAGTTATAGTTAACAGCATAATACCTTCCAAGGATGGGTGGGCTATACTACATTGTGCTACGCCCAACGGCAGAATAGTTTCAGTTACTGCGCCAGGCACTATGGAGAAAAAACATGAAATTTACGAAAAAGCATATCTGTACGTTGGTAAAATGCTAACAATCGAGTTTGCAGAATTTACAAAAGACGGCGTGCCTTTTCATCCTGTGGCAATTGCATTTAGAGAGGAAGAATAATGTTTATTTGTAAATTATGCAAACAAAAAGGCAGTTCTATTATTGATATTGCACACCTACACGGCTGTCCCGCAAGAATACAGCCAAATGCAGGGGCTAATATTGTCAAAATAGGGGGTTCACAATGAGCGTAGAGCTACTACCGTGCCCTTTTTGTGGCAGCCAAGCCTATGTCTCCGAAGACCAATCAAGCGATTACGACGTTCATTGGACATGGCATGTTGATTGTACTGGGTGTGGCGCAACAATTGATTTTAAGTCGACAAAAGAACAAGCAGTCAATGCTTGGAACTCAAGAGTTGACGAGACTTTTAGCTATGACACAAAAGAAATTCAACATAAAGTTATAGGCATATGCAGCGCTTGCGGCGGCAGTGCCTATACACAGAGTCCTTTAAATGATTCGGACGTTATGTGCTGGGAGTGTGCTTATGACTATGCAATGTGAAAATAGGCAAAGCGTCATGTACACCTTGAGCGATTTGTTAGACTAATAACCAGGATTTTATTGATGAACATACAAAGATTAAGAAATTTAACGACAAACATCTTGCATACTGAAATGAGCCACGTTTATGAAGACCTTGAAAATATAATGGGCGAACGCGGGTTGATGCCATACATGCTCCCTAATGTAATGCGATCAGTTGAGCCGTGGCTAAGGAAACACGTACCAGAAGAAAGATTTTGGGATGGGGAATACGATACAACGCATTGTGGTGAATATATGTTGCCTGAGCCAACAGCAGAGGAACGTGAAACGATGTTTGAGTGCTACAAGATGTCAAGACAACTGGGAGGTAAGAAATTTCTGACAGTACTAGCTGGTTGTGCATAACGCAGAATTAACGTGCCGCGCTGCATAAAACTTAAACGAAACCGCTGACGGTAAGCGTCGGCTTGAATGTGTGGTTATACGATGACCGAGTGGGAAAGTAGGCGAATAACGCAAGCATGGGCAATCATTAAGCCAAATGGTGACATTTGCCTAGATAGTACATTTGAAAATGAAAAGTCGGCATGGGAAATAGTTCTTGGCTATCCAAATGATGATGAAATTAAGACAGCCAATGAAAGTGGTTATAAATCAGTGTTTGCAACAGTTGTCGTATAACGCGGTTTATGAGCCTAAATAGGTGCATATCATAACCAACCCCGCTAAAAATAACCAAAAAGCAGAAGGCAAAGGCACGCCGGGTGGTTCTTTGTTTGGTGTGTTGGGTTGGTTAAGCTGAACTGAAATGCCGCCCAGTTGACCCCCAGGCGGCAATATAGGGAGGGTTAAGCCAGTGTTTACAGGTGGCTTTTTTTTAGAACCATGCTTAATAAAACATCTTCAGTTGTTAAGTTAGACTTAACAACTGGTTTACATGGTTCGTTTTGAAAGCGAGCAATCTCTTTATCGAGCTGCTTGCCTTTAAAGTCGTTATCTTCCATCATCTTAACCAGCTTTTGCTGGTCATCTGGCAACTTAGCCAGCGCGTCCTGAATCACTTTATTGGCATCGCTTAAGCGTTCGTTCTGCTCGCTTAGGCGCTTGTTTTGGTCTTCAATCGTTCTTAAAGCATCCTTGTTAATCTCACAAGGCGGGCTATAAGCGGCAATCGTGCCGCCCACAGATACGGCGGAAACAATCCCAGCCACCATGCCAAACTCACTCAGTTTCATCGGGGATACCTTCTGCCGGGTCGTTGTTAATAATCGTCGTGTTAGTGTTAGCCCGTGACCAGTCACCCGATAAAGCCGCTACGATGATCGATATCATGCTAGCAATGATCGCTATCGGCTTATCTGCATGAATGACATAAACTATCAAGGCAAAAGCAAATACTAACGTACTAAAGCGGATAGCAAACTCTAATCGGCTCACGGCATCGCCTCTAATACCTTAAACCCAAGCCACACCCATAGCGCCACAGTACAGACGAACACTGAGCATATCAGCAATATGATTAACCACATTGGTATGTTTTCTTGATTAGGCTTCATTCACACTCATACACTACTGGTTCAAATATAGCACGTACACGCCTAACAGTCTCACGTTCGGCATTGCGTTCAAACTCAAGGGTTCGACAACGTTCCTTCCAGTCGGAACACTCAGTGCTGATACGCTCAATATAAGGGTCAATTTCTTTAACTATTTTGGTAAGCTCTACAATTTTTTTGGCCACATCTTGAAGTTCCGCGCGCTGCTGTAAATATTTTGCAGAAATCAGCACCGAATAGACAAATAAAGCGATAACTGCCGATTCCATCAGGCCAACCCCAAAGCTTTAAATACTTTCTTAGTCTGAACCTTACGGTCATCCAGTCCGTTAGTACCGCCATTAACGCGCTTGGTTACCGTTAATATGCAGCTATCACTCATGTCAACGCACTTCTTATCAACGGCATTCTCATTAAACCAGTAGAAAGCCGCTTGAAAATAAACTTTAGGGTTATCCTTTAAACTATCCAAGTCGGTATCTGCTGGCAAGCCTATGCTATCCAGGAACTTTGTAATGTTAGTCTTTCCGGTGAGTTGAAGCCCAAATATACCACGATAACGCCAACCATCGCCGCTGGCCTCATCACCATTTCCCATGCGGTTAGCATAGACATGATTAGCGATAAGCTCTGGTTTTCGCTCATGTGCCGCTATTAATGCCTGATTGGGCACTAATTCATCCAGCTCATTACGCACCGTGTAATATTTCTTGAAGATATTAAGCAGCCCAGCCGCACCGTAGTTCAAGTTTTCACGAAAATGGGTATATAGGCCGCTTTCATGCGCTACCTGTCCGATAACATGTGCAAATAACAACTTATCGGTTATTCCTAAGTCATCCATCATCGCCTTAGCGGTATTAGGCCCCATGATTCCATCAGGGGCTAAGCCTAGTTGTTGCTGATATTTCTGTAAATAGTTCATATAAATACTCTACGTAACAAGGCCAGCAAGCGCTGACCTTGATTGAAAATATACTGCTATTAGACTACAGGAGCGGGGTCTACAGCTGGCGCTGGAGCATCTGGGTTAATATCATCTAGGCTTTGTACAGACGCAGATAGCTGCCCAGTAGTTGCAATAACTGCGTCTAAAGCCGCTTGTGCTTCTGGTGACAATTGTCCTGTTGCGAGCTGCCCTTGTAAAGCTAAGATTGCATCAAGCTGTGATTGAGTAGCAGCTCTAACTTCTGTGGACACTTTTGAAAGTTGCGTTAAAATATTGCTCAAATTTGTGTTTACCGCTGTTAGTTGTGTTGCTAGTTCTTCTTGAGTAGACATAATAAGTTTCTCCAGTTTGTGAAGGTGTTGTGTTAAATGATTAAACAGCTCTAAAAGCTCTGTTAAAAAGTTTTGTTCATTGTTCATACAATACTCCAGTAAAGTTAGCGCGTCTCGTGCGCCATTCGTTTAGCCTATACTTTAGGTAAATCTGCACAATGATCTCTAGGTTGCACAGCACCCACAGTATTGTATTCGTTTAATCCCGCTAGCCACGAAATACCCGCGGGTGTAGTAGCACCATGTGGATTATTGCCTGCAACAAGACCAGCAACTTTACCTGCTCTGCCTTCCGCGTATGCTTTTGCTTGTCTAAATGTAGGTTGGCTAACGCCTGTTACCTTGTATTTACCTGCCATTTTATTCTCCTGTTGAATTATACTTTAAAAGATCAGCCAAGCCTTTGCTTACAATATCACTTGTATCGTTAATGCCTTTACCAACATACTTAGCTGCGTTAACACTACCGCGTAGTAATTTGTCGTGTGTCTGACCACTTTGAGCAGCAGCATGTGTATAAATACCAGGGCCTTCCCAGTATCGGCCTATCTTAGCTCTAAATGGACCAACTGGCAACGTTGCTTCTGGATGCATGTTAAGGAAACCAGTAGTGCCTGGGTAACCTTTCTTGTAGGCCCACAGTAGTGGGGCTGCCCCTAGCTTTGTTAGCTGGGATAATCCTGGCACGCTAGTCATTTGTCCAATACTTGTAAAAACACCCAAAGACTTAGGCTGCTTCATAGCACCAAATGACTTATCTTGGTGTGCAAGAATGTCACCCACTTTAGCTAGCTTTTGAAGAGCTTGCAGTTGTGGTGGCCCCTTGTCTAAAAAGAGTCTCATTGCGTCATTTGAGCGCAAATGGCTATACAGCCTTGTTGGGTCAATGCCATTAGTTCCCATGCCATGCTCTATTACTAAGTTAGTCATAGCATATTTAGTGTTAAGGTCTTTCCAGTGCTTAGCGCTTGTGGTGCCTTTAGCACGCGCAACTCCTCTTTCAGCAGCTTGGTCTAGCTCTTGCAACAATGGTTGTAGCTGCTTGGCAGCATTATTGTCACCTACTTTGTAGGCTCCATCGATGCCATCTTTAAGCATAGCCCTTATATTTTTGTATGTGGTACCATCAAAATTTTTACCTGTTTCATAGCGAGAAGTAAAGCTGTTTCTATTTTGCACTAGCGTAGCTTTTGCCATGTCTACAGCTTTTTGTGCAAGTTTGCTATACTTAGCGGCTTCTGTAAATGGGCTTTCTGCAATAGCTTTAACGTGAGCGTCAAGACTGGCCAAGTTGGCTTTATCAAATACTGGAGTAGTGCTTGCTTCTAGTGCGTTATACTGTGCTTTCAAAGAATTTCTATGAGCGTCCAAAACTTCCGGCTCAACCTGCTTAATCATTTTAGTTTCTTTATCAAAATAATGCTTAGGCGAAATACCCATAGCTTGATAAGCTATTCTACTATTTGTAAGATTTTTACTTGCATCGTGCACTTGAAATTCATTTGAGTAACCTATGCTTTTTCTTAATTGAGACTCTATTTGTTGATGCGTTGAAGAGCCTGTCATTTCGCCAGGTAAAAGGTTAGCCCCCTGTTTTTGGTACCAGTCAATTAGCTTTTGATTAGGCTTGCTGTAGTAGGATGGAATCCTATTTGTAAAAGGCCGTAAAGTCTTGCCAGCTACCCCACCTACAACGCCTTCTAAAGCGCCGCCAGTAGCACTAGTGTCTATATTAGACGCGCCTTCTAAAGCGCCTGTCAGCGGGGCAGTTGTCAGAGTACGCTTTAAATCAGCAAACATAGGGTTGTTAACATTAGTAAAACGGCTGTTTTTAGCAGTTTCCCGTGCAAGCACAGTAGGTTGTATCACGTCGCGTTCTAGCATTTTACCAAAACCACGCGTAAGCGGGTTGCTACTAGCAGATAGCCCTGATGCGCCTTTAATACCCGCATCAGTGGCGGCACGAGCTCCGGCAACTATAGGAGCTCCTATTAAGTCGCCTAGACCCGCTGCGGCTTTAGCAGCTACAGGGCCAATAGTAGGGCCTGTAATTAAGTATGGTAAAGCCCCACCTACCAGGCCTGACCCTAATGGAGAACTTATCTGAAAAGGTTCATAGGAATGAGTTTCATCAGCACGCTTGGCGTCTATAGCATCGTCCCTAGCAAAGCTATCTCTTAACACTGCAGGGTCATTCTCAAAAACTCGACCTAAAAAGTTGCTTGCTTTTTTTCCCTGCTCAATAAATCCAGAAGCTACACGCCCAGCGTGTATCATTGCAGATTGCCCCCATGGTGTATGTAAGCCTATTTTAAATGCACCTTTTTGTACAGGGTCAAAAAATTCCGTAGGACTCGGCTGTGCAGGATGCTCCATACCCGCATGCGGGTCAGACGCAAACTGATTTTTAGCACTAATCGAGTTGTCTACTTTAGGCGAACCAACTGCGCCATTTGGAGACTCGTCCCATGTTATATTATCTGCATTAGGAGTACCTAAGACTTTATTGATATACGCAGCATCAGCATTTTTCCCCATAGCAGGGGCTGCTATGCCATTCTTTTTAACAGCACCTGGGCCTGCTTTGTAAGCCGCTATAGCTTTAACAATGTCGCCACCAAACTGGTCTTTTAAGTCTTTTAAGTATCTAGCTGCAGCATCGGACGCCTCATAAAAGTCGTCAGGATTTTTCAGCCCATACATTTTTGCGGTACTATCAATAAACTGAAAATGCCCTTTAGCAGAAGACAGCTTAGTTCTCATGTTTGTGCCTTTTGCAGACTCAGTATTCCACAAGCCTTTTAGCACGCCATTATCTAAGCCATACTGCTTTTCAAGACCAACTAAGTGAGTCTCTTTACTTGAGCTTGAGTTTACTTCATCGTCCCATGTAATAGCCATATTTCACCTTAGTATGGTGTAAAGTCAGTAGAGCCATCAGCATGCATATACACTCTGCGGCCATTTTCATCAGTGCCAGCTCTAATTACTTTTCTTGAAACTTTAGTATTGCTTAATTTAGGCACGTCATCGTTTCTTCTAGTCAGCCCTGCCGCGGGCTTCATAGCTTCTACGGCAATTTGCCTAGCTTCGGCTTTTTGTTTTTTTGTTTGCTCACCATCGCCAGGCATTTCAAAAAATGTCTTTTTAGCAGAGTCTATATCATACTCAGTCAAATTCGCGCCAGATCTAAATCTATTGATAGAGTCTAAAAACTGAGCTTCTGCTTGAGTTAGACTCTGCTCATCGCCCGAAAGACTTTTGTTTAAAACCAAACTAGAAGCCTTGCCAATTACTGGAACCTCGCTTATTAACTGCTCAGCTCTTAGTTTACGAATATCAGCCTTAGGATACAACGTATTTAAGTTTTCACTAGCTGCAGTAGCGGTAGTAAAGTAAGACGTAGCTTTCCCTTCCTCAGCAGTTAAAGACTTTTTATCTGGGTCAGCTGGGCCA
>Ga0213919_1000193_pt1 | contig 32517 bp, 45 predicted proteins | sample McNCre317MG_FD_161056 | JGI IMG/M metagenome (GOLD analysis project Ga0213919, IMG submission 161056) | Freshwater microbial communities from McNutts Creek, Athens, Georgia, United States - 3-17 MG | ecosystem: Environmental > Aquatic > Freshwater > Creek | place: USA: Georgia | collected... | reverse complement strand
TTAAGAGCGCGCCCACTTCGTCCGCAATAGCGTAAACAGAAAAACGAAGCGTACATATAGGATTAGATAAAAGGCTGAAAATGAGGCGATTAGCAAAAGCAGCGGAAAAACGAAACGTACAACGCCAATAGCGGTATATAGTGCTGATTGATAGAATAGCAATAGAAGGCTAAAAAAGCCTAAAAAAAGCCCCGTAACAGGGGCTTTTTTTAATGGTTTTGTAATGGCATGGTAGCACAGATACAAAACGAAACGTACATAGTAACCCTAATGTAACCCTATGCTTTACGAGGTCTTGTTTATGATGCCGCGAACGCGATACAGGTGCAATAATTCGGAGACCTCTATTTCTACGGGTTCGTAGGAGGCGGAATCGTGGGAGGCGAGGATAATGGTTGTTGCTGATGTGCCGCGCCGCACATATTTGATGGTGCGGTAAGAACGGGTAATAACAAGGTAGATTTCGCCATACAGAAATAAGTACGGCTGCGCCTCTTTTTTGCAGAGAACGATGTCTCCTGAATTGATGCGTGGAGCCATGCTATTGCCGATGACTGGTATCGCACCATCGCAGTCGTTAAAGCCGGGCACAGAGATATATTGTGTAGGTACTTCGGGTGTGTCCATGAATAGTTCGGCTATACCACCCGTGGCGAGCAGGTCGCCGTACAGCGGAACGCCAACAGCAGTAGTATTGTATGGTGTGTATGGGTTTTCTACAATTGTGTATGATGGATTAGCAGTTCCCACATACATTTCCCCTTGCCCAAGTATAAACCATGCTGGATTTAAGTCAGAAATACTTGACAATATCCCTTGTACTATGGCAAACCCAGGGGCAGATTTGCCTCTTTCTATATCGCTAATCGCTTGTTTAGTAACGCCGCATAAGTTTGCTAACTGCTCTTGCGATAATTTCTTATCTTTTCTTAGCTCGCTAATTCGCTGATTTACAGACATTTACGTGTTTTTTGCTGGGTTGATAGTAAGAAATTCTTTTACTTTTCTTGCGTTGTAAGAAAATCTTGTATAAGTTTGCATCATGTTAAACGGTAATTAACAACGGGAGCAAAGATGCAAATTACAAACGAACCAACCAAAGCGACACCCCGCCAAGAGAAAGCGGTGATAGTGCGAAACAAGATGATAGCGGAGCTGCTCGGCTGCTCTGTTACGCAGGTACATTATGTGGCGACGGGTCGCCATCATAATGAAAAGGTAGCCATCCTGCTCAATCTCTGGAACGCGAAAGCGGAGGAGATGAAGATTGTAATGCGCAATGCTGTTGCGGCATACAATGAAGCTAATATTCTTCGCCAATCCCCAAGAGCTACTACTGCTGCTAAATAATGAAGGCTTTATTAACATATACCCAAACCGCCGAGGTTTTGAATACGACCTACACGTATGTCAAAAATAAGGCTGTACCATCTGGAACATACCCTGTATGCGAAATGATGGGCAAGGTGTATGTTGATTGGACTGCATTAAGTGAGCGTGTAAAGTCTCGCGCTGACCACGCATTAGCGGAGCGGTATATCGCAGAGAATGCGAGGGAATTGGCGCGATTAGCGCGGCAGGGTGCGGAGGCTTCTCGGCTAAGTGATTTAGCTGAAAGTGCGTTTGAAAATCTGCGGATTGAGGCGATGCGAAAGTACCGCAAGGCAGAGATTCATACCTTCTACAGTATAAGGTGTAAGGTGGCGCAAGCCATAGCAGATGACTGTCAGACGGTGGCGGCGTGGATGCTGTTATTAGCAAATGACATACGCACCAACCTTCACGCTCGGGAACGCGGATTTATTGACATGGGCGACTGCTTTGAGCAGGTTGCTAAACATCTTCGCAATGAAGGCTACCACAACATTGTTCTTTCGGGCGATGGCAGACGTTTTCGGGCAAAGGTGGCAGCCTTTAAGTTGCCCGCAACGATGGACGAGCGCAATGGCGTGGAGTTGGTTACGGCAATAGGCGAGGAGCGGTTACGCTCGCTGCTGAGTGGGAAGTTGGGCAACCAATGCGCAGCTAAACCTGACTGGCATCGGTCGCTGGTACATCGGCTGTATATTGCTAATAGAGCTGGCGAGGGTGCGCGATTGGATGCGGTGGAAGTGCAAGCGCGATACGGCTACGCTTTGGCAGATTTGCTGCAAAGTGCTCTTGAAGAGCATGGCGATGCGGTTCGGATAGCTGACTATGAGCCAGCAGATGCGCGAACGGTGCGCAACTGGATTAAGGAGGCGAGTGTATTGGCGGCTGCGGCTACGCATGGCAAGGCTACGGCAACGGCAAAGTATCGCCCGCACCACCACCGTGCAAAGCCTGATGTAAATGCGCTGTGGTCTGGGGACGGTTGGGCTGCGCCTACGACGGGCAGCACGAGCCGAAAAACATGGATTTGGTATGATGCCAACACTGGCTATGCTGTTGGTTGGTGTAACTCTGCCGATGGTGAAGGCGAAAGTACACGGGTAGTATTGGCGGCGTTGCGCCATGCCTTTGAAACTACGGGCATTTTGCCAAAAGCTATCCAAATTGACTACTCCATGATGGAGCGGGATGCACTGAAAGATGTGTTTGGACGCTTGGGCATACAGGTGGTTGCTAAGGAGGCAGGTAAGCCAAATAGTAGCTATGCAGAACGCCACAACTTGGAATTGGGTAAGGCGTGGAAGCGGGCAGATGCCAACTGGATTGCTACAAGCGCAGCCAGTGCGAATACGCGCCGCCGCAGAGAGGATATAGGGCACTCCATCCCTAAGATGGATAATGAAGCGTGGAGCGCAGCCGTGAGTAATATTCTTAGGATTTACAACGGAACGCCGCGCCCTGTGCTGGGGCTGCACCCTGACCGCAAGGCATCGAAAATAAATGCAGAGCGGTATTACTGCCCCAAAGAAGCGTGGGTGCGTGGTACTTTAACCCACCCCTACCCCTCCAAAGAGGGGAATGAAATGCCCACTTCGAGCGGTATGGCAGAGGAGCAATACGCATGGCGCGCTTACTATTTGGGCGAAAAATCGGAGGCAACGGTAACACGCGGTGATATTTGGCTACGGCGCGAAGGCGTGGCGGTCGCGTATCGGTTAGACAATTACTGGGAGCATATTCCTGCGCGACAGGATACGCTACGGGTGGATGTTGCCTATTTGGATGAAGAGCGTGTGTTTGTGTTCCACGCGGCAACGAAGGCTTACATCGGCATTGCGCCGAGGGTGGAGCAATGGCAAGAAGGTGATAAAGCGGCAATCGCTACGCAATCGGCTCAGGCTGCGCGGTACGATAAGGCTGCTAAGAATCTTACCCAGTCAGCGGGTGAGATTGAGATAGGCGATGCGCCGAATGTGCTCCGCAAACAGCGATTGGAGCGAGGCAATGCGCCGACGGCTACGCCGAAACCGCAGCCGACTACGGAGGATGATATGCCTGTATCGAATAAGAAATATGACTTGCTGGCGGCGCAACGTGCCCGCATTGCAGCAGCGAAAAATCAAACCAACGAACCATTAATAGATGAAGACGATGATTATTGATGCTGAAAGAAAAGAGGCTATCCGTGCGGCTTTGCTGCAATGGTGTGCCGAGCAAGCTGTGCCCGACACCGAGTTATTACGCCGGTATGAATTGGGGAACGCCGCATACTTTAATGTGGTGAAGAATGGCAAGTACGATGATAAGTATCCGAAAGCCGAGTATTGGAATAAGCTGGCGCAAACGATTGGCTTTACGGATGGGGCAGCCCCTGCGCCGCTGTGGAATCATGTGGATTTGCCAAGCTACGAAAGTATCCTTGCCTACTGTACGCTGGCGCATGAATCGCGTGAGGTGCGCGTGATTGATGCCCCAACAGGAAGCGGCAAGACCCATGCACTTGAAAGTTACTTTAGAAACCCTATTGAAAGAGGTTCTAAGGTGTATTATCTGCGTGCAGCGGATGAGCATCTAAGCCCAGCGGAGTTTATGCGCCGACTGTTACGGCTGATGGGCATTAAGAAGGTGGACAATATTGCTACAGCACGCCTCACTGAAAAGGCGATTGAGGCGATGCGCGAGCGTGGTGGGCTATTCATCTTTGATGAATTGGAGTACATGAGTAATGCCACATTAAAGCAACTGCGGAAGCTCATCTACGAAACGGAGCGCAAAACGGGCTTTATCTTGTCGGGTGCTGGCTTGGCTTCGCGGTTGGAAAAATTAGCGCAGACGCGTAGCGCAGAGGCTAATGGCTGGGCACAATTCTGGTCTCGTGTGAAATGGAGAACCCAAAAGATGCTGCCATTTGGCTATCAGGACGGTAACGAGGAGCGCAATAAGCATTGGCGCGAAGTGGTGCAAATATGCCTCAATGCTCACGGGATTAAGGCTGCAAAGGTCATTTCTTACATGGCTAAGAATACGCAGGACTTGCGCGATGTGTCCCGTATCACGATGGATGTGCTGCGCATGGCAGAGCCTGCGCAAGTGGATGAGCAGGTACTGGCGGCTGCCATGAATCGGAATTTCTGATGAGTGCGCTGCTGTATGAGCTTCATAGTCGGGAGCGTACTATGCTGCTTTACCTACGATGGATTCGCGACAAGCCGACACACAAAGATGCTGCCCTGTGGCGCATTAGAGTAAGCGAGGAGCGAGCGGCTATTAGCTCTATTATCAATCTTTTAATCCCCAACGAAAATGCTGGAACTGAAATCATCTCACGGGACGATACTTCTCTTCATTCGCCCATTCAACCCGAACTTCCCTGCGGTACTTGACGCTGTGATGGACATTTACTCCCCAAAGGGGAAGCTCATCGGAGCGGGTAAAGTGCTCACGGTATCGGTCATACTTACTGTGAATCTGACGATGGACATCCTGCTACTGTCAGGTACTTCTGTAAAAGAGTTGCCAGAGGATGGATACTATGAACTGATGGTGGTGCAGGTGCTGTCTATTCAATTGGATAAGGCAGAAGCGGAGGCGGTAGAGGATTTACCCGAACGGCAGCCGCATGAGGTGTATGAGTTGCGGAAGCCGATTGAGGTGGCGTTTCGTAGCGAGATTTCGATGCAGTAACCCACCCCAGCGCATCGCGAGCGATGCGCGTCCCCTCCCGAGAGGGGAGTTTTTACCCACCCCTGCCCTTTCTGAGAGGGGAATTTTTACCCACCCCTGCCCCTCCCAAGAGGGGAATAACTACAAATACTATGTGGACACGTCGAAAATTTAACACTTATGCCGCGATTGGAGCAGCGGCGATAATGCTCCTGTTACTTCTAACTTTTACCGTGCTATGTCCAATTATATAGACCGTGAAAAAGTGGTTGAATCTCTGGAAGATGAGCTTTCTGCGCTGCACTGGGCGAAGCAGATAAGCCCCAAAGATGACCTAACAGCGTTTTTTGATTTGCGCATTGAAGAAGTCAAAGAGGATTTAGCGGCTAATAAAAAACTACTCCATGACAACGATTGATGAAGCTATTGTGGAGCGCGAGGCGCAAAGCATAGCGGAAAGTTTAGCGCGACTTAGTCGCCGTAAGGCTTCGCTGGAATCGGCGATTGCTGTGGGCTTGGAGCGGGAATATACGCCTGCTCATATTGACACCCTACGCGAGGATATTCGCGACATTGACAAAAGTATTCAATTTCTTTTAACCGCCTCGCAAGGGGCAAATAACAACAACTGATATGTCAGGACAAACACAGGAAATACCACAAGGGTATCGGGCGAATGCCAAGGGGCATTTAGTGCCAGAGCAAAGCATTAAGCAAATTGACTTGATGCGCGATGAACTGGTAGAGAAGATTGTTACGGAAGCCTTGGCGCATCGTTCGGCTTTGGAGGCGTTCAAACGCGAAGCGTTGGCGGATATTGAGGCATTTATTACGCTTTCTTACGAGGAGTATGCAGCCTCCGTTGGTGGCGAAAAGGGCAATGTTTCTCTGCTTTCCTTCGATGGGCGATACAAGGTGCAGATTACAGTAGCGGAGTATATGACCTTTGATGAGCGGCTGGGTGTGGCGAAAAGCCTTGTAGATGAGTGCCTGATTGAGTGGAGCGAGGGCGCGAATGCCAACCTGCGCACGATTGTTACAGATGCTTTCCAAGTCGACCACCAAGGGCGATACAATCGCGGTCGCATCTTGGGCTTGCGCCGCCTTGCGATTAACGATGCTCGCTGGGTGAAGGCAATGGAGGCAATCGCGGATAGCCAACAGGTGCAGCTGACTAAGTCGTATGTGCGCTTCTTCGAGCGCGATGCGCAGGGCAAATATCAGCCTATCCTTTTAGACTTGGCGAAGGTGTAACCCACCCCAGCGCATCGCGAGCGATGCGCGTCCCCTCCCGAGATGGGAAACCGCAAATGGCATACGGCAGGGGTTCGAGTCCCCTGCGGCGGGCTAATCTTTAACATTGTTTTTATGAGTGATTTTGAATTGCAAGTGCGCGAAATTCTTGGGATTGAATCTTATGTTTCGCAAGAGGATTTATTGGCGATGATAGACGAGCGTCAGCGGGTATATCAGATAATGAAATCTGCGCTTGACATAAAAGTGCAAACCAAACTTCAAGTATATCTTGATGATGCTGGGGATATTAATGTGAAGTATCAATAGCAGCCTTAATCCTCGCAAATGGCATACGGGTAGGGTTCGAGTCCTTGCCTGCGGGCAAACTTTTTAATGATTCGGGTTTATGAAACTGATTAAAGCCTCTACTTTACTGGATGTAAAGTATGAAACGCTGCCGCTGGCAGCATCGTGGATTGAAATGTTTGGGAATCTGCCTTCGGATTTTCAGATGACGATTAAGGGCAACCCTGGCGGCGGTAAATCTACGCTGGCGATGTTGCTGGCGAATGAGCTGGCGACTAAGGTCGGCAAAGTGGCTATCCTGACTTATGAGGAGAGCAATAAGGATGCGCCGAAGGGTCGCAAAAAGCAAAAGGACTTTCGGCTCTCGGTGCAGAATCGAATTGCTTTGGTGAAGAAAAAACAGCCGTTGCATGATAACTTTTTGCTGCTGCAAAAACCACCAGAGAATATTTTGGATGAGAAGCTAATGGAGTTGCTCGGCAAATGCGACTTTATTGTAGTTGATAGCTTGCAATCGGCACACATTGATAAACATGTGTATCAACAGCTTCTTGATGCGCTTCCTTTCCGTGGGTGGATTTTTATCTCCCAACTGAATGATAAGGGCAAGAGTGGTAAAAACAGCATTGAACACATGGTGGATATCAATGTGAAGATTACTAATGGATTGGCGGCGGTTACGAAAAATCGCTATGCCCCACTGAAAGCGATTCGCATTTTTACGAAGCAGGCCCACACTTTATCATTGGATGTATGAGTACTATCACCCAACGACAAGTAAAAGCAGTCTTCGCCCGGCTGAAAGATGCAGGGCTGGCAGAGAACCGCCACGAGGTAATACTTGGCATTACCGAAAACCGCACCTATCATGTGGCGGAGCTGACTACGGCGGAGTATATGTCGCTGATGCGCTATCTTGATGCGAACTCGCCAAAGAAGGACGCAGCAGCGAAACCGCAGCGGGCAAATAAGACGACGCAGGCGAAAGCTCTGATATTAGCTACGGAACTGGGGCTGCTGCCTCGCGTTGCGAGAGGGCAAAAAATCTCTACTGATGGCTATAAAGTCTTCAATGATTGGATGATAACGAAATCGGTCGCTAAGAAGATTCTGCCCGCTTGTACGCAGAAGGAATTGGGGTTGGTGATTGACCAGTTGGAGGCATGGATGCGGGACAAAATGCGCAGCACTGGTGTCGCAATATCAGACAACGATGAGAGCCTACCGAGATGAATTACTTACTGTCGGTGAAGTGATAGAAGGCTTCATTGATAGGCAACAAGACTACTTTATGAGCTTGATAGAACGCAGTTTTGCGCTCACAGCCAAGGGCTACGATGGGCGCGTGTTATTCTCTTATGACAGTGAGGATAGGCTACTGGCGATTGATTTGAGTGAGATTACGCACTGGAAGGATGTGCAAAAGCAGTGGCTTATCTCAAAAATGCCTGCTACGCTGGCGGGCATTGAGCAACTCCTGAATACGGAGGTGAGCGGGCAAAAGGTATTCTCGTGGGTACAACTGCCTACGGCTGCGCCCGACTTCGATACGTTTTGGGTAGCTTATCCTGCGACTAGTGCCGAAAAAGGCGCGAAGATTGTGGCGCAGGAGCTTTACCAAAAGCTGACGAAGGAGGAGAAAGGCAATGCGTGGGCATTCCTGCCCACTTACAAAAAGAATCTCACGAAGTCGGGGCAGTTCCCGATGCACGTGAAAACCTACCTGCGGCAAAAGCTATGGATACAGTAACAAAGGAACGGCTCCCGCCTAAGACTGACCTTTCGCAATGGGATTTGCGGGAATTGATTGAAGCGGTGGTGAATCAAATCAATTTGTTTGTGGTGATTGCTGACCATAGTTCTTGGGCAGCTAAGGTACAAGCCTATTTGGATGAACGCATAGCAAAATCGCCAGAAGTGCTTGAGTTGCGCAGAAGAGACCCTGATGCCGTTGTGGAAGCGATGGTTGTCGGGGAAACACGTGGCGGGGCTGATTTTTACGATGTACTGCTCATGATGGAGGTGCTGCCGCACTTACAACCGATTCCGAAAGAACCTACTATTTTTCTAAACGACTTTGAAACGCTCTAAAACGATGGGACAACACAAAAAAATGATTTATAGGCGTTTGGTGCAGCCTATTGATTTGGCAAAAGAATTTCGCACTTATTACGTCCATGCCGAGGGCGAAATCTATGGCACTCGAATTATGGTATTTACCCCTGCCGAACCTTCGCTTAGATTTACTACCTATGATATTCATACCAACTACCATGTGCCTCCTTTGTATGATTATGATGAGATTTCGGAGGCTGAATATCTGGAACTGATTAAGCCACTACTCTTAACGCTAAACCCTGCTGCCGATGCTGCTATCCTTTAACAAACAATTCGTGCAGGCGATTTTAGATAATCGTAAATGCACGACCATTCGTGAAGATTTGCCGAAACGCTGGCGAGAGGGGCTTACTATCCACTTCTGCACCGATATGCGCCGCAAGGAGCAGAATACCTTCGCTGTTGGGAAGGTTCGCTCAGTCCAACAGGTGGTGGTGGATTTTGAGGCAAAAGAGGTGTATCAGAACTCTCGCAAGCTCAATGAACATCAGTTGTTTTGCTTCATTCAGTATGAAGGCTTTTATGAAGAAGATGATTTTTGGGCGTGGTTTCGGAAGGCTCATGCCGATTCAGACAACCAAAAGGAACGCTACTATGTTGGTAGGCTGATTGAATGGGACGACTTTGAGCGAACAGATACGTGGGCAAAGTCGCTGGATAGTGAGGCTATTATTAGCACTAACAATTAAATGCTGCAAAAAAATGGCACAAAAGAAACTTTGGACGGTGCGCTTTAAGAAAGGCTACGACACGAATCGCAGTGTATTCTTTACAAAGCTATCGCTGGTGTATAAGATGTTCACGGCGCAGCAGATAGGTATTAGCCTATCTTCGGTGCAAAAGGAGTCCAAAGGGCTGCCGTCTTATTACATCAGCACAGATGTGTGTGAGCTGCGGATGCAGCCGCTATATAGTACGGAGGCGGAGGTGGTTGCAGAACCGATACGGTTGCATCCCTCAACGCGGACACAGGGCGGTGAGATTGCGCGTGGGCGGCATCGGTCGCAACGCGATAAGCGGACAAAAGTACAACCTGCTGCCGATGAGTAACCCACCCCAGCGCATCGCGAGCGATGCGCGTCCCCTCCCGAGAGGGGATTTTTTTGGGGGCACAGAGGGACATTCATTTCCCTCTGTGCCGAATAATAAAACAGCCCCGCTGATGGGCGGGGCTGTAGTTCTTTATCGTTCTTTTTGATTCGCATTGACTCGCTCCTATACGGAGCGGGTTTTTTTATCGGCGGCGTTTTTTGTAGGTTTTATTGCCGTGCGAATTGATATAGTATTGCCCGCCTCTTGGTCCTGTCTGATACGAATGTCCGCCGCTATTGTAGCTGCCCCCGCTACTACCGCCACTGCTGCTTTTATATTCAAGATTAGGTGTGGTAGATGTTGCAGGTTGTGTTGGCGCGATTGGATAAGCGGCTTTTGACGCTGAAATACTATCAGAAACCCTTTTCTCCCGAATGAGGGTAAGCTCGCGTTGGTAGCGGATGCTGTCTTGTTGCTGTTGGTATTTTCGCTGCTCCGCAATTTTTAGGTCATTTTTTACCCGCTCAATACTATCATTTCGCCTGCGGGATTGTTCAGCTTCTCGTTTTTTGATTGCTGCCTGCCTTTCTTGCTCGGCTTGTTGTAGTCGGCTGTCATAGGCTAAATAGGCAGATAGTTCCATTTCGTAATTATGGCACAGCCAGTTAGCATCTATTTTTTTAATGGCTGTAATAGCCTCTTGAATCAGCGCGATGGATGACATGGGCAATCGGGATTGATTGGAGTAGCATTGGCTATATATTTCCAGTTGGTTTTGTGTGGAAATAATATGGCTTTTAGCAGGGCTTTTTATCTCGTTTGAAGGGATACGTGTAGCTGGAATGCTTATTCCATCTACATTTTTGTAGGTGGTGTGAGCATCCAATAGCTTTGCCTGTTTGCTTTTTTTTGCGCCAGAGCTGGCTGCACTCGCTGCGTTTATTGCCCCTTTTGTTAGCTTGATAGCGGAATATGGGTCAATAGGAATTTGTGCCGATACTATCGGCATTGCCGCAACACATAGTGATACGGCGAGCATAACTGTTCGCATTTATGATTCGCATTTATGCTGGCATCGTTGCCAGCTTTGCAAATATAATCAGTTATTTTTTTGCCTGTTGCGTACTATGTAACAAAAAATACCTAAGTTTGTGGTGCAACAGTCTATTATCACCTACAAACGAGGTTATGTTTTATCCCCCATTACAAATTAGCCCTCCCTCGCGCTCACATACCTCGTGTATGGACTGTTGCAAGTTTTACGCGGCGGGAGGGTTTCTTATTATCAACAGCTTTTTGAGAAATGCAACAGTCAAAAGCAAAGAACGAATCGGTGCTGGATGCGCTGGATGTTCAGGTAAGTAACGACCTCACTGTTACGGTTATTCCTCATGTGGAACATAAATTCCTGATGCCATCCGCGCAAGTAGCTGCGGGTTATGGCGTAAGCGATACGGTTATCCGCAAGCACAAAGAAAATCATGCTGACGAGCTATTAGCTGGTGTGCATTTTATTCACACCAGCTACCGCCACAGAACAGGCGCGAAGCATATTACGGCATGGACACAATTAGGTGTTATTCGGCTGGGCTTCTTTATCAAAAGTGAGCGTGCCAAGTTGTTTCGGGATTGGGCGGAGCGTGTGATTGTGGCTGGGGGTGCAGTTCAGGCAGCGTTGCCGTTGGCTACGCCCTTGCTTGCGCCAAAACCTGCTGTGGCTACGTATAGCGATGTATTGGAGGACCTCCTACGGATAGACGACAAACGGTTGCGGCTGAAATTGGCGGCAAAGTTTAAGCTATTGGCGGAGGGGAAAGGAGGCAGCGATGCGCGGTAAATCTTTGCCTGTGTACACGCTGGTGGAAGATGAGCCACGGCGGACTGTTGGGGCGGCAAATTCGGCGGAGTTTGAAGCCGAAGAGCTGCTGGAAGCGGAGCGGTATGCGGTGGATGCGCTGCTGCGGAATATCCGGGTGCAAGAATCGCAGGGCGCGGTAGGTGCGCACGATGCGGATTGTATGTGGGTGATTTTGCGGACGCTGCGGCGGCTGCAAGGGGAGTAACCACCCCCAGCCCCTCCTATTTTTGCGGGCTTCGCCCCTGCAAAAACAAGAGGGGAGTAAAACAAAGTAGCCAGCCTTTTGAAGGCTGGCTACTTTGCTTTATGCTGTTATACTACACGGTAGTTTCAGGATGTTTGCTATGGTGAGTTCCGAGAGGCAGTAGCGTTTGGCGATGTTGGCGATGGCGATGTTTCGCCGTGCCCATAAATTTCCGTTGGGAATTGCTGCCAGCTCGGTGGCGAAGTCGTTGTGGATGCGCTGGTTTCGCGCTGCTACGTTGGCGAGCCGCTTGGAGAGGCGGCTGCTTTGTGGGGCGGGCGTTTCTGGGGCGGCTTTCATGCGGGCAAATTACGTAGAATTTGCCGATATACATTATCCTGTTATTGGTATGCCCACAATAGGCGCGAGGGTGTCGTAGCGCATGGGGTTGGTTTTTCGCTGATGCCACGCTGATAGCGAAAAGGTAATGCGATTGATGACTACATTCCCGATGCGCTCGTCTTCGTCGGCGATGGGTGCGGGCGAGAGGGGCGCGAAGCCGCGATACGGCGTAGTGTCGTCGCGGAGGTCTTCGCCTGTGAGCGATTCTACGGCTTCGCGGATGGATTCTACTACGTCGTCTTCTGGTTGGATGGTTTCGTGCGCTTCGTGGATGAAGTCTTGCACGATGTGTAGCCGTAGATAGCCGTCTATGTAGTGGGTTTTTGGCTCTGTTCCTGCCGTCCATTTGTCCTGCTGCACCAATTCCATGAGGACGTAAGGCGGTACAAGTGGCTCAAAGGATTCGGGCTGGCGATATTGATTCAGGTACAAATCAACGGCAGCGTTTTGGGGCAAAACCTCCGCAAGCCTTGTGCGGAGGTGATGCAGCAGCATGGCGGCTATCATAGTTTTACAATGTAGCAGAGGGTGTAGAAGGGTGGACGGTTCTCAAAGGGTGTGCCTGCGCCATAGCCAGAACTGGTGTCTAAGATGGTGGCGGTGGACACACCTGTATTGATGGTGATTCCTTTGAATGCTCCGCCGCTGGTAGTTGCGCCTTCGAGGTAGTGCGTGTGTGGCGGTAGGTTCGAGTCTATGAGGTAAGTTAATCGGTCGCCGCCTGTTTTGCCTACTGCGTTGTGGTCAGCGTCGGCGGGATTGTAGCCAACGACAAAGCGGCTGCGCAAATCGGGGGTAGTGTAGCCATTTACGGTTTGCCCGTTGCACAATGCCCAGCCGTCAGGGATGGCGGTGGGAGAGCCTGCCCACATATTGACTACGCCTTGTGGGACTATTTTAGCCGTCAGCGCACGCAGTAGCGTTGGTAGCGGTTTGCCGAACTCTACTTTGATGTAGCTGCCGCTGGGGATGCTGGTGCTCACCTGTGCATCGCGGTACTCTACGCAGTCGTAGTCGTTGCCATCGGCGAAGGTTCGAGGGAGGGCGGTGTTGTATCCGCCGAAGTTGTGGATATAGACGGTGCTGGTGGTATATGTGCCGCCACCGACTTCTATCATCTCGCCGCCGATGGAAACCATGCCCGGCTGTAACGTATAGTTGCTGCCCGATTGATTGAAGGCGCAGCCCCACAGGATAAAGTTTTGGTAGGGCGATGTGCCGCCAATAGCGGCGGGCAGCATTTGGGACAATAAATCCCATAGCCCAAGCTGGCGAGTGAGGTCGTCGTTGGCGAGCGGTCGCCCATTGACGGAATAGAGGGGACGTTCCATAGCGAGAGATTAGAAGGTTACGACTTTGAAAGATGTACCAGCGAGCTGGTATTTTTTGATGATGGCGATAATACGTGGTTGGTAGGTTGCCCAAACCGCAGCGGGAACATGGACTACATATTTGTAGGCATCTATTACTTCTTGGTAGAAAAATACAAAAGGATTGTCGCCCGTGGGCGAATAGCTGTTGTCTAAGTATAGCGTAAGCGGTTGGGCTTCGCTGAGGAAATAGACCACGGGCGCATACGCGCCATCGGTGGAGTGGTCTATGTAGATGCTGTTGCTGGGGTCGAATAGCTCGTTTAGTACGGCTTCGAGGATGGCTACCTGTGGGATGATATTCGCCTCTTTTTCGGCTGTGGCAGCGAAGGTATTCAGCTCATCGTTGCGGCGCGACCATGGGGCAAGGAGTGCCCGCAGCAATGCCATAAAGCGCGGTAGCCGCAAGGCTGGCGGCAAATAGCCTTTCACGAAGGCAATGAGTTGGATGTTAGGAACTCTCATGGGCGTAGGATTCGGGTTAAAGCCTCGTCTATGTCGCGGCTTACTTGGGTGCGAAGTTTGGCGGTGTCGGGTTGCAAAAAGGTGCGTTTCGGAATATCAAAAGCCGTCTTCTTGGTAAGGGCTAATCGCTTCCAGAACTCGGCTGTGGCGTTGTCTTTGGCATACTTTCGTATGTCGCTGTCGCGTGTGCTGTCGGCTTTCTTTGCGGCACGGTTTGCGTTCTCGTAGTATTTTGCCCAGAAGTATTTGCGCATTTTGGGTGTTACGGCAATTTTTCCGCCTTCATTGTGGATTTGGGCATAAGGAACTGCTGCGCCATCCACACCGATATAGACTGTGCCTGCGGCTGCGCGGTAGCGAATGGCATTGTACATATTGCCTCGCTGTAATAACAGCCGGCGGTTGTTATCGGGAGTGCCTTCTATGCGGTCTTGCCAATTCTCGCCAATGGTTTCGCCTTCGGTTTCGAGCGCATCTTGTGCCTGTTGCACGGCGCGAACCCCTACTAATCGCGCGATGTTATCGGGCGCAAGCACGGCGGCAGCCTGTTGCAGTTGCTTGGCTAATTCTGCGGGTGAGGGCATATCTTGATGTTCGATTGATGGATTGGCGAGGTTCGATTAGGAATTAAAGCCTGTGTGCACCGTTATGTCGCGTTTGGCAAGGTTGCGCAATACAGAAGGGTTGGTGGCATCTGTTTCGGCAGTAGCGGCTTCGCTGGCGGGTGTGGTGCTAATGCTGAATATGTCAGGACGGGCAATGAGCAAGTCGCGAATGGCTAAGACGTTGCCGTACTTATTGATGGCAATATCGAAGGGCGTAGCATCTTGGGTGGTTGTAGGCATTTTTTAAGCGGTTGAAAATGCGTTTAGAAATTGCGGAATAGGAGGATGCCCATGCGGTATGTGGTAATATCCGCCTCCTGCATGAAGGTTTTTACTACGCCATCTTGCACGACTAATACGGCGGGCTTGTCTGCGAAGAACCGCAGATAGACGGTGCTGCTGTCGGTCGCCCACACTTCGTCGGGTGATTCGATGGCTGGCTGTATTTCGTTGGCATATTGCCAATAGTCGCCTTTGAGCAAGGTGCTGTATGACTGCTTTGTGAAGCGTACAGGCGTGGCGTTGGTGTCTTTGAGGGTGAAGGTCTCGGCGTTGCCGTGTGCCTTTTTCATTGCCTCGAACCATGCTGCATATACCTCTTTGTCGGCGACACCAGGTGTGATGCTGGGGAGCTTGTCGGCAGCGGCGTATATCTTCTCTATGGAGCGCAAGCCGTAGTTGGTAGGCGTAAGGGCATTGACCGATGCGCCGGGTACATGTTGGTAGTAAGGCACATTGTCTTTGAAGACGATTCGCGAAAGGGCTACGTTGTTGCGCCAGTATTTGTCCACTTCTTTGGCTGCGGCTTTGTTGGCTGTGGCTTCATCGCTCAACGGTATGCGACCGCTATCTACGTCGCCTTGTGTGGCTTGGCGCACGGCGCAGCGGCATAGCCATCCATTAGGCGGATAGTAGGATTGCCAAAAGCTATCATCCACAGGGCGCGTGATGCCATTGAGTGCCACGTGTTCGGGGCGTACTTTGTCGTCGCCTTGGGTGCGGTAGGTGAGGTATGGATATACGGCTTTATCTGCCTGAATCTGCGCCCATTTGCCTGCGGCTATGCCTGAACCTACTACGGCTTGATATTCGGCAGCGAGCCATTGCTCGTTGTATTTATCGTGGATGGCTAACGCCTTGTTGCGGAACTCTGTGTACGGCACTTTTTCCCCTTCGGGCGTGAAGACGGCATCGCGCAGCTCTTGCATTTGGGCGAATGATTTTGCGCCAGAGAATGCAAAGAGGTTGTTTCGCACACCCTCGCGCAGGGATATATCGGAGATGGAGTAATCAATGGGGCTTCGATTATCAGCAAGTGCAAGCGTGAATCCATTGTTTAGGTATTGGGCGATGGTGAGATATGCCTCGCTATTGATGGTGTCGGCGGGCAATTCGTCGTTGTAAATGGCTTGCTCTATGTTGCGCATGAGTTGCGCAAGGTCATCCGACAATGCCAGCGAGCGGATAGCATTGTCGTGATTAAAAGGTGTTCCGCAGTCGGGGCAGGCGTGGGCATTAGGGATACCATCGCTTAGAGCGATGGCATCCCTTTGCGTATTAAGCGATTGCTTCCCTGCTGCTGGCTCTTTTGTAAGGGGAATGTTGTACTTATCGGCGAAGTATTCGGGCGCGATGGTATAGCCTTCTTTTACAAGGCTTAATTCCTGCTCCAACGTGGTGGACACTTCTTTTTGGAACGCGAAGCGCAAGTTTGTGAAGTCGTAGCCTAATGCTGCGAGCTTTGGCAGCACCGTGAAGTTGATAATATCCTCGACGTATCGCTGCTGTGATTTTACGAGCTTCTCGAATACTTCCATGTGTACGGCAGCTTGGCTCTTGCTGCTGCCGTTATCGGAAAGCATGGTTACGCCGAGCACTGCCTTGCTGATTTCGCTGTTTAGTCGGTCAATGAATTTGTCGAATACCTGAAAGCTATCCGATTGTGAGTTGGTGATAAACTCTATCTGCTCTTCGGTATTCAATACGCCGAAAGCGGCATTGCCCATTTCTTTGAGGGTGTTGAATAGCGTCATGCGCTCGGTGGCATCGGTGCTGCTGGTCTTGCCGATGCGGAAGGGCAACCCAAACAGCTCGCAGAATCGCGCCCACCATTCGGTAATGACGCGCTTGTATAGCGCAGGGGCTACAATGGTATTGAGTAAGCCTAAGTGGGTAGGCTTTCCGATTTCCAACAGAAACGGCTCGAAGGCAGAGCCGCGATATGCGAAGGGGCGAGAGCGGGCACTATCCAAATAGACGATGCCCTGCACAGGCTCGGTATTGATGCGTGGGATAAGGTATATGCCTTGCAGCTCGCCGTCTATGACATCGCCCAATTCGATTAAGGAGAATCCCCAGTAGGGTGTTTCGGCTACGACTTCGAGTAGTTCCCGAAACCACGGCTTCATTAAGAGGGCGGTTTTTTCGGGGTCGGTTTTGCCTTCGGCATTTAGGAGTGCAAAGTCTTGCCCGATGACCGCATTGGTTCGGGTTTGGAGTTGGGCAGCTACGTGGGCATCGCCCACTATTTGCAGATAGATTTGCCACAGGTACACGCGCTGCGGAAGGGTTGGGTTTTCGGCTGCACGAAATGCGCGTTCCCAGTCCATTATATCCTTGCGGTATCGGTTTGGGGCATAGCTCTCTATTTCGAGCCTTTGCTTCTTGCGGATGGTTTTGGCGGCGAGTTTTTCGCCTCCTCCAAAAAAGCCTTTTATTTGACTTGTAAGCGCACTTAATCGGCTTACGCCTGTTTGTAGCTGTGGCATGGCTAAAAGATTTTCTAAAACGGTTTCTAAAAGCGTGGCGCGATTCTAATGGGTGGTGTCCTTCATTGCATTGATGAAGTCGTGAAAGTAGGGTTGCACCTGCTTTGCAAGGGCTACATTGGTCTCAAAGATTTGAGCGAGTAGCTGGCGGCACACACGGCTGGCAAGCGAAAAGGTGATGCTGCTATCCTTCACAGAAGCCATCATGCGATTGATGCTGTCCAAGTCTTTTTTCTCTACGAGCGGTCGCTCGTGTAGGGGCAGGTCGTTGAACTGGGCGGACTTCGCCAGCAATACTTCGAGGTTGTATTTCAGCAGCTTTTGTACGGACTTAATGTTGTCCTGCTCCAAGTCGCGTTTATCGGCGCGTTCCTCGTCCCATTTTCCAGATGTGCGCCATTTGGATACGACCACTTCGCTGACATCGAAGATGCTGGCGATTTCATTGTTTTTGTAGCCCTCCATAAATAGGAGGCGAGCGGCTGCCTTGATTGCTTGCAGTTCCGCATCAGTCTTTTTCCTTGCCATGACCTGTGAAGGGTTAATTCGGAAGCAAAGTTGGGAGGGATTCGCGGCTTTTTTGGGGCTTTATTATTACAACTGCAAACATTTGCACTTGTAATTAGCACTATTGCACTTGTAATGACAAACGTTTTAGCAATTCGCAAAAGCCCGCCAACTTTGTCCCGTAATCATCGGCGCAACGCTGCTCACCTTATCGCAAAAGCAATGGCATACTCATTCATTTTATCTACCGACAAGCTCAATCGAAACGGCTACAAGGTACTGACCTCGGGCATTGATATTCTCAATTACGAGAAGAACCCTGTGCTGCTCGTGCAGCATGAGCATGACTCGGAAGAGTGCCCACCGATTGGGCGGGTGGTGAACCTCCGCAAGATGACCATAAATGGCGGCGCGGCGTTGGTTGGCGATTTGGAATTTGCCTCTACGGATGAAGCTAAAAAGTACAAGCAACTCGTGGATGATGGTGCGATGAGCGCGGTGTCTATCTGTTTCCGGGTCCGTGAAACATCGGATAAACCCGAAGACATGGACGCTGGGCAATATTGGGGCACGGTGATTTCGTGCGAGCTCTTAGAGGTTTCTTTGGTAACGATACCCGGCAATGCTGATGCGGTGCGGATGCTGGATGCAAACAATCAGCTGAGTACAGCTACGGCAATGATTACGGCAGAGAATAAGCCTGCGGGTAATATTACGTTGGCGGCTGGAGTTGTGTGTTCTTTGTCTATGGCATTAGCCAAAGTCGAAGAGCAAGCCGCAGAGAGCACTGGCGGAGATGGCGAAGAAGATGCTGCCGCTGATATTGATAATGACAATCTTACGCTTGCGTTCGCGATTTCGCTGCTGCAAGCCCAAGCCAAACAATTAGAGCGATTATCGGCAGCGGTGGCGCAAGCCAAAGAAACTCCCCCTGCCGATGGCTCACACGATAACGAACCCGGTGAAGGGGGCAGCGAAACGCTGGAGGCTAAGTCGAAAGAGGAAGCTACCCCCAATTCTAAACGACCCAGCATTTATGCAGAGATGCAGCGGCAGTTGGCGGCGGCGGGGCTTGCGCAAAATGATGCGCCCGTAAAAAAGACCTTTGACTGGTATCAGCGCAATGCGCCCCAAGAACTTTTATCTATTAAGCAAACCCAGCCCGATGAATATCAGCGGTTGGTAAGCGAACATCTTTCCTCACGTAAATAATCTCTAACTATGGCATCTGTTGTAGGAGCACTTAATCCCGAAGTATGGGCTGGCGACATTGCCGACCTCATTTTCCCCGACGGTTCGTTTATCATGCGTTCCGTTGATGACACCGCGCTGGCTCAAAACAGCCGCACGGTACACTTGCCACAGGCTGGCGCAGCAGCTACGGTCGTAGAAGACCGTACTTCGTTGCCAGCGACGGCACAGCAGCGCACGGATACGCTGTTGAATTATGAAACGCGCAGCTATACGACTGACCCGATTTATCTGCGCGATGCAGAAGCGGCAGAGGTGTCGTATGATAAACGTCTTTCGCTGATGCAAGACGCTGTACTGAATCTGCAAGAAGTTGTGGCGAAGCGGATTGGCTATGAGTGGGGCAAAACGCCGCAGGCTAAAATCCTCACTACTGGCGTAAATCGCGCAGCAGAAGCACCCGGCGCGACGGGCAACCGCAAAGCAATGACGGCGGCAGATTTCAAAGCGGCTCGCGCTGCGCTGAACGCGCAGAACATCCCTTTGCTGGGGCGCGTAGCGGTGCTCACGGCACAGATGTACGAAGACTTGACGGGCGATACCAGCATCAGCAACGCAGCTGCATTTGGCAAAGCAACTTTGCCTACGGGCGTTGTAGACCAGTTGTATGGGTTCGACATTATGCTGCGCACTAACTTCCTGACGTTTGATACGTCTTCGGTGGCGAAAGTACCAGGTACATCTACGGCAACGACCGATAAGGCTGCCTCGCTGTTTTACAACGAACGTTTTGTTCGCCGCGCCAAAGGACCCGTGAATCCTTTCTTGCGCGAAAATGACCCGCTGTACTATGGCTCTATCATGTCTTTTGAGGCGTTCGCTGGCGGCTGCCGTCGCTACACTTCTGGACTTGGTATTGTGGCATTGCTGGAAGGATAATCTACCTATCATCTTTTATGCGGGCTTGCCCGCTATTGTTTCACCTTTTATTACTGCTTATCATGGACGCAATTAACAGCGTAAAGGCTTGGCTGGTTCCTATCTTACTGGCTATCATTGGATTCTTCCTGATGGACGTGATTCACGACATCAAAGAAGTGAAAAGCGAGGTTGTGCAGCTCCGAATCGAAAGTAGCGCGAATGCGGTGCGGATTCAAACACTGGAAGTACAGATGACTCATGCCCTGTCTTATGCAGAGGAGAGTACCGCTACCAGTTCTGCCAAACAACCTACCAATTATTCAGGTGGTCATCACCCAAAGCCGAGTAATGAGGCAATGCCCAGCGGCAAGGGGACGGCTATACGGATGCGCAACACAGGCGGGAGTTCGGGAGGGATGGGGCTTTTATGCGATTACCGAGAGGACGAGCCAACCAAAGAGCTACCTACTGATGATGGCATACCGTGGAAAGCCTTACAAGATATAGCGATTTGGCTATGCCCAGCTGCGGCAACGGTGCTGGGTATAGTGAAGCGAAGGCGAATATGGGCACTCATCAAAGAGGTGAGTAAGCCGATGAATAAACCTCCTAATTTGTAGGGCTATGCCAAATGCTGCGAACGAAGTACGAATCAATATCGACAAGGGGATTATTCTTATCACAGAAAAAGATGAGAATGACCACTATAATGCGGTAATCCTTATGCCTTATCCAATAGCATTGGTAGGCAAAGCATCCAACATAATATCTGTGGGAGGCTTGTATGACCTAAATGTATCTGCGGATGGGGAGTGCCCTGTGAATTTATCTGTTATCGCCAATGGAAGTGAAGTAGCAACAGCATCATACAATGACGCTGCAACGTTTAGAGATGAATTTCTTTCCTTGATAGCCAGTCTTTAATTATGACCCCAGAATATATTTCATGTGTGGCAGCGGAGGTATTCGCTGCGCACCCCTCGCTTAATGAATTGGTGATTACAGCAGATGGACAGGCGTTTGATGCGTCGAATCCGCACTCTGTAAATGTAGCCAATCGACATGCAGAGGCTAATCAGTTGGGCGAAGTACACAAAGTGTCTCGCCAAGACTTACAGCCGCCCGCGCCTACTATGACTGCTGTACCAAGGCTCACTAAAAAGGAGCAGCAACAACAGTACGAACGTGCCAAAGCCGAAGCCGCTGCCGAAAAAGCGGCAAAGGAGCAGGCAGACAAAGAAGCTGCGGAGGCTCTTGCCAAAGCTGCCGAAGAAGCCCTTGCAAAATCTGCTAAAACCCCTGAATAACACGCACCATGGCATTAGACAAAGTAAATATTAGCATCAGCGATGGCGGGCTGGGTTTTACTGGCACGAACACCGACGGTGTGGCGGCTTTGGTTATCTCCGCGCCTGCGGCTGTGGGTTCGTTTAACCTTGGTGCGCCTGTGAAAGTGAATAGCTTGAAGCAGGTGCGGGACTTAGGACTGACCGCTGCCTACGATGTTACCAACGGCTGCGCGGTGTATGCGCAAATCGCCGAGTTCTACGAAGGGGCACCAGAAGGTGCGCCGCTGTGGGTAGTCCTGTATGTGAATACGACTACGGCAACTACGGTCTTTGCTGCGGCGGGCTTGATGGACACGCTGTTTAATACGTCGTATGCGAATGGCGATGTATTGCGATTGGTTGGTATAGTTTTGAATCGCCCCAGCTCTTATACAGCGACTATCACCACAGGTGTAGAGGCTGATATTTGGGCCGCGATGCAGGCTGCGGCTGCTTACGCCGTTACCAAATCTGCGCAGTACCGGAACTGCTCCTTCTTCATTGATGGCGGACGATTGGGCGGCAGCACTGCCAACCCCGGCACAGATTGGACTTCGACGGCGCGAGACTTGCGCAGCGGCATTACAGCCGGTGGCGAGTTTGTTACGCTGGTGGCTGGCGCAAGTAAAGCTATCTACGACCTGACTACCAACCAAAGTGTGAGCACTTTCCGTGCGAGCAATTCGGTGGGCTTGTTTGTGGGTCGGCTGGCGGGAGGCACGGTATCGGACGACACAAGTGCCGTTTCAGATGGCGCGGCTAAGGCAGACCTTAGCGCATTTTATGTGGGCTGGCGCGATGCGGGAACGCCAAAAGTTATGATAGGTGCATGGAACTACCTCGACAGCGAGTTGGAAGCCTTGCACGATAAAGGCTATGCGACTGTGCGCCAGTTCCCAACGCGCAAGGGTTGGTATTGGACTGGGGCAAACAACTGTGCACCTGTAACGAGCGACTTTCAGCGTGTGCCTTATGTGCGCGTGGCTTACAAAGCTCGCCGCATTGCCTACGATGTGCTTATCCAGCGATTGAGCCAAAAAAGCCCATCGGATGCGACTACGGGTAAAATCTCCAAGGCGTATGCCAAGGCGATTGAGACGGAAGTGAACAACGCATTGGCGGCGCAGCTGGTGGCTACTGGCGATGTTTCGGCGGTGGAGTTTGCGATTGACACGGCGAATAGCGGCGGCACATCGGGAACGATTAACGCGACCTTGCAGATTGTACCTGTTGGATACAATCGGACTATCAATGTAACCCTGGCGTATGCTGCAACCCTTTAATATCCTTTTCAAATGGCAAATGTAGCACAGGAAATTACGCTGAAAGACGCAGAGATTTACATCGGTGGTGTTCGTGTTGCGGGTGTTCGCGAGTTCAATTACAAGGTAATGCAGGAGCATGAGAATGTGCACGGCTTAGGCGGTGTACCTATCAGCCAAGGTAGCGGCACGATTAACTTCGAGGGTGAAGTGAAGCTGTTGCGCTCTGCGTACTTGGATTTATTGGAGCGCGTACCGCGTGGCAGCTATATCACCCAGTTGCGGTTGGATGTGGTGCAGTCGCAGTTCGACAGTTCTCGCGGCAAGCAAATTACGACACGTGCATTGTCATGCCTGATTAAAGAGGCTGACGTGCAACAGAAATTTGATGAGAAGTTCGGCGAAGTAACCCTTCCGCTTGTCATCGGCGATATTCAAACTACGTTTGACTAATCGCATACGGTTTGGCGGGATAGCGCAGCTGGTAGCGCGGTGGACTCATAATCCATAGGTCGTAGGTTCGAGTCCTGCTCCCGCAACTTATTTTTTAGTTTCGAGTGGCGAGTTTCGAGTGGCAAGTGCTGCCTCTCCACTTTGGATAATCATTTAATAACTCCTTCACGTTATGAACAAGCAAGAATTTTTGGCGGCTCTGGACAAAGCCGATGCGCCCGTAGGCACGAAGACCTTTGTGGTGCGCGAAATTGACGGCAAAGCCGTGGCTGCTATTGTAGGCTCGGCAAAGTCAGATGATGAAAAAAAAACGGCGCAGCTCGCGGTAGCAAACGCCATCGAATCGGGCAACGCTACGGTTGCTGGTAGCGAGCGATATGCGGCATTTAAGCCGCTGGGTGTGCGCGATGTGCGGGCATTGGAGGCAGAAGGCGCGGATATTTTTTCGGATAAAAACAGCTTTACTACAATGTACTTGCTGTGCAACCGTCTGTGGGTAGCTGGCGATACGTCTTTATTAGACGATGTCATGGCAATCATGTCGCTGGGCGGGCAGCTGTTGGGCGACTTGAAAGCCTACCATGCAAAGCTGGGAAACGAATAGCCTCGGCTGAGGAGGCTGCAAAAACCAATATGGTAGGGTTGTTTGATGCGATGCTGCGGCATTATCACATACACCCTGCACCTGAAACCCTGACGGAAACGGAGTGGATTCAGCATATTGGGTACATGCAGATTATCCGTAAGGCAGAGGCAAAGAACAACGCATAGCCAATTATCAACAGGGATGCCATCGCTTTGAGCGATGGTATCCCTCCAAAGCCAAACAGAGATGCAAGATTTAGCCCTTACGACGGATGGCGACTTGGCTTATACGCTGGGTGGCGACCTTGATATAGAAGATGCGGCTGTGCAGAATGTGCGGCTGCTGTTGCTGACAACGGCTGGCGGATTTCGGGACTTCCCGACGCTGGGCGTAGGGGCAGAGGAATCGCTCGGCGGCAAAGGCTCGCCTGCGCTGTTGCGTGGGCGCATCCAAGATGCGATTCGGCTGGATGGTGGTGTGCCTACTACGATTGAGATTGTGCCAGCGGCGAATGGGGCAGTGAGTGTAACAGTTGAGGCTACTTATTAATATCATGCAGCGAAGCCATCGCTCCAAGCGATGGCTTCGCTAATCATACAACAGGTTATGAATACGCTATACGGCTATACCATCCGCGTCAATGACGCAGCGACTGCTCCCCTTCGCGCTATCTCGGCGCAACTGACAAAGACCGAGACGGGCTTTCGGTCGGTGCTGAAAGCCAGCACAGATTTCTCCTCGCTGGCATTGAATGCGCAGCGGGTGGTAAGTACGCTTGGCGGACTTACTGCGCCTGCCATTGCTTTTGAGCGCAGCATGAGCGAGGTGCGCGCCATTACTGGGGCAAATGCTGCGCAAATGAATATCATGCGCGAATCTGCATTAGGGCTTGCGCCTGTGCTGGGAATCAAAGCGGCAGATTCTATGGAAGCGTTTAGGCTTGGACTGTCGCAGTTAGGACCAGAGCTTGGTAATAATCAGGCTGCTCTGAAAGCATACGGGCTGAATGTTGGCATCCTAAGTAAGCAGATGGGCGAAGACCAGAAGGCAGCATCAGAGGTGATTAATGCTGCATATTTACAATATGGGCATGGCTTGAAGAATCCGATAGCAGCGATGAAAGAAATGACATGGATGATGAATGCTATGTCGGCATCGGCAAAGGAGGGTTCGGCGGAACTGCCGCAGTTGAAAGACACACTTATTAAGGCTGGTCCTGCGGCGAAGGCTGCGGGCGTTGAGTTCCTTGACCTTCTCGCCGCTACGCAAGCCGTATCGAAGGGTGGGCTTAATGGCGCAGAAGCAGGCACTGCCATGAACGCCGTGTTTATGAAGATGGCGACAGCACAGGGCTTGCCTAATAAGGTGATTGCATCTATGCAGCGGGCTGGCGTGAATATGCAGACACTTACCGATAAGACTGCTCCGCTTTCTACGCGCCTGCAAGAGGTGATGAAGATTCGGAACAATAATGTGCTGATGCAGGATATATTTGGTAGTGATGCGGGTAATACGGTTGCCCTTAATGGGATGCTTAATAACCTTAATAGCATAACTGTTGGGGCTGGTGGGCTGCGCGATAAGATAGTGAACACGACGGATGCCTACGACCAGTTTAAGACACGCGCCAGCGATACGCAAGCTGCGCTTGACAGGCAAAAAGCGGTGTGGGATGTTTTGAAAATTCGAGTTGGTAGCGCGCTTACGGCGTATGCGCCTATGCTAAATGCAATGGGCAGTATGACGATGATTGGGGCGAACCTTGCGCCGATGATTGGGTGGGTAGGCAAAGCCTCTATGACTTCGGCGCGATGGATGTGGGGATTGGCGGGGTCGCTGTGGGGCAGCGTTACGGCTGCATGGGCAAATCGCACGGCGTTGCTGTTTAATGTTGGCGTGATGGCATCTATGGCGCGAACGCGCATCATTGCTATGCTGGCATCGCTTGCGGGAACGCTGCGGATGGCTACGGTCGCACAGTGGTTGCTAAATACGGCAATGTCGCTGAATCCTTTTGTTATTGTTGGCGCAGCCATAGCGGGGATTGGGCTTGCCGTCTATGGAGTAATTACGCATTGGGATGTTCTCAAAGAGTATGTCATTGGCTTTGGTAAATTTATGTGGAAAGCCTTTTTATACTCCAATCCTATTGGCTGGATGATATTGGGCGTGCAAAAGCTGATGACCATGTTTCCTGCGTTGGGGAAGTTGGCGGGCGATACATGGCAGTGGATAAAGGATACGTTCATGGCGGTATGGGAAGGCATTAAAGGCGCGTTCGTATGGATTCGGGATGCGCTGGGCATGGGCGATATGCCTACGATTAAGGCAGAGGCGGGGCAAACACCCGCCGATAAGGCTGCGCTTGGCGAAAAAGATGTTGATTGGTATAAAAAATGGTTTTTGGCGAACCAATATAAAACCGATGAAAAAACGATGGGTCTTATGCAGCACTTTACGGAGCGGTTTGCTTCGGGCGGTATTGATATTAACCAACGGATTTTTGGCAAAAATGATGGTGGAGATAATACTTCGACGACTGACATTGCGAATAGCATTGCGGGTGGTGGCAGCAAGCCTACGAGCATCACTATCAATATTAAAGCTCTGAATGAGAAGATAGAGGTGCAAGCGGCTACGCTACGCGAAGGCGCGGCAGAGATTGAAGCGGTGTTTAATGAGTTGTTCTTACGGGTGGTTAATTCGGCGGCACAGGTGCAGGCGTAAGTACCACCCCCAGCCCCTCCTATTTTTGCTGCGCTTCGCTTTGCAAAAACAAGAGGGGAGTTTTACCCAGCCCATCGCAAGCGATGTGCGTCCCCTCCCGAGAGGGGAGTATCATTCGTGATACTCTGTTACCTGCTGTTTTTACGATGCGCAAAAATAAGAATTGAGTTTTACCCACCCCTGCCCCTCCCGAGAGGGGAGTATTTAGGAATAGGGATACCATCGCTTTGAGCGATGGCATCCCTGCAAACAAAGTAATTGATTGATTATGCCATATCTTGTAGCAGACGATTATTTGCCTCAAATCCGCGAGACTATCAGAACTCGCGTAACGGAGGATGATGCGGCGGTGCTGGCTGGCGCGGAGGCGCAGGTGCAGGCGTTTGTTCAGGGCTATCTGATAAGCCGCTACGATATGCCTACGGAGTGGGCGAGGACTGGTACAGCTCGCTGTGCGGATTTGGTGCGGTGTATGGTGGATATTATCATCTACGATATTATGAGTCGCGTTGCGCCCAACCAAATGCCAGCGGGACGGCAGACGCGCTACGACAATGCAATAGAATGGTTGAAGATGGTGAACAAGGGGCAAATCAGCCCTGCGTTGCCGTTGCCTGCTGCGCCCGAAGACGGCAGCCCATCGGCAGGTGGGATGATGTTGGGCAGTGCGCCGCGATTTAACCTGTAACCCATTTCTTTACACCTTATATATACAGTATGCTCTCTACGCCGACTTCACAGGACAAACAGTACAAGCAGTGGCTTGCGCTGTGCGATGCCATCAGCCGCACGACGGTTGAGGAAGACGGCGTGCGCAACGAAACTGCGATGCAAAAGCAGTCGCGTGTAGCTGGCTTACTGTCAGACTTTCAGGCGTTTTGCGCGTACTACTTCCCGCACTATTGTCGCGCTCCATTCGGTTGGTTTCATTTGCGAGCTGCGTATGAAATCGCCAATCGCCCTAACTGCTTTGCTGTATTGGAGTTCCCTCGCGAACACGCGAAGTCGGTGTTTGGGGATGTGCTGATGCCGTTGTATCTAAAAGCCAAAGGCGAGCTTACAGGCTTGGTATTGGCAAGTGCCAACGAAGACAAGGCAAGCGGATTACTCGGCGATGTGCAAGCAGAGCTGGTAAGCAATCGCCGCTACCTTTCGGACTTTGGCGAGCAGATGCAGCAGGGCAAATGGCAGGACGGATATTTTGCCACGAAAGACGGTGTAGGCTTTTGGGCTATTGGGCGTGGGCAAAGTCCTCGCGGTATTCGCGAAGGGGCTAATCGCCCGAACTATATCGCGGTGGATGATATTGACGATGCTCAGTTGGTAAAGAACCTCGTGCGGGTGCGCGAAGTTGTGGACTGGGTGCTGGGCGACCTTTACGGGGCTGCCAGCATCAAAGGCTCGCGGTTGGTGGTGTTGGGTAACCGTATCCATCGGCAAAGTGTGTTGGCGCATTTGGTGGGCGACACTGAGCAGGATAAGCCCAAGCGCGATGGGCTTATTCATATAAAGGTGTTCGCGACGGAGGACCCGACTACGCGCAATGAATTGGCATTAGAGATGGGGGGAGTGCCTGCATGGAAGGAGAACTACACCGTAGAGATGTTGCGCCAAAAGTTCCAAACAATGGGTACGCGGTTGGTACGCCGCGAGTACTACCATGAGGATATTAAGGAGGGGACGATATTCAAAGAGGCGCATTTGCAGCAGCTTACGCCGTTGGCAAAGAAGTACGATTGTGTGATTAGCTATTGCGACCCGTCTTTCAAAGATACGGCAAAGAGCGACTACAAAGCCATTATATTGCTCGGTCGTCGGGGCAACTCCTTTGATATATTGAAGGTGTGGGCACGGCAGGCGAGTATCTCGTCAATGGTGCAGGCTCACTACGACATGCACGAGTGGTGCAAGGTGCGCGATATTTCGCCGAGGCATTACTTGGAGGGTGGATTTATCCAGCCTGACCTGTATTTGAATGAATACAAAGCGGCAGTCGACAGGCGCGGCTATGTGCTGCCCCTCAGCATCGATACAAGAAAGAAAGACCAGAAAGAGGCGCGGATAGAATCTTTGCAGCCGCTATTTGAGCGGGGGGTAATTTACTGGAACGAAGCCGAATATCATGGCATTGACATGAAGACGCTGCGCGACCAGCTGCTGGGCTTTCCGCAAGGGCACGACGATGCGCCCGATGCGCTTGAAGGCGCGATGTATATTCTTAATCAACAACTCAAACGCTCTGCGTGGCAGCCGATGTTAGGCTTACGCCAAGGGGGTGGATTTTGGGGCAAATCATAAGCGATGGCACGTACTTACGAAGAAATCCTAAACGAAATAGACAACGCGGTAGCGGGAGAAGCTGACCTTATTGTCTATGATAACAGCAGCGGAACAAGCCGATTCGGTTTGATGAAGCGGGCGTTTGCATTGGCTGCCTACATTCAGGAAGGCATCATTGAGGCGATTAAAACGCAGGTGCAGGCTATTATTGACAGCCGCTATTTTGGTACGCCTCAATGGTATATTGAAGTGGCTAAACAGTTCCAATACGGCGGGATTTTGTCAGTCAATCAGGGCAAAATAGAGCAAAGCGGTGGCACGGAAATAATCGCCCGTGCAGCCGTTGTTTCGCCGGGGCGAACGGTTACGCTGAAAGTCTGTAAAGAAGTGTCGGGCGTACTTACGGCACTTACCACTGGCGAGCGTAATGCCTTTTCTGCTTACATGGAAAAGGTGAAGCCTGCGGGCATTCAACTGCAATATACCAGTCTTAATGCTGACAGACTGAAAGTCGTCGGCAACATCTATTATGATGGGCAGTTGGTGTTGGCTGATGTGCAGGCGGCAGTTGTGGCTGCGCTGGAATCTTACATGGTTAATTTGCCGTTTAACGGCGATATATATCTCTCCAAGGTCGTGGATACGATTCAGGCAGTTGGCGGCGTGAAGGACGTGAATGCCGTGAATGTGTATCTGCGACAAGGAGGGACGAGCTACCCCGTGGCGCGTGTGAAAGGCACATTAGCGGGCTATGTTGTTGAAGAAGACACAAGCGGGCAGGCATTTTTGGACACCCTTACTTTCATTCCTGACTAATGGCAACTGTAACTATTATCGGTGCAGAAGGCGTAGAGTTGCTTCCTAAAACCACAACTGGTGCGCCGTTGGTGTATCCCTTCACTTTCCACCACCCGTCTTTGCCTACGGGCAAATTGACCTTGCCCGGCGCACCGATTGTGCGCCCTGCTTTGCGCAAGCGCGTGGTTGAAACGCAGGTAGTGGATGGCTCATCGGTGATAGAGCTGATAGGGCAGGATACTACGAAGGTAGATATTCGGGTGATAGATGATGCGCCGCGTAGCGCAGACAACGCGTATGTGGTAGCGGAGCATGAGCCGAATAAGACATTGCTTGCCAGCCTTGTATTACTATTTGGCATCAACGACAGTATAGAGGTAGATAATGAATACCTCGCGCAAATGGGCGTTACGCATTTGGTTATCGAAGAGATGGAGCCAGAAGTGTCGCCGGGCAGACCGCGTGTGATTATGAATCTGCGTTGCCGTGCCGATAATCCCTACAACCAACTGACCGACTAACTGCTATGGCTTACGCCCTTAATGCCCTCATTACTATTGGTAAATATCGCTTCACTTCGCCCAATGAAGTGGTGATAAATTCCTCATGGAAGGAATTAGGCGACACGTGCACCATTAAGCTGCCCAACCTGAAAGGGCGATTAGAACGCAGTATTGCGGTGGGCGATGCGGTTACGGTAAAGCTCGGATACAATGGCGAGTTGCGGACGGAGTTTGTCGGCTATGTGTCCAAAATAAGCCCCAAAACGCCGATGGAGGTATTTTGCGAAGACGGCATTTGGACGCTGCGTAGAAGTACGCTCACTGCGGGCAAGTCGTGGAAATCGGTTACGCTTTCGGGGCTTTTGAAAGAGATTCTAAGCCCATTAAAAACCACGCTTTCGCCTCAAATACCTGCGGTTACGCTTGCGCCCTTTCGCATTGAAAAAGGCACAACCCTCGCACAGGCATTGCAGAAGCTCAATGAGGATTATTTGCTGACTGCTTATTTTCGCGGTGATACGCTGTTTGTCGGGCTGCCTTACACGGAGTTCTCTGCCACGCGCAGCGAAGCCGACCGCAAGGCTGGGCGGTTTGTTCGGGCGAATTTTCAGGGCAACGTCGCCGCCGATGGGCTTACATTTAATCGCGCTGATGCGGTATTGCTCAAAGCGAAAGCTATTAGCATTTTGCCTAATAATAAACGCATAGAGGTAAGCGTAGGAGACGATGCAGGCGAGGAGCGCACGCTGCATTACTACAACATCGCCAGTGAAACGGCACTGCGCCAAATGGCTACGGCAGACTTGCAGAAGTACAAATATGACGGCTATACGGGTACGGTTACGCTTTACGGAAATGTTGCTGCAATTCATTCGGGCACTGCATTGGTAAGCGATGCTCGTTACCCAGAGCGCGATGGCAGCTACGTCATTGATTCGATTAAAACTACCTTTGGGCTAAACGGCTACCGCAAGGAGCTGACGCTCGGCATTAAAGTATCAATATGATGGGAGCAACAGAAATACGCGCTGCATTGCGCCGCCTTAATCAGCAGTTCTGCGATGCGGCTATCTTAGTCGGTGAAGCGATTGCCGTAGATGAGGGCGATGCTACGATTGACGTGCAGCCAGCAGATGGCGGTGCGGTCTATTACTCTGTGCGCCTTCGCGCCGCCGATGCTGATAGTGGCATGGGTGTTATTGCTGTTCCTGCCGTTGGTGCGCAGGTCATTTGCGCGATGGATTCGGCGCATAGCGGCATTATGTTGTATGCTACGAAGGTAGATAAGTATAGTATTCGCCTCTCTGATAGCATTGCTATTGAGGGCAGCAATAGCGGCTGGGTAATTAACGGCGGCAATAATGGTGGCGTTGTTTTGGTAGAAAAGTTAGTAGATAAGCTAAATAAATTGGAGAGGCGCGTAAATGACTTACTGCTGTGGATGAAGACACATGTGCATACTTCATCTGCACCGGGTGCGCCAACGACCACGCCAATATTGCCGACTGGTATGCTCGCGGCTGTTCCGTTAATACCTTCTCAAAAAGTGGAATTATCCAATGAAAAGCTAAGTCATTGATATACAGGGTAGTGTGTTTTTTATTAGCATTTTAGCTAAAATTGTTGTTGTGGGTTTGGATTAGCCATGCTAATATTGCGGCACAAACACACTAACAGTATGAGAACACCTATCACTTACTATGGCGGTAAGCAGAAGATGCTGCCCCATATTATTCCGCTGATACCTGAGCATAAGCTCTACGGCGAAGTCTTTGCTGGCGGTCTTGCCGTCTATTGGGCAAAGAACCCCAGCGAAATCGAAGTCATCAACGACCTTAATGGGGAGGTCGTGAACTTCTATCAAGTGGCGAAAAATCACTTTGAGGAATTACAGGCTATGGTACAGGCAACGCTGCACAGCCGACAGCTGCACCAAGATGCGTGGCTGATGTATTGCAATCCGCACCTGTTCGCGCCATTAAAGCGGGCGTGGGCGTTTTGGGTGCTGTGTAACCAGTCTTTCGCCTCCTCGCCTTCGTCCAGCTGGGGCTATGGCAAAACGGGCAATAAGACCGAACTCAAGACGCACAACAAGCGAGAACTGTTTTTGAGCGACATTCAAAAGCGTTTAGAAAAAACGCAGATTGAGTGCCACGATGCGCTCCACATCATCCGAACACGTGATAGTGAGGATGCGTTCTTCTATATTGACCCTCCGTATTATAATGCTGACATGGGGCACTATGGCGGCTATAAAGAGGCGGATTTCGCGGCATTGCTTGACACTTGCGCAAATATAAAGGGTAAGTTTTTGCTATCATCTTATCCCTCTGATATGCTTGCAGAAGCGACATCGCGCTATGGGTGGCATACAAAAAATGTTTTGGGAGTTGTAACAACTGCCAAAAGTGTGCGCAAGTCAAAGATAGAAGTACTTACAGCAAACTATCCAATTACCTAAGTTAGTGCCTCACACACACTAAAACGCCCCGTAGCTTTTGGCTGCGGGGCGTGATTTTTGCGCTAAAAGTGGTACGTTTCGTTTTGCCGTTTATGATAGACGGTGTAGCCGCTGCGGTATAG
>Ga0213919_1000192_pt1 | contig 32536 bp, 37 predicted proteins | sample McNCre317MG_FD_161056 | JGI IMG/M metagenome (GOLD analysis project Ga0213919, IMG submission 161056) | Freshwater microbial communities from McNutts Creek, Athens, Georgia, United States - 3-17 MG | ecosystem: Environmental > Aquatic > Freshwater > Creek | place: USA: Georgia | collected... | reverse complement strand
GGAGTAACTCTCTTGTTAGTGAGGGTCTCAGTACCTGCTAAGGTTGCTACGTCATTATCTGATACTGCAGTATTTAACTGTGCAGTAGTCATTGTGAGCGTATTACTAGTAAGGTTAATTGTCTTATTAGTAAGTGTCTCAGTACCAGCAAGAGTAGCTACATCACCATCCGATACAGCAGTATTCAATTGTGCTACTGTAGTAGATAAAGTATTGCTGCTAAGGTTGATCGTCTTATTGGTTAAAGTCTCAGTGCTAGACGAGGTAGAGTAATCAGTACCTGCAGTAGCTGCACTTAAGACGCCACCAGTAGCTTTCAAGATACCAGTAGTAGAAGCTCTCTTAACAAGCTTGCCAGTAGTGCCAGAGAATAATACGATTTCACTATCTACAGAAGCAGACGGACCTACTACATCACCAGTACCTGTAGGTGGTGTTCCCCAAGTACCATCACCTCTCCAGTAGGTAGAGCTAGATGCACCAGTCCCACTATTGAGGTTAGATACTGAAAGGTTCCCAGTAACCTGTGAGGACAGGTTTACATTAGAGAGTGTCCCACCTAATGTTAGGCTACCAGTCGAAGTAACTGTTCCAGTTAATGTAATGCCATTAACAGTGCCAGTACCTGCTACCGAGGTTACCCCTAATGGGATATCCCCAGACCCAAGCAAGCTTGTAGAGTTAACTGTCTTTATATTTGTGCCAGAGACAAGAGTAGCTTGTTTGCTATCTATTTGAGTCTGGATATTGGAAGTTACTCCATCTACATAATTAAGCTCTGCAGTAGATAGAGTAGCACCATCTAAAATATTTAATTCACTGGAAGTGGCTGTCAATCCAATGATTGCGGAAGCTGGAATAGGTCCACCATTCCCTGCAGTTCCGTCATGACTATGGCCATTAGTCGCATCAAATGCTGCATCTAACGCATCATATTCATCATTCCATAATGCAGCAGTGGCGGTATCGCCATCAGCTATTACGGATTGTCTAGTGTAACCGTCTGACATTATCTTCTCCCAGATGGTATGAATTCTAAATGATAACCATTTAGTGTATATGGTGCAGTGGTATTGTTACTATAGAATGTGAATGCTACAGTGTTACCACTTCCTTGTAGGTTTATTTTATCCAGGGTTTGTATCGCACCGCCAAAAATAAATGAGCCTATAATGGCTTCACCTATCAGGTATGCTCCATCTGAATTGACAATGTCTATCGGAGATGGTCCACGTATCCTAGTATTGTTATCTTCAAAAGATATAGCCAGTTTTAGATCTAACTCATCCTCTCTTGTTATTGATGGCTTAATGTATAGGAGAGTCTTCCTCATACCAAGATCGCCTAAGTGCGTATCTGGTGATCTCCACTCTGCTCTTATCTTATTGCCATTAAATGAGTTACCGTAGTCGTGCCTGAATATATGACCAAAATCATCTCCGTGGTATGTCACCTGATTCCCATAGATATCAGGACCACATGTGATACTTCTTACATCAATATCTCTTAACTCAGACCATTGATATCCTCTGCTACCATCATTGTTAGTAACAAGAGTCCCACAAAATCCTCTGGCATTAGACCCAGTATCCATAAAGAATATTCTGTACTGGTTCTTTGAACTAATCACGCAAGAGCTAACAATGTAACTGTTAATCTCAGCGGTGAATTCTTGCAGTAATGGAGTGATCCCAGGAGCTACGTTACCAAGTTCTACGTCATCAATCCTTGTGGTAGCTGCGACTGATCTAAGCCCATCCATAGACAGGAATATTAAGTCACCGCCTATCTCTGCAATAGAGTATCCACTAATGCAACCAAGTCTATCAGCCACATCTGTAGCTGTAGTAGAGCTAGGATCATTCAGGTTCTCTATCTTAGTTATACCATTCTGTGAGAAGACATACAGTGTATTCCTAAATGATTTTATACCCTCTATATTTTTGGTTACAGCTATACTACCAGATCCAACCCCAGTGAAGTCATCAAAGTCAGATGTGTTACTGTAGTGTACTGTACTTCTTGTAGATGAAGAGGAGTCTTCAACAATACACAAGTGTTGGTCTACTTCAGCCATCCACTTAGCTGTAGATGGTGTACTTATCTCGAAGTAATGGAAAGTTCTGCCTGAGCCTGTCCCATCAATATGAAAGTGGGCTAGCTTAGCATTACCGCTAGCTATGTACAGAACGCCATAATCTAATGTCGTATACCCATCAGTACCTCTAGCCAGAACAAACTGAGCTTGAGATTGGTCTGGTCTATCAAGTTCTGCAGCTAATGCAAGATTAGTTTCTGTCAGACCAGTCGGAGCATTTCTGTTTACTTGTATCCAACTTATCCCATCTTCGGAATAGTAGACACCAGATCCTACTACAGCTACAAGACCTAGTGCATATGGATACACGCCATATACAGAGTGATCTGAATTAGGTCTCGTGGAACTTTCTCCACCAAATAACTCAAAACCATTTATTCTTCTATAGCCACCTTTAAGGGATATCTCGAAGTTCCTGAGTCGTATAGCTAAACCAGGATTTGTCAGTAGGTCGAACTTGCTCATATGCAGAGCCAGTCCACCGCTACATGAGGCATAAAATGGTTGTGACTTTGCCATTACGTATATCTCACTCTGTCATCAGTAAATGATTTGACTTCTTCGCCAATCAAGTCTAACGACATTTTGTTTAGTCCATTCTTGTAGTCTGCCCTAGCTAAGTTAGCTTGTATCTCATTCTCTTTGAACTGGTGCATGTAGTACCTAGCCTTATCTAAGAGTACTGGTATGTACTTGTCTGGAATAAGGACTGTGTCATTGTATGCACTTAACTTAGTTGGTTGTACCCAAGCATTAAAATATATTTTGTAGGCTTTGTCTGGTAAGGGTGAGATACCAAGATATCTTCCATCCTTACTTTGAATTATGAATCTAGGAGTTCCATACTGAGGATCAGTACTGCCTGCATCCCATAATTCATCAGAGCTTCTGAATTTAAACCAGTCGTCAAAAGATATGAACTTAAGAGTCTGGTATTCATATGGTGCACTAGCCCCAGTTGCACCTTCCGTTGTTGCAAAGAAACTTTGCCAGTCTACTTTGCCAAAATCTGTACTAACTCCTGTAGAGCCAGTTTTTAATAGATACCACCTTTGTCCTTCAACTGTCTCTATAGACATATTGCCAGCAAAGGGATCATTGTCATTACTGTTAGTAGCCGCCAAGAATGGCCATGCTTTCTTGTAGGCACATATATCCATATATGCCCTATTGACTACATTTTTAACAAACTTCTGGATACCAACAGCAGAACCAAAGTTAGAGTTAGTTAACTCAACCTCATTACTCTCTGTCAGAAGGTCATTCACTACATCTATATAAGTGGTTCCCATAAATTCCTTATAAAGGAAAGGGGGCAATAAGCCCCCCTTCTCTAACTAATCAGCTATTAGCCGTCAGTGGTGGTGCTCCAGTATGCCATTGCAAGGGCTTCAGGACGAAGTACCTTACGACCGAATACATGCAAGCCACGAACAACATCGCTGAACGAAGACTGGTCACGGAATGATTCAGTCTGGATCAACGAGCCAGCGGTAGCGACTGCAGACATATGGCCTGCGAGTACGATACCTTCTGCGTAGGTGGCGGCAGGCATGTTGTTGGACTTGTACATAGTGAAACCACGCAGCAAGCCAGACGATACCAGACCATTTCTGATAGAGCCCTGACCAGCGTTGAAGTCTACAGACATCAGCTTGCTAGAAGCAGCAGCCAATACTTCATAGAACTTCGGACCAGCCAAGAACCATCTACCTTCTTCAGGTACGTTCTGCTCATCGAACATACGGGCAATACGGCTCATCAGATCCAACGGATCAGTTTTGCCAGTACCATAACCCAAGTATACCGACTCGTTAGCACCCAGATCCGGCAGGTCGTCAGCAGTCGCATCGTCAGCGCCCAAGATCATATCGGGCGAGGAGGCAGATACGTTAGCAACAATATAGGTCAAGATATTGCTATCGAAGGTATCTTTCAGCGAGTAAGCTGCAGACTTGGAAGCTACATCAATCCAGTTGATATGAGACATTTTCTTCTCAATGTCATCAACTTTGAATTTGAAAGCTTTTGCCTGGTCAACTACCAGAACGAGTTCCTGGTCAGTCAACTTGGTTTGAGTGGTATCCGCACCTCTGGTGTAATCATACACAGTGATGGTCGGTTCTTTGATTATATTTACGGTATCACCGAAAGCGGCAATCTCGCCAGTATAGTCAGTGTTCGTAATAGCTTCTGCAACAGAGGCTTTACGGAAGAACATCTGTACGTTTTTAGAGTATACTTCGGGAACCCAGAAGCTGTTAGTCTGGCCGGAAGTACCGGAAGCGAAGTTACTCAGGGTAGGTGAACTACCTTCTTGAAAATGTGCCATTTATTATCTCATTTTTTAAGCCACCCTAACTGTTTAAAGATTTGTTCTCTATGCTTTTCCCAGTCTTCGGTGGACAGTTTCTTAATCTCCCCAACTGACCAGACCTTGTCTTCTGGATTAGAGTTGACATCTACTGTTCTAGTAGAGATCATAACATCTGCACCATCTTGGTCATTGGTAGCCGGAGTGTCCTTTTGTTTCTGAGATTGTTCAAGATGCAACTTGTACATATTCAAAACGGCAATTGCTTTGTCTGAGTCAAAGTGATTTTCGTATGCAGATGCCTTAACATCGTCAGACTGAGTATCGACCCACTCGTGAAAGTTTACTGAGTTAGTTATCGTATTGAAATCTGGGTGAGCTTCTAAGATTGCTACTAGAGCTTCTGCTTTCCTAAGCCTAAGTTCTTTCTCGTCAATAGGTGGCTGCGAAGTTGGCTTTTCTATTTGTGCCTGAGTAGGCTGTGCCGGTGCAGGTGTATTGACATCTTGAGGCTGAACTTCTTGACCCGTTTCTGCAGGTTTTTGTTTACTCAAAGATTCAACTTGTCTTGTTAACTCTTCAACTCTCGCTTTGTAGTCTACTACAGATCTATCGTAGTGGTTCTTCAAATCGAAATATCTTTTGACATAATTATCAGTTTTCTTTGTATCACCTTCTGATTTTGCAGCCTCTTTAGGCGGTGTTTCTGAAGGAGCAGGCGCTGGTTGTTGTGTTTGCGCTTCTCGCACCTTCATTCGGTCAGGTACATACAAAGTATATGCATTGTCTCGTTTTTGATCTGGTACTTCATCATGCCATGGTTTGTGGGCATTGTATGGGTTTGGTGTTGCTCTTGTCTCAGTGTTATTACTTGTCATGTATACTCTTTGGGCTTATATACTTCTTGGTGGCGGGCTAGCACTACCCGGCAAGTTTCATAAGGTGGCCTTGAATTTGTTAGTACAGGGGGAGTCCATCCCGGAATGTAGCCCCTGCGCCACTGTATATACTGACACAGTCAATCCGTGCTAAGGGGTATGAGTGTGTGGAGTATGTACAGGTGTACTACCTCTGCCCTATATGACAAGACAGAGGTATGTACCGGCTGATTAATTGTTTTGTTCTAAACTAGATTTTACTCTTTGAGGGATATTCTTAACTGTTCCCAGAAAAGCCTGCTTCCCCTGCCATCGGTACAATTCCTGTTCCGATTGTGCCGTCTCCAGTGCCCGTAAGTCCTTCTGGGATTGCTCCTCCAGTATCTGTAGGAACACCTCCCATACCAGGGGGCTGTTGACCAGCACTTGTAGTATTTCCGCTTGCTGCTTGCGCATTCTGCATTCCCATTATTGCTGCTGCTATCTTGGCTTCGTCGGTGTTATTCAGAAGCTCTGCTGGATCAAGATCCAAGCTTACTGCAAGTTCCTTGATTAGTGTAGGCAGTTTAACATAAGGGGCTATAGCAGGATTTGCTACAGTGTTGAGAAGCATAGTCAATCTCTGACTTCTTACTTCTTTCTGCATTATTGAAGAAGTGCCAAGAGCTTTAACCTCTAGGTCAATTCCTTCAATTAAGTCACCTTCATAGTACTGCATATTCCAGTGGTAGAACCCTTCACCCAATCCTTTCAGAAGTGCGTCAATAGATTTTACTACTGTCTTGATGTTTAAGCTCGCAGCTCCCATTAGCATTGACATGCCAGCAGCAGTACGAGTTGTACTTTGAACACCAGTTTGACCATGTGAGTAGCTAGGTATGCCAGTTGACTCGTCAGAAAACTGTCTGAACTTATCTACCATCATCATGTTCTGCTGTGTAGTATTCGGAATCTGAAGTGGGTAGATAGCCTGTCCAGGCATCCCACCTTGTCTTCTGAATACTTTGCCAGGGTACATTCTCATGTCCTGACCATCTACTAACGCGCTCTCATCTACGTCAAAGATGACGTGGCCAGACAAAGCTAAGTTGTCTATAGCCATTCTTGAGTGAGCATTAATAATCTGTTGTGAATCCTCCATATTCTCAGGTACACCGATACCGAAGAAGCTGTAAGGATTGTGTTCGTAGCAAGCCGATTGGAATGGCATACGAACTGGCTTGAACGGGTTAACTGCTGCTCTAAGTAGTCTGTTACCACATATCCAAGCGTTGATCTGTATCTCGTCTAAGTTACCAATACTGTCAGGTAATTTAACTCCAACATCTCTAAGAGACTCGGCATCCATTACTCCCCAGTACTCAAGTACCTCATATCTATCATGAGAGTTTCTATCCCCATTCTCTTCGCCTGCTTTAAGGCTTATCTCATGTGGTCTACTCTCATAGTTAGGTTTATCTGCCAGTGCACCATCAATCTCTTTCTTATCGAAGAGTGGCTGTCTAGCAAGGTTCCTTAACTGACTTCTATTTAACTTTCGTCTACGGATGAAGAATTGACATTCATCAATACAAGTAGCGTTAGGATCAGGGTACGCATCCCATACGCTTACAAATTCAAACCTAGGTACTTTAACTTCTTTGCACTTGTACTCCCTCTTGCCATCTTCTCCAGAAGACCAAGCATGGAGTTCTTTGTAGTAACTGAATGGCCCTTGGGATATCCCAGTACCAAACAAGCACATCTCAAAGATGATCTTGCAAAGTTCTTGTACAGCGTTTGATTCATCCAGTTGATCGTAAATCAACTTCTGCATTTTCCTCGCGGCTTCTTTCGCCGTTGCCCTTTGGGCATCTTGAGGATTAACTGCAGGGCCAGGCTTAAGAGGGGTTGGTTCAGGATCTTTGAATCCGAATATTCTCTTTAAGCTTGAAAAGGTCGAACCGGGAGGAAGGACATTTCCATCTTCTTTGTATCCCACATTAGGGAGGTTTAGGTTAAGGGAGTCCTCTTCTACCTCCGGTTCGTTTACTCCTATATGTTCGTACTCATAGGTTCCTTCTGGTATCTCTGTCTCTTGGATACCTATCGGGAACTTATTACTTCCAAACACAATCTCTATCAACTGCCCATAAGCAGCCAATACTTTAGTCTTAGTGATCTTGATAAAGACCCGAGACTTCTCATCTTCTCTGAACTTTACAGTCTTGCCATAGACGCCCCTAAAGCTATCATATGCCTTGACCATCCTAGCCTCATGAGGAGCTTTGGCATCAGACGATTCTTGGAATCTAGTTCTGATAGTCCTTACGAGGTTGCTTACTTTAGGTTCATCAAGTTTAAGTCTTGGACCTTCAGATGTTCCTTCGTAGATGTAGTTGGCGTTAGCGCCAGATGGCCTTGTGATTAGCCGGTTTTCTTTATCGTCCATTAGTAACCTGTGTAGGGATCTGCTGGTATATAAATTTCAGACTTATGCCTAGCCATCCTTGCTTGGATTCCTTCTCGTCTAGGTCTGCTCATAATCATATACCTTAGAGCATCATAAGCATGGTCGTCTACATTAGTATCGACGTCTTCTGGGTTATGTTTATCTAACGGTATGCCAGAGATCTCTCTGATTAAGTTAACACAGTTGGCTGTTATGATTAGTGATGGCTTACCACCCTCTCTCGTTCGCATCCACTCATGTACTTGTATCTTACCGCCTATTCTATTCTTGTCTGCCCTTCTAAGTTTGTGCCCTGCTCTGAGGAGCACTTCGCCTTGAGTTGGACCTGTATGTCCTGTCCTAGCAAAGCACTGACCATCTATGACTCCATAGATAGATCTAATCTCGTTAGACTCCATCTCATGCATTCTAGCTGCCAACTGAGATGGCTCAAGTCCTTTAGCGTAGAGTTCCCGGTACACTATAAGTGTCCCATCATCTGGATCAATAGCTCCCCATAATACACAGGCAGGAGCACTGTATCCATAGTCTACTGACTTCACTCTCTCCCAGTATGCAGGTATCTCGAACGGGAGTACAGTATGTATGTTCTTGTTGAACTCAGGGAATGCTACACCATCGTGTATATCCCAGTTACCTTCAAGGAGTCTTTGCCTCTCAATCTCAGGGAGAGATCTGAGCATCTTCTCGTACTGGCCATCTTTGAATAGCGAAGGGTTGTCACTTAACTTAGCAGGAATGAACTTCCTAGTTAACCCACCAGATTCAAATGGTGTATTAGGATCTGCTGGTTCGATATACCTCTTCTTAACCCATGCATGACCTACACCACCAGGGTTGGCAGTACATCTCATGTAGCATTCTATGTTAGGGTTAGTAGTACGAAGACGTGATGCCAAGTAGTTCCAAGGGAATTCTGTTGGCAGGTGAGTGATCTCATCAAACCCTATCCAAGTGAATGATCTACCTTGGTACTGGTATACATCTGAGTCTTTCTCTAGGTAGCCAAAGTATCCTTTAGCCCCACTAGGAAACTCCCAAGTTCTCTTCTGCTGATTGAACTTAGCTCCGGGGTAGGCTATAGGGTATAACTCCCTTGACTTGTCAATCAGTTCTTCTAATTCATTTAAGGTTCTACGTAGTATCAGGAACCTATGTTCTTTCTCGTGTATATACCTCAGTGGATCTACCAACATGGCGTATGATTTACCACCACCTGCTGCACCACCGTATAGTACGTCCTTCTCAGGAGCTGCCAAGAATGCAGTCTGAGGACCGGGATGAGGTTTAAAGGCAACGCTAATATCTTCGCTCTGAATTTGGTCTGCAATAGAGTAATGCAGATTAAGAACTTTCTCCGCTTCGAGAACTGCAGAGTAGTTTGCCTTACCTTGAGCAGCATCTATTCTTTTGGCTGCATCAATTTCATTCTTAAGCTTTTCTCTCTTGTGATAGAGTTTAGCTTTCTCTACCTCAACTTCTTTTGCTTTCTTGTTGAGGACAATCTTAGCCTCATTGATCTTTCTGCGTTGAGCCCTTCTGGCTTTCTCTTTAGAGTGCAGGTTGTACTTACCACCTGCTTTGTTGCCAGCCCTCTTCCTTGGGGTTCCATCCTTTTTGAGAATGAAATTGCCGAGGGCATCACGCAGATAAGATTCTGGATTAGACTCCCAATCCTTCAAATTGACTTGTGGTTGGGTTTGGTCTTGATTGGTTTCGTTTAGCAAGTTGTTTTCTAAGTCCTTCATGGCTCATCTTCTTGCCAGTCTCATTAGTGATCCATTCGCTGGCTTGTCTGAGAGAAAGGTTGCCATTCACGACATGGTCGAGGGCTTCATTCAATTTAATCTTTTCTGCGTCGTCTTTGTACTTAGTCATCTTTGTCTACATTTGTTTTGGAGGGAAGGATGATTAAGCCAGTCTTGACTTCCCCAGTCAAGTCAACCTTCTCAGTCTTGGGGTTGGTCCTGTCTAGGATTAACTGAGCAGCTTTAAGCTTGGCCTCTACCTGAGTGATAGGGGTGTCTGAGTCGAGGACTTCACCTAGCTTAAGGGCTGCTTTAATAGAGGTCCGTGCAAGGATGCTATTCGCAGTTTCGATTAGCTCATCCTTGACGGAGTCTATTAATTCAGATGGGTTAGTGTGTCCGGTAGCTTTAGCCGCCTTAAGGGCATCACCACCGAACTCACTAACTACCGTGTCTAAAAGTTTACGCTGAAAAGGAGAGTATACCTTTGCCCTTGGCTTAGTCGGGGTATAAGTGTCTAACTCTGGTCTTCCAGTCATTCTCTATTCTCTATTGTCTTAATTTGCTTTAGGGGATCTGGTGAGTACCTGAACCCTTGCAGTACCTGAAGTATACGCAGACCATTTAAATCTTAACGCCTTAGCAGGTAAGGGTGCCAATACCTGAGCCGAGGCCGTCAAGGCTGACAGTCCAGTATAGGCTATGAAGTTACCTTCTTCTTGGATGCCTTCACTAAAGGTGTCACCTTTTACTGAAGAGGAAGCTTCCACAGAGAAAGTGCCAGCACCGCTGATATATGCACTAATCAGAAACTTGAAGTCATCACCATACTTGTTGACATCTACCTCAAGGGTGGCTGATACACCACCATTGGCTGCTAATGTGCCAACTTTAACTGTCGATGCTGTACTGCCAGTGGTAGATACCCCTGTGACAGTTTTAAAATATTTAGTGCCAGTAGCAGTGGTGGCATTGCCTCCAGTGATAGTATTGCTAATAGTGACGCCATCTGCATCAGTACCTGTGATAGTGAAGGTAATACCTGAATCGTTACCTGCGGAGGTAATAGTTACTTTCTGTGCTTGTGCCAAGGTTGCCACTGACGAGGACACCAAGGCACCATTGAGGGTTAATGCACCTGAACCAGATTTAGACTGGGACGCACATACGCCATCATCATCATCGGTAAGGGCAACCATTGAAATAGTTTTTCTTTCCATTCTAGTTTTCTCTTGATTGGTTATTATCTAAGACTGCCCTTAAGTATACCTACGTATGTCTAGTATTGATTACCACCACCTAAACACCTCATCTCTTCGAGATATATACATACGTATACATATTGAACCAGTATGGTACTATACTTGAAATTTGACAATTTTGTGCCAAATATTTTCATTTTCATTAAAAATAGTTTACACCCCTAGGTGATGGCCTAGGATAAAATCTTCCAGATCATACAACTCCGTTGATATACCTAGGTATACTCTCAGCATCATTCATTGCATTCATTGCGTCAACCTTTTCGTACCCTCATCGTATCCTCTGGTATATCCCTAGTAAATAAGTTGACAGTCAGTAAGAGTTATTTTAGAAAGTTGACAGTCCAATATTTGTCAACTTATCGGGGAAGGGAGCCATATATTTCGACCCCCCGGCATGGCCCCTGCCCGTCCCGTTAATGCCTCGTTAATGCTAGGCATGTACGTTAATGAATTGTTAAGGATTGCTAGGTTGACAGCCTGGAAGATGAGAATGGTTCTCATTTGTGTACCCTTAACCTACTCTCCCTGGAATTTTCCCACCCTGGAAAAGCCAGCAATATCAGACACTTGCCAACATATCCTGATTATTAACATTCAATCATCGGGATATTCTCCCTACCATACCGGGATATTCTCCCTTTACACTGGCCTATCCTTTGTGCTAATCGCGCATGCGCCTAGGGGAAAGATGCACTCCCGACACAAATACCCGATACCCTGGAACTGCCTAGGACATACCCGGACAAGGCTTAGGCTGGAGTTCCCTACTCCCAACATACCTTACCCTGGTATTGCACCAAACTAATGCAAAATTATTCCCTTGATAATCAATAGCCTATCCCTACTTGCTACCATATTTCCGGTATTAGATGTAAAGTATCCTTGGCATTTTACCCCTATTTTGCACCAGAATAGTAATCACTAACCATTTTTGGCACACTTTTGGTGCATTCTTAGGCTGTACCCTGTCCCTTTGAAAGTACCCTGGAATTTGTGCCAAAATTTTATTTGCCAATGGAATCAAGGGCTTAGGTGCTATCTAGTACCCTGGTCCTGTAGTTGGCATACGGCTTGCTTTGTTTACGGCGAGGGTTGCTAGTCCGGCTTATCCCTCACTGGCTCGCAAGGCTGGCATAAGGACAAAACCAGTACACTGCCGGGGGCTTTTGCAGGCCCTCTATATGGCTAGACTACTTCATGGGGTTTGGCCTTAGGAACTGGTGCGACATTAGGGCGCTAATGCTTTCCTATTGCTTTTCCGGTCATGCTGGATATAGGCGAAGCATAACATAGTGTCCGAGGCATGGTCAGGATATGATCAATTAGTCGCACCGTATTTAGTCCGGTAAGGTGGGGGTAGCGCATTAAAACACTAGGCAAAGAACGTCTAATAACTTTGACTAGACACTAATCCTGACAGTGATTGATTAGTGGGGCTGTGCCATAAGGCATGGTTAAGTGTAGGCCAATGACAACGGGGTGAAGCCGTGGCCTAGACTTTTTGCAGGGTAATCACAACCGAATGAGGTATGGTCATATGACTACTGAGGCTCGAAAGGAAAAGCAAAGGAAGAAAAGAAGATTAAAGAGACTTTGGCGCAAGGTTGACAAAGTTTTAAAACTGACCGGCAAAGATGATTGCTCAAGCCAGTTTATTGCTAGTCACTCAAGCCCGAAGCAAGGTAAGGTTGTAACGGCTTGGAGTAGGACGGCGTCTGGTTGCGAGTTAATGCAGCCAAGTAAAGGAAGGAAAAAGGTAAAACCCAAGAACGCTTGGGGTTGCATCTTACCGGAAGGAAGCAAGGTTGACGATAACCTTGAGCAACAAAAGGAAGAATACAGGCTTAGGAAAGAGCTAGAACAAGTTAAGTAACTGACATAAGACATAATAGCCCATACCCTGGAATTGACCGGGGTATGGGCTTTTCTGTTTTCTGGGAGTAGCGAAAATGCAAGGCAACGGTGAGTTAGACTTTTATTAAGCAAAGGTAAGGCAGAATGGTATCCTCTCATAGTACACCAGTCAGTCAGTGTCCTATCTTGTCAACTGTAGTACACCATAACAGGATATGGGAAGTGATAAGCCATAAGCCGGATGGGATAACTCTTGTCATACTCAATGGGCAAGAGTCAGTCAAAATTCCAGGCGATACGGAAGTTATACCTTTATAAAGTAGGTGACACCAACTACAACATTTTAAGAGTGTTGTAATTAGTGTCAACCAATGACACTTGGCCCATCACATTGATGGTTATCCTTACTATAGGAGTAGTCTGTATGTCGAAAGCAAAAGTGGAAAACAAAGATGTCTTGAAGTATGTCCTGCCGGAAGATGGCAATGGCTTGGACAAACTGATTGAATCTGCCTTCAAGCTGGAGCAAAAAGGTCGTGAAGCAATCCAGATTGCACTTGTAGGTATTGCATGGCATGCGTGGAAACATGGTGACTGGACACCTGTCAAGAAGCTGCTTGATCCTGACAATGGCATCAAGACTGGTCGCAAAGGTGCGATCGAATGGGCCAAGAAGTTTATCGGTCTGAAAGAAGTTCCCAAAATGAAGGACGGCAAGCCTTTGAAAGCCACCGAACTCGGCGGGTTTATGGGTGCTGCCCATATCGAAGCCAATTTCCAGGCTGCAAAGACTACGATGTACTGGACGCTTGGCCGTGAACAAGATGACTTTTTCTCGTACAACATCAATGACAAACTCCGTGATGTTGTCAAGTCTATCAAGGCTATGGAAGCTAAGATTCACGATGGCAAGTATACTCCTGAACAGATGGAAAAGATTGTTGTCAAGGCTAACGCCGATACCATCGACCTGCTGCTCAAGGCTATCCACTTTGAGGTAATCAATGGCAAGGCTGCATCGACTGAGGCTGAAGCTCCTGCACCGGTAGCAGCTGAACAGTCTGCACCTGCCCTGGAAAATCAAGCCAAGGCTGCTTAACATTTAAAGGTCTGCACCATACCCATGCAAACGTATCCCTATACCCTAGTGGTTGTGACTGATATTTAGCGGGTGTGGTGCTTGACTTATTACCAATCTGACGAGTCCTAATCAGGACGAAACACATGAACCAGATGGGACTACTTACTCAATAGGTTGACTCCATGTTAAGAGAGTTCTTGCTAATGCTAGTCACTCTGACAATAGTCGGAGTATTCCTTTTCAATTACCTTAAAGGTAGGTAAGGCATGAGTGCTTCAGTAATATGGTTAATCATCGCCTGGATTGTCATGATCCCAGTGGTATGTGCGTTCTTTTATCATTGGATTGATTTCAAATTTACCCCTTCTATATTCTTCGCATTAGCATGGCCAGTCACTATAGTATTCTCCCTTATCGTGTTTGCTTGTGCTTTATCGTGTGACTACGTAGAGAAGAAATGGCCTAGATAAACAACGCCCGTATGGTGAAACCTGGTAGACACAGGGGACTTAAAATCCCCCGTCGTAAGGCGTATGAGTTCGAGTCTCATTGCGGGTACCACGTAATTAACAGGAGAAATACTATGAGTGATGAATTAAAAAATGCTTTGGCAGGTGCTCTCAACTTCTCTATTGAAGCTCTCAAAGATACAAAAGATTTCCTTGCCGCTGAGATTCCAGATGTGGCGAAGCAATTCCTTACATGGGTTGTTGTTAAAGGAATTATTTCAGGTTTTATCTGGTTTATTATTTTTATATCAACTTTTATTTATACAAGAAAATTTTTAAAAAGCATACCAGAGAAAGGAAAGGTAAGTTGGTCTTATGATAATACTGGAGTTATTGGAGCACCACTTGTTATTCCAACAATTGCTCTAGTTATATCTTGGATGTTAACAGTGTTTTCTCTTGGGCTTATTAGTGATTTGTTTAATGGTATCTACGCATTGGTTGCACCAAAGGCATACCTCCTCCAATACCTGATGGAAACTGTCAAGAAGTAATTCAACAGAACCCCCTGTCATCCTCCTATGTAATCCCAAAGAGTTGTAGGATGGATGGCATTGTTTAGCCGGTGCTTACATAGGCCGGCATTTTTATTTCTGGTCCAAGAGGATTTATCTATGGTACTCATTGCTTTGTTCTCATTAGTCTGGGTATTTTGTGGAGTCCTTACATATGGATTTTCTTTAGCATATTTCCAAGGGCATTGGCCTGAGATAGCTAAACAAGATTACTTACGTGATTGCGCGTATGCTTTTGTCCTGTCTTTTACAGGTATTTACGGCCTTATTGTAATTTTAATTGAAGGTGAACATAAGTACGGACTTATGTATAGAAACCCACATAAGGAGTAACCTAATGCTTGCACTAATAATTTTGTGGTGCACTTTCGTATCTCCTATATGTGTCTTCATGATTGAGAGAGAAAGAAAGAAGGCTCTTAACTTAATGATTCAATTTGAGGAAGGACAAAATGTCAATCAAAAATAAAAAGAAAAAGTTCGTTATGCCATTTAACTTTGGCGATGTTGTCAAGAATAAAGAAGATGGTAAAGTACATATCATTAATGAAATTAATATGTGTCAGCTACTTAATTTTGAATGGGAATACTCAACTAATTTAGGTGCTTGGTATTCTCATGAGGACTTTAAACTAGTAAGGAAGGCTGACGAAAAATCTATAAGGAAATTAGTAGAAGACATGAAAGAGGAGTATGGTGATGAATGGTAAGGCCAAGATTTGCCCGGATTGTAAGCGATACGAAGCACCTACTTCAGGTGATGCCATGTCCCCATTCTGTTGGAAGAAATCAACAGGTGATGCAACAGATTGCTTACAATCCCAAGTCCGCAATCTCAGCGCAATGGTAGGAGAGTTAATGCAGAAGCCTCAAGAGCCAGCCACCTACACCCAAATCAACTACGACTGGCAGCGCATCATTGATGACAAAATGCATTGTGAATTTTCGGATGATGGCGAAGTATGGTCAAAAGAAATTTCTCCACTTAACGGTGTTGATATCCATTATGAGTTCCCGTTTCGGAGGATTAATATCAGCTGGAAATACTGCCGGCCAATCTTACCAAAGCCTATCGTCGGGCAGATCGCGAAGCATTATGGGGGAGAGTGTCCTGTTACTGATGATCGTGTTGTGTTGGTGAGGCTCCGTGGAAGAGATAAATGGTTCATGTATATAGCTGACCAATTAAACTGGACACATGAGAATACTACTGGAGATGTCATCGAATTTATCCTGCTGCCTGATGGCGTGAGGATATGAAGATTGTAAAATTTAAAGACAATAAATATGGAGTTAGTCTATGACTACTGTAATCAAACAATGTACCTGTCAACATAAGTACCAAGACTCTAAGTATGGTACTGGCATGAGGGTCATGAATCAAAAGGCTAAGAAAGAAAGACAGCCAACAGTATATAAATGTACTGTCTGTAAGAAAGAACATCAATAATTAAAGGGCCATTAGCTCAGTTGGTTAGAGCAAAAGACTCATAATCTTTTGGTCGCAGGTTCAAGTCCTGCATGGCCCACCAATTACAGGAGATATATACATGCTGATACTAGAAATAGGTAATAGAATTTATTGTCCTAAGTTCTTTAACTTCTCGGCAGGGGAGCTCCACACTAACCTGTCTTTTATAGACAGTATCCCTGACAACTCCTTGGTCAGGTTGAAGACATTAATTAAATCATCCGATGATTTGATGAAGTTGATGTTGGTAAATAATGCACTCATTAATATGAACCCTACACTTCAAAGGGTTTTAGAATTGAGGTATATGCCATACTCTAGGCAAGATAGGGTGTGTGCACCAGGTGACCCTTATAGTTTAAAAGTAATGTGTGATATCCTGCATACAGGGGAATTTAATAGAATTAATGTAGATGATTTACATTCCACAGATGCTTACACATATCTTGATAACCTCTTTCAAAAAGAGCAGTACAATCTCATTGGAGATCTTTTCCCTGTTTTAAGATATAGAATCCTCGGCCTACTAGAGGGAGGATTATGTTTCGTATCACCAGATAAAGGTGCTAGAGGGAAAGTAATTAAGAGTGTAGAAGAACTTGGCCTCCAAGATACTTGCCCTGTGATATGTCTTAATAAAGTAAGGGACACAACTAATGGAAATATTACAAGGTTGGAACTATCTGATAAGCTTGATGCAGCATATCTTAGAGGTAACCAAGTAATCATCACAGATGATATATGTGATGGAGGGAAGACATTCATAGAGGCTGCCAAACTTCTTAAGGAGTGTGGAGCTACAAAAGTTATACTGTATATAACACACGGTATATTCTCTAAAGGATTTGAAGAACTTGACAAATACATAGATGAGTACTATGTGTATAACTATATTGGTAATGGACCAATCAAATCAGCAAAACCACTAACAGTAGCAACTAATAAATAAGGAGTTATTAATGTTTAACACAAGACCTGTATCAGCTATTGACTTCTACAAAGCAGATCATCGTCCTCAGTATCCTGATGACACTTCGTTAGTATACTCCAACTTCACGCCGAGATCAGCAAGACTGGGCAAGGTACTTAAACAATACTACGACAATACTGTTGTTGTGTTAGGTATCAGGGCAGTATGCAAAGCATTGCTTGTTGATCTTTGGAGAGATAACTTCTTCTCCAAGCCAAAGAACGAAGTGGTTGGACATTATAAACGTAGGCTTGACAACTCACTCGGCAAGGACGCAGTAAGTGTGAAGCATATCGAAGCACTGCACGATCTTGGATACCTCCCGGTCAGGGTTAAAGGGTTGAAAGAAGGTAGCTTCTGTGGTTTGAATATCCCAGTCCTCACCATTCAGAATACAAAGCCCGAGTTCTTTTGGCTCACTAACTATCTTGAACCTTCACTCTCATCCTGTTTGTGGAAGTTCATGACAAGTGCAACTATTGCTATGCAATACAGGCGTATCCTTGAGAGATGGTGTGCTCATACTGGCGGTACTCCTGGGTTTGTACCATTCCAAGCCCATGACTTTTCTTACCGTGGCCTGTCTGGTTTTGATGACGCGATAATGAGTGGCCTTGGTCACTTAGTATTCTTTACAGGATCTGATAATGTTCTCGCAATTGATGCAGCAGAAGATTACTTTCGTGCTAACTCTGATAAAGAATATATCGCAGGCTCAGTACCTGCTACTGAACATAGTGTTATGTGTCTTGGCACTGAAGATGGTGAGCTTGAAACATATAGGAGACTGCTTGCTGATGTATACCCATCAGGTCTTGTCTCTATTGTATCTGATACTTGGGATTATTGGGATGTAATCTGTAACCATATCCCATCACTCAAAGACTTAATCATGGGAAGGGATGGCAAGTTTGTAGTTCGTCCTGATAGTGGCGATCCAGTAAGGATCATTGCTGGATATCTGCCAAGCGAACTTATAAGAATTGGCCATAAATTTTATTCTCCTGATGGAGAGAAAGAATTAATGCCTTGTGAGATTAAAGGTAGTATCCAATGTCTGTGGGAAACCTTCGGTGGTACTGAGACAGAGAAAGGATTCAGAACATTAGACTCTCATATTGGTTTGATTTATGGTGATAGCATCACTCTCGAAAGGGCCGACAAGATCCTTGAGATCCTTGCAGCTAAAGGATTCTCAAGTGATAACGTAGTCTTTGGTGTTGGGTCATACACATACGAGTATGTGACTCGTGATACTTTTGGGTTTGCAATGAAGGCAACATTCGGTGTTGTGAATGGAGTGCCTCGAAATATTTACAAAGATCCTAAGACAGACGGTGGTGTCAAGAAATCAGCCAAAGGATTGCTGATGATTACCAAAGATGACAAAGGCAATTATGTATTGCATCAAGAAGTTACGCCAGAGCAAGAGGCTCAAGGTGAGTTGAAGATTGTGTTTGAGGATGGTGTATTGTATGACACCACTACTCTTACTGAGATTCGTGAGACTGCTATCTCATACTTGAGGAAATAACATGAGACATGTAGACAGAGTTGGAATATACTTGACACTTGCCCTTGTATTATTCTCTTACATACCAAAGATAAGTCAAGACAAGGTAGAGAAAAACCTGGCTGAAGGTTCCTTTCAAGGCAAGATTGTCCAGGTTAAAAGCTCTGGCCAGATCATCAAAGCAGAGGTAAGTGAGATCATACTCCCAGATGAGGATAGTACTATCTGTGCAGTTGCTCTCACTACTACAGATTCAGTTAGCATTTCTTGTGACTGGAAACAATCAGTAAGGGTTACTAGACAACAACCTAAATAGGTACTCAGTATGAGTAAGGTAATGTTTGCATTGCTTTGTCTGGCTTATATACTGCTACTTGTAGTCGCAGACATATGCGCATTCTACTTAGGATACTACATGATGTACCATATTAAGTATGGTCCAGACATTGGTATCATAGTATGGCTCTTAGGAATAGCAATAGGAGTGGTAATAATTACAGAATGTTCTAGGTGTTACGATACCTATAAAAGTTTTTCTTGAAAGAATTTTGTCGTGGCGGATTGCGCTGGTACTTCAATTGGTGAAACTATCCCAGTGCAAGTTTATTCCCGACAAAACCAAATTGCAAGTGGCGGAGTACGCGGGTACTTCATTGCTAACGAAACCTGTCCGTGTACGTTTATTCCCTTGCAATCTTTTTAATGGCCGATGGCGTTCAGTGCGGTTACTTCAACGTCTATGAAAACTTACTGTACTGGTTTATTCCTCGGCCTCCCTACCTTTGAGGAGAGTACCTATGAAGATCAATACAAAGAACAACTCTGTTCATCTCACTCATGAAGGTGGACAAGCTAGGCGTATCACTGTCGAACAGCAACTCGAAAGATCTGTTATGTCTTGTATGTTGTTTGAGAATGAGAACTACGAGAATGGGCAGGAGATCTCAGACAGAATCTTGGATCTCGCAGCTGCATGTAAGACTAAGTTTGTTGCAGACTTAGCTGTCAAGTGTAGGACTAAGTTTAATATACGTCATGCACCTTTACTGCTGCTCACCTCCCTTATAAAAAGGGGTGGTAAAGAAGTTGGTGATGCTATCTACAATACTATTGGTCGTGCAGATGAGATGGCTGAGTTGATTGCAATGTACTGGAAGTACAATCCCGACAAGGGGTTAACCAAGCAGATGAAACTTGGCATCTCTCGTGCATTCGGTGAATTCAATCAATATCAATTGGCGAAGTATGACAGAAAAGATGCTCAGGTTAAGCTCAGAGATGTCTTGTTCTTGACACACCCTAACCCTAATAAAGAGAAATGGAATGTCAAGGAAAGAGAAGAGTTGTATAAGTTGATTGCGAATAATCAACTACCTCCTCCCAATACATGGGAGTCAAGACTCACTGCTGGTGAGAATAAGAAAGATGTATTCACTGACTTACTTAGTACTAAGAAGTTAGGTTACATGGCATTGCTCAGGAACTTGAGGGGTATGAATGAGGCTGGCGTAGACCACTCATTAATCAAAGATTCTATCCTTAATGGTGAGCGTCAGAATGTTTTGCCATATAGGTTTATAGCTGCTGCTAGACATGCTCCTATGTTTGAGCGTGAACTGGATGCTGCCATGGTTAAATCAATGGCGTTCTTAGATCAGCTTGAAGGAAATAACGTAGTATTGGTCGATGTATCTGGATCTATGGAAGATAGATTATCTGGCAAATCAGATTTAACCAGACTAGATGCTGGTTGCGGATTGGCTATCCTCTTGTCTGGTATGTGTAAAAATCTCAGGGTGTTTACATTCAGTAATGATCTCGTTGAAGTACCAGCAAGGCAAGGTATGGCATTGGCGGATTCTATTAACAGATCACAAAGGCATGCCAGCACAAAACTTAAGCTGGCACTGACTGAGCTTAACTCTAAAGTAAACTATGACAGAATCATCGTGATAACAGATGAACAATCAAGTGACGGTATCATTAATCCAAAAGGAAAAGGTTATGTAATCAATGTAGCTTCAGCTAGAAATGGTGTAGGTTATGGTAAGTGGGTTCATATTGATGGCTTCTCAGAGGCTGTTGTAAATTACATCAGACAATTAGAGGAGTCAAACTTTGCAGATTAAAAGAGAGGTTTTAAATGAGCGTTAAAACAATTGTTTCATTGGTCCTTGGGTTCTTTGGGCTTATTCTTGTATTGGCGTTGCAGCCATTCAAGACAGTCAGTACTGGATACCGTGGTGTTGTCACACAATTTGGCGCTATCAAAGGTATCGAAGAAGAGGGTCTTGTCCTTCTCCCTCCCTGGAAATCACTCAATCAGTTCAATGTCCGTGCTGAACAAGCAGACATTGAGAATGCTGAAGGTAGTACCAGCGATACTCAACCAGTACGGGTAAGCTTGACTGTCCGATACAACATCAGCCCAGACAAGGTTGCTGAAGTATTTGAGAAGTACAGTCGTGATGGTGACCTGTCATCATATGTACAGACAGCAACCCAAGAAACTTTCAAAGCAGTCACTGCCAAGTATACTGCTACTGACTTGATCGCCAAGCGTAATGAAGTCTCCTCATCAATCAAAGAGTTACTTGCCACCAAGCTTTCAATGTATGGTGCTAACGTAATCAATATTGACATGAAGAGTTTCTCATTCTCCGAGACTTACATGGCAGCAATCAATGACAAGGTAACTCAAGAGCAGAAACGATTGGCTGCCGAGAACCGAGCAAAGACTGCTGAAGCTGAACAGAAAGTTAAGGTAGTAACTGCTGAAGCTGAAGCTAATGCAGCAAAAGCTAAGGCTGATGGTGAAGCATATGCTAATCTGAAGGTTGCTACTGCCCAGGCTGAAGCATTGAAGATTCAGAATGCTGCCCTTGCACAGAACAAAGATGTCCTTGAACTTCGTCGTATCGAAGTAGAGATGGCTCGTGCTGAGAAATGGGATGGCCGTCTGCCCCAAAACATGTATGCGAATGCTCCTATTCCATACTTCCCAATCAACCAGAAGTAATCTTCTGCCAATTTAAAAGGTAAGTGCTATGAGAACTCTCTATAAATTCTCCCCTGTTGTTAGGGATAACATTGACTTTGACAAGATTGCTGCTGACCTCACATGCAGTAAACCAATTGCAATTGTCAGGGACTCTAATGGATTGGTGGATATTGTAATCCATAAGTCAATACAATTCGCGTCAGATAGTAAAAAGAGGGATATTCTTTTTGAAGATGCATTGTTAAATATTGACGACAACATGAATATCTTCCGAGATGTTGGAGATTTAAAGTACACAATGATTAATTATGTATCTGAGAAAAAGATCGAAGATATTAAATCTCTTGTTAAGAATATCCGTGATGCCAAATGGCCTGATCTTTACAAGAAAGCAAGTGAAGTAACCGTCATCATCCCTAGTCTGTAATCTAATACCAGGTATTGTTCTATATGGATTCTGATAAAGCCTCAAATGAACTTGCCGTAGCAGTCAATACTAATGCTAGTTTATGGCATATGGTTTACCTAGCTTGTAAGTTTCTAATACATATTATGGTATGTGTAGAGAAACTAGACAGAAAGATTAACAAAGACTCTGGTAGAGCTATCAGGCTAAGAAGAATACCAAGCAACAATCCAATGAAATAACTGTCCTCGTAGCTCAGATGGATAGAGCAACAGCCTTCTAAGTTGTCGGTCGGGGGTTCGAATCCCTCCGGGGACGCCACTTAACTATGGGTATCTTAGGAGCATATGGTACAGCTAACGAGTTTAATACTTCGGTATTAACAGGTTTAGTATACATATGGTTGGATCGTACCCAACATACCCTCTCTTTTTATTCATATGGAGTAGCATATGTCCGAGCATTCCGTAAATCTTTACGCTAATAAGTCTGGTATTGTTACTCTTAATCCAGAGTCAGACACAAAGTACAGGGCCAGGATAGTACATGGCTCATCACATGCGACTATATTTCATCATGATGGCGGATCATCTACCTTTTCTAATGGAGTACACACAAGAATTCCTATCAGGAGTAATCTGCTAACCTGTGTTCAAATGGATATATCTAATTGCACTAGAAGACTAGGGTAATGTATGGCTAAAGTAGATGAGAAGTTTGTCTTAGACAACTACAAAAATTTATTATATAATCATAACAAGAATTTCTCTCAAAGATCTGTCCCGTCTGTAACTACGTTAAATACTGAGTATAGTTTTGGAAGTACTGCAGAGATATCCTTTATATCAAAAGGTGTCAAAGGTGATGTAAATTATTTTCATAGTCCTAATATTGCCTGTCATGCAGGATTAAATACAAGACAGGTTCAAGAACCTCATGCGATATTATCTTCAATAGTTAATATACTGAGAGAGCATACCACATATGACAAGGAATGTTATGACAATGTCCAACGTGCATTCATTGAGTACTTTGTCAACAGAAGTCCATACAAAGATCTATTCATGATAAGAGATGTAGATGAGATCATATCATCTCGTGCATTTCTTGTTAGGACTGATGTCCCAATTAATCTTCTAGCTTCCTGCCTTATAAGCTCAAGACTTATAACTGAGTATCCTTATAAAGCATGTGCGTTTTATGACTTCATCAAACATGGAATGAATGAAGACATGGCATTCCTAACATCATGGATGTATAATTCATCATCAGATTCTAACGTATTTTATATAGTGTCTGGCACGATTGGACATACACCTATGACTCCTAGCTTTTTCGATAGAAAGTCATTGAGGTCATTCTTAACACACACTCCTATAAATCCTTCAAAAGAATTGTACATAGACTGCACAAAATATAATAATGTACATACCTTATACAATAGCAGGCCAGAGGAATATGGTGACTCTTGTACAGATAAAATAACCTACGCTAGTTATCCCATAAAAGAAAACTTAGGGATATACTACTATATGCTTGAGTCATATTTCAGTAAGTATGATGGTACAAGGCATGTAGTAGTCGTAAATAATAACCCATTTAAAAATAAACAGTCTGGGATTGGTAAGTACAGATTGTCCAGTAACCTTAAAAAGACTCCAGAAGTATTGGATCAACTATCAAAATCAGCCAACCAAGTAATGGAGGATGTGCTTAATGAAAAGTAAAGTATTTATAGTTGGTAAACACCCAGGCCAGGTAGGTCATATGTTTACCTCAAGAGGTTTTGAACTGACGGATGACCTTGCTGCAGCAGATCTTGTTCAGTTCACTGGTGGGTCAGATGTGAATCCACTCCTGTACAACAGGTTGAAACACTCAAGAACACACGTAGATGAAACTCGTGACAAGTTTGAGGTTGTCATGTTCCACAATGCCAGGGTCTTTAATAAGAAGATGGCAGGCATATGTCGTGGCGGTCAATTCCTTTGTGTCATGGCAGGTCATGAATTGTGGCAAGATGTAGACAACCACAACAGGGGTAGCCATCAGGTAAAAGACAAAGAGACAGATGTTGTTGTCAATGTCACATCAACCCATCACCAGATGATGCGCCTGAAGAAGGATGGTCCAGAAGCAGTTGTTATAGCTACTGCAGATCATCTGTCCTCTTACAAAGAGGAAGTTGACATTGAAGGATATGAGACAGTACATAGGAAGGTTAATGATATGGGAGAAGATTTGGAAGTTGTCTTTTTCCCAGGTGATAAATCATTATCCTTCCAGCCACACCCGGAGTATGCATATAACGAAGCTTGTACAAACTATTACTTCTATCTGTTGGAGAAATATTTAGGTGTTAAATGAGTATTCATTTTTGCGGCTTAATAGCTGACGATATAGACATTATCAACCACGTAATCCAGTATGGGAGTATTGGAATCTATGAGTGACAAGAAGATAAACAAGCTGTTTGTGTACGGCACGTTGATGACCAAGTGCCGTCATCTTACATTCCGAGGAACTAAGTACATTAAGGAGGCACAGATTGTAGGTACGCTTCTTAATGTAGGTAGCTTCCCTGGGTATATCACCACTGGTGACACTGTCATTAAAGGTGAGTTGATTGAGTTTGAAGATGGTGCTCTTGCAGACTTAGATCATTATGAAGGTTTCCGTCATGATAACCTGAGTAACTCCTTATATGTAAGGACTCTTACGAAGACATCCGACGGTGATGATTGTTACGTATACGTATTCAATCAAGTACGTAATAACCCAGTTATCCAATCTGGTGACTGGACTAAACGATAATCAAAGGAGCTAATATGTCAGTAGTTATCTTACGTCGGCCTAAGTTAGGCAGAACTTCAGCAAAAGAAATCAAGAATTTGATGCGTACACGTGACGTATCTGTTGTTCGGCATGACAGAGATCCTCTACCTAACAATCCTAATGTACTTATCCGTTGGGGTTGTACTGCTAATGCCCGTGCTGATGTTACATTCAATAGTGCGGAAGCTATTCGTCAAGTGAATGACAAGCTTGAGTTCCGCCGAACATTACAAGATGCTAATCTCTGTCCTGCAACTTGGTTCTTCACAAATAACAATAAGTTAGTGTTCGGTCATATGGATAGGTGGCCTGTGATTGTGAGACCTGCTCATCATGCACAAGGCAGGAATTTGGTAGTATGCAATAACAACAATGAAGTCCAGGCTGCTATAAGAAAGTTTGGTACTGGATATATTTCAGTCTTTATCAATAAGGTAGCTGAGTACCGCGTAGCAGTAGTCCAAGGTCGTGCTGTCTGGGTAGCTAAGAAGACTCCAGGTAATCCACAAGACGTGGCTTGGAACGTAGCCCGTGGTGGTCGATTCGATAACGTACGATTTGATGACTGGCCTTTGAAGGCTGTCAAGAAATCTATTGAGGCATTCAACTTATCAACTCTTGACTTCGGCGGGGTTGATGTTATGGTTGATGCCGAAGGAAATTGTTATATCTTGGAGATCAATAGTGCTCCAAGTTTGACAAGTCCGTATCGTCAAGAGTGTATGGCAAAAGCTTTTGACTATATGATTGCTAATGGGAAAGAGCGTATTCCATTAGTCAATGAGAAAGGTAACTACCTCAAGTTTATCCACCCATCTATTAGCGATAGAGCTAAAGTATAAGGAGCAATGTATGTCTGTAACATTAGATAATGTCCCTGGTTGCTGTACTGCGAGTATTATCCATGGTCTTTATGCTGGTAAAATGTATCTACTCCCCAGTATTAAAAAGGCTATTAGAAAATCTCTTCTTAATGGAGAGAAGTTCTTATTAGCAATTACGTCAAACAATCAAAAAGATGCTATTGAGGTTCTTAAAAGCCTCAATTTTAAATCAACACCACAGACAAAAAATGTTGCACATGTCAGAAATGGTGGTAACTTATTGAGAGTTTGGACTCTTGACCTCTCTAAAATTGACCCTAAAAGTTATATTGATAAACCTCACCGTTTTTTAAAATAAAGAGTAAATGAAAATGGCTACGTTATATGATTACGCCGGGTGTTGTACTGCTAGTATAGTGTATGATTTTAGTGAGGGCTTACATGGCAACTCTTATCAAATTCACAAAACAGATATAGAGAATCATATTAGGCTTAGGATACAGACAGGCCATAAGCTTCTTGTAGCTATCACTAAAGAGAGTCAGAAAGGTGCTGAGAAAGCATTGAAAGACTGTATGTTTGAGGGCCACTTTAAGACTAAAGATAGTCCTAACTCTCGGTATAAGGGTGTATTCTTGACTGTGTGGACGCTTAACCTCACAGACCCTGAAGTAATTAAACACTACTCTGTTAAAAAATAGGACATATCCTTGGGAGGGTATCTATATCTGCGGTTTAATAGGAGCTATTGGGGCCATTGGCCCTAAAGAAAAGAAGATTTTGTTCTCGCTTAATGTTCTAAACATTATGAGAGGACATCATTCATGCGGCATATACACAGTGGATAGTGAAAAGAATGCCTCTCTGGTCAAGTCACTTGATACAATCTTCGAGATGAGAGAGAAGAAAGAGTACGGTAAGGCTATTAAGCCTGATCTTAACTTGTTCATAGGTCATGCGAGGTACGCTACTAAAGGTGCCAAGACTATTGACAACTCTCATCCGTTCGAGATTGGTAATCTTGTAGGTGCACACAATGGAGTAGTTCGTGCATGCCATAAACTTCTTGACGGGAATAAGTTTGACGTTGACAGTCAAGCTTTGTTCAACAACATCAATCATGAAGGTATGCAGGATACAGCCAAGAAGCTTGATGCTGCATTCGCTTTAACTTGGTACGATAAGAGCAACAACACATTTAATGTGGCAAGAAATAAAGAACGTCCTTTATTCTTTGTATTCTCGAAGGATATGAGAACGATGTTCTGGGCCTCAGAAGATTGGATGTTACTCGCAGTCATGAACAGGTTGAAGTATGAACACTTCAAGGTGACTGAGGTTGAACCTTTCACTCATTACTCAATGGCTGTACCAAGTGCTGGATACTCAGATGTTGAGAAGTTTCCAAGATTCACTCAATGGAAACAGGAAAAGTTTGAAGAGTTTGTAGCTCCTCCTGTATATCAACCCATCAATAGTGGCAACTCAGTGTTCAATAATTATGCTGGTTACTATGATGATTGTGACGAGAGCCATTACTACAGACATAATCATAACGCCCACACTCAAGGAAGTAGTGTTATGATGGGAGGGAATAGAGAGAAATTATCCGCCCGTCAACGTCGTAAGCTGACAGTCATTGATGGAGGTAAGTCAGAAAAGAAGCCCGAGCTTGATGTCGACTTTGCTACAGCTAGGGCGCTGGTTGGTAAGCGGCTAGTCGTAACTACAGTAGGTCGCATCAAGACCAAGAAGGAAGAGTACTTTTCTGCCGTACATATTACCAATGAAGGTAAAAGGGTTATAGTTAGATGCCATCCTAAAGAAGGCTCTGCTCTGTACAATGCCTTGTCAAAACAAGGTGAGAAGTATTACATAACTCCTAAGTCTACAAGGGCAGGGTCTGGCAATAATAACTACCACGTTGTTGCTGACTTAAGGAGTGTTACCAAGATTGTTGAGCATGACGCTAAGAAAGGTAAGAAAGATCCTCTACCAAGTATGGTAGACATGATAGACTCACTTGCAGAAGCTAATAAAGCTGATGCGGAGAATGCTAAAATTCTTATTGATTCTCAAAATAAGAATGTCTCTCAAGAGTCTAAATACTACATGACTTATAATGACGAAGTCATGACTGGTGCAGATATAAAAAGACTCCACCCTAAAGGGTGTACTTGGTGCTCTAATCCTCCTGATCTCAATATGGTTGACTTATATATATGGGTCGGACATAATGAGTATGTGTGTGATAGCTGTAAATCATTTAATGAAGTGAAAGAACTGATTAATGACTGGAGATAATCAATGTCGTTTAAACTATTACCTTTAAGTATTGGGTGTGACCCTGAAGTATTCTTGAAAAAGAGGCGTAAAAGGAAGTTTGTCTCTGCTCACGGATTACTTCCTGGTACCAAAGATAAGCCATTTGCCGTTACCTACGGCACAGTGCAGGTAGATGGCATGGCTGCAGAGATAGGTATTACTCCTGCAAGAACTGCCGGCGGATTCGTCAATAGCATACAAGCGGTTATGGGAACACTTAAACAAATGGTCCCTAACCATTCAGTCTATATAACACCAGTTGCTGAGTTCTCTGATGATGTATTGGAGAATACACCAGAAATTGCTAAGGAGCTTGGTTGTGTACCTGACTATAATGCATATACAGGTGACGAAAATCCTGCACCTAATGGGAATGTAAACTTCCGTACTGGGTCTGGCCATATTCATCTTGGATGGACTCAAGACATGGATTTAAAAGAACCAACTCATATCGAAGCTTGTATGATGTTGGGTAGACAAATGGACTTTCTCGTAGGTCTTCCCTCCTTGTTATGTGAAGGTCCGAATAAACGCAGACAACTTTACGGAAAGGCTGGTGCCATAAGAATAAAACCTTATGGTGTTGAGTATAGAACTCCGTCTAACTTCTGGCTTAGAAATGAAGACATGATGAGAATGATCTATCTTAACTCCACTGTTGCATTCCGAATGCTTATGGACGGAAAAGATCTTCACCATAAATTCGGCAGCCAGGCTAAAGATCTTATTGATTCAGATAGTATTGACTACAAACTGGTCAATGATTTACTCCAAACTGTGAATGCGGAGACATATTACACAATGTATATGCCAACAGCTAGTATGATGTGTAAGGAAGCTCGCGATGCTATCTATGGTTTACCTGAGAAAAACCAAGGTCCAGAGTTATCAGCAAATATTAAAAAGTCTGCAATACGTAATAAATACTACGCCACCACTGGCACCTCAACTGGTACAAACAGAGGTAATTATGTACGGTAATGACCATAGATATGCCAATAACAGGCTGCATGGAACACAAGTAACCTTTAAGAAAGATGGCAGCTTTGTCCATATAGACCATATTGATGAGGACGGTATCTGTAGGGTACTAATGCTGGATGGATCTGGCAAAGAGCATCGTGTTAGTATAGATGAACTTGACTTACACCCTGTATCTCTTGGGTTTGTTAACCATAGAGGAGGCGTCAGTTATGTATGTAGGGTACCTAAAAGAGGTGACTATAGACAGGGGTTAAGAAGGGAGAACTCCAAGTCTATGATAGGTGGTTACCCCCCTTGGGAGGCTATCTCAAAGACAGTTACCAATAATTTCCCATCTTTTAATATGGCATTCTCTGAGGCTAAGAAGTCTGGTTTGTCACGTGCTTGGTGCAGGCACTGGGCTATTGGACCACAAGGAGAGTTGATATACAGATACCATGGAGTGGTTGGATCAATCACAGAGAATAAAGAGCCCGCTTTAAAAAACTCTTTCATGTATTTGAAAGAGTATCTCAATGAGGCTCTCAGATGAAGATCAAAGATCATTTTGAACAAGGTAGTTTGGAAGGTGATATAGGTTTTGAAATGGAAGTGGAGGGTGATAGGCTTCCAAAGATTGGTGGAGATGACCCGTACTTTGTCAGGGTCACAGATGGGTCTCTGATTGGTCGAGATACTGGAGAGTTCATCTTCAGAAAACCACTCCCAATGGAAGTAGTTCCTAATGCACTTGACCATCTCAGTAGATTGTTCCAGCTCAACAAGACAAAGATGGATGACTCTGTCAGGGCTGGTATCCATGTGCACCTTAATGCGAGAGAGATGGATATAGTCCAAGTATACTCATTAGTAGCTCTCTACTTGATCTTTGAGGAGATACTTGTGTCAAGGGAAATCTCTGGGGAGGGTAGGGATGGGAACCTCTTCTGTTTGAGGTCCAAGGACGCGGATTACTTATTGTGGCACCTGACTCAGTGTGCCAAATCAAAACGCTGGGGAGATCTTTATACAGATGAGATCAGGTATTCTTCACTAAATCTGAAATGCCTTGTTGATAAGGGGTCTGTAGAGTTTAGATCCTTGCGCACCACAAATAACTTTGCTAAAATATTGTACTGGATTAACACTTTAAATAAATTAAAGATATCCAGTCTAGGATATAAGACACCTCAAACTGTTATTGAGGACTTCTCTTTATCAGATAGTAAGAGATTTCTTGAGAAAGTATTTGGAGAATACTCTACTCCATTGTATAGAGTACCAGACTACAGTAATAAGATGTTGAATGGTATGCGTAATGCACAGGACATCGCTTTCTGTATAGACTGGAGTGCATACGCAAAAAAGTTAGAAGAGGCAGGGAGGAACAAAAACCCATTCAAAAAATTAAAAGAAGACCCCGTTGAGGATATCGTATTACCACAACAGATGGTCGGAAACCTTGCCTTAGATAATCCTATTCAAAATGGTCGTATTGATGATAATGGAAGGGTTGGTAGGTTAATGGAGGATCTTGATATTCGTATGGCGCCTAGACCTCCAGGGATAGCTGATGAGGTATGGAGAAGGCGTTTAAGGAATCTCAGAGAACAGGAAAACCATAGGGTTAGGAATGAGATACGGGCTAATGTTGTACCTCCTCCTATGCCTAGAGATATTGAACCTGCCAATGTTCATCAAGAAGCAGTACGACGGATTGTTATTAACCGGAATGCTAATGATCCAGGCAGGGTAATGAATTGGGTTGATATTAATGATGACGGATTTTAACTATTAATTTAAGGAGGAAATAATTATTAATGAGTAAGTGCCTACTAAAATTACCACATAAAACAGATAAGTGTAATAGTAGTGATGGCCTTCAAGTCTTTGAAGCAGATGGTACTGGAGAAATCACAGGCTACTGCTTCAGTTGTAAAACCTACGTACCACATCCTAACTTGGATGGTGTAGAAATAGACAGGTCTAAGATAGTTCTTAAGACCGAAGAAGAAGAAAAGGCAGAGTTAGACTTCATTGGCAGTCTTGGTTGTATGGATTTAGAATCAAGAATGCTAAGAAAGAATTCACTTGAATACTATGATGTTAAGGTTGGAGTAAGCCAAGAAGACGGAGTAACGCCAGAGTTTGTATACTTCCCATATACAAAGGATGGTAAGGTTGTTAGATATAAAGTAAGACTCCTCTCTGAGAAGAAGATGTGGAGTGTTGGGTCAGAGAAGAATGTAGACTTGTTTGGATGGGAGAAGGCCAAACAGAGTGGAGCTAAAAGATTAATCATAACAGAAGGTGAGTATGATGCTGTAGCTCTCCAGAGAATCTTTGAGATGTACACTGATAAACAGTGGGTAGATACTATACCTGCTATTGTATCAGTATGTAACGGTGCTGGTAGTGCCCTTAAGGATATCAATAGGAATATAAAGAATATCCGTAAGTACTTCAAAGAAGTATCCTTATGCTTTGATGAAGATGATGCTGGCAGAGAAGCTGCATTACAAGTATGTAAGGCATACCCTGACTTCAGTGTGATCCACTTACCTAACAAGGATGCCAATGAATGTATCATTAAAGGTACAGGAAAGGCAGCTAGATCGGCATGTGTATTCAAAGCTGACAAGCCAAAGAATACAAGACTTGTCAATGCAAACTCCTTGTTCGCTGCTGCCAAGGTACCTGCTGTTATGGGTTATTCATGGCCATGGGAATCTCTGACAAAGGCTACTAAAGGGATCAGACTTGGAGAGACTATCTACATAGGTGCAGGTCAGAAGCAAGGTAAGTCTGAGATTGTGAATACCTTAGCTGCGCACTTCATGACTAAGTATGGTTGGCCTGTATTGTTGGCCAAGCCAGAAGAGTCTAATAAGAAGACTGTCAAGTTAGTAGCTGGTAAAATTGCTGGTAAAAGATTCCATGACCCAGATGTACAATTTGATTCTGATGCATATGATGAAGCATGCAAACTAATAGGAGATAAGTTATTCCTTATTAACTTGTATCAACACCTTGGATATGATACTCTTAGGGATGATATTAGAGCTGCAGCATCAGACGGAGTGAAGGCTGTCTTCATTGACCCTATTACTAACTTGGTCAATGGTATACCTGTATCAGAGCAGAATACAAAGTTGCAAGAAATTGCTCAAGACTTGTCAGCATTGGCATTAGACTTGAACATAGTGATCTTTATATTCTGTCATTTAAGGAATCCTGATACTGGGCTGCCACATGAACGTGGTGGTAAGGTAGAGTCTAGTCAGTTCTCTGGTAGCAGGGCTATGGCTAGATCTTGTAACCTTATGCTTGGGCTTGAGGGTAATAGAGATCCTGACCTTCCTAAAGAAGAAAGGAATATGAAAACTCTAGTGCTACTTGAGGACAGAGAATTTGGTAATGCTGGTAGGTTCAAGCTTTACTGGGATGAAGAAACAACATTATTTAATGAGGCAGTGTAATGATACCTAATGCTAAGACTCGTCCAACTCCTGGC
>Ga0213919_1000191_pt1 | contig 32761 bp, 29 predicted proteins | sample McNCre317MG_FD_161056 | JGI IMG/M metagenome (GOLD analysis project Ga0213919, IMG submission 161056) | Freshwater microbial communities from McNutts Creek, Athens, Georgia, United States - 3-17 MG | ecosystem: Environmental > Aquatic > Freshwater > Creek | place: USA: Georgia | collected... | reverse complement strand
CCCCGATCTGACCGTCATCGCCCGTTCGCGTGCGTCCGAGTTCGGCAGCGGTGCCGACTGGCTGTACACCTATCTGCGGGGTTTCTATCGCGACAGCGAGCGGCCGACCGGCTGGAATAACGTGGTTTTCGAGAACGTCGGCATGCCGCATGTCCTGTATGAACTGCAGGGCGAGCAGATCGCCAAGATCAGCGAAAAGGATGACGGTCACGGCGGCAAGACCAAGGAAATCCATCTCGAGCAGGGCAAGCCCGGCAAGATGTCGAAGGAGGACTACGACAAGGCGACCGCCGATCTCGTGTCCTTCCTGACCTGGATGGGTGAGCCGATGGCCGAGACCCGCAAGTCCATCGGTACCGTCGTCCTCGCCTTCCTTGGCGTTCTCTTTGTCCTTTCCTATCTTCTGAAGAAGAACTACTGGAAGGATGTCCATTAATCGGCCGATGGTTTCAGCCGATGCAAACTCTTGCCGTCAGTGAGCAAGGCGCACCACGCGTCCGGCGCGTGGTGCGTGATTCAGAGTATCCGTGGGGTAACACAACGATGATGAATTTGTATTCCGGAACGACAGATCCTTTCAGTCACCGGTGCCGTATCGTGCTCTTTGAGAAGGGCATGGATTTCCAGGTGATTGACGTCGATCTCTTCAACAAGCCGGAAGACATCGCGGTCATCAACCCGTACAACCGGGTTCCCGTGCTGGTTGATCGCGACCTCGTGCTCTACGAGTCCAACATCATCAACGAGTACATCGACGAGCGTTTCCCGCATCCCCAGTTGATGCCGCCCGACCCGATCATGCGGGCGCGGGCACGCCAGTTGCTGCACACCTTCGAACTGGAGCTGTTCTCCCATATCGACGCGCTGGAGAAGAATCCCAAGGGCGCCGACAAGGAGCGTGCCCATGTGCGTGACCAGTTGACGCAGCTGGCGCCGATGTTCACAAAACAGAAGTTTCTGCTCGGCGAAGAGTTTTCGATGCTCGATGTCGCCATTGCACCGCTGCTGTGGCGTCTCGACCATTACGGCATCGAGCTGCCGCGTTCTGCGGCGCCGCTGATGAAGTACGCGGAGCGGATCTTCAGCCGTCAGGGCTTCATCGACGCGATGACCCCGTCCGAGAAGGTGATGCGCCGGTGATTGCACGCCGGGCCGCGCTTGCCGCGTGGCCCGCAAGCCCCTGTCGCGCAAACGGGCAGGGGGCATATTCTTGGATGGACGGCCTTGCCCAATGACTGAAATATCCACCAAGCCTTACCTGGTTCGCGCCATTTTCCAGTGGTGCGTGGATCAAGGTCTGACGCCTTACATTGTCGTGGCGGTGGACCGTCACACGATGGTGCCGAGCCGCTTCGTCCAGGACGGGCAGATCGTGCTCAACATCAGTCCGGATGCGACCCAGAGCCTGGTCATCGGTAACGAGCTGATCGCCTTTCAGGCGCGCTTTGGCGGTGTTGCCCAAAACATCTCGGTGCCCGTGGAGAACGTGTCGGCCATCTATGCGCGCGAGAACGGCCATGGCATGGCCTTCGAGGTATCGGAGATGTCTGAGGAGGACTCCGCCGAGCCCGCCGCAGCCGAAGGCGAGGTCATGGCTTCGCCGGAGGCGCCCGACGGTGCGCCCGGTGGCGGGGCTCGTGGTCACCTGAAACTCGTCAAATAGGGGCTCCCGGGCCGGTCGTAGCGCCGGACGAGGCACCCCGACCCCGTCTTCTCACACCCGCTTCGAGGTTCCCCGGCATGGCCGCTATGGAATGGACTGAAAAACTCATGGTCGGCCTGGCGCCGATGGATGAAACCCACGTCGAGTTCGTCGACGCCTACAACCGTCTGCTCGGGGTTTCCGGCGCCGAACTCCTTGCTGCGATGGATGCCTTCATTGCGCATGCCGTGGATCACTTCGAGCAGGAAAACCGGTGGATGGCAAAGATCGGTTTCCCTCCTTGTCACAAGGCGGAGCACGACCGGGTGCTCGCGGTCTGCCGTGACGTGCGCAAGCGCATGGAGCGTGGTGATGCCGCGCTGGGGCGGCAACTGATTCAGGAACTCCCGCTGTGGTTCGACAACCACGTGGCCACGATGGATTCCGCACTGTCGTCCCATATCGTGTCGATCGGCTTTGACACCGAGACGGGTGAAATCCGGAACCCCGCTGGGGTCGGCGGGGCACAAGGGGCTGCAGCCTGCGCGAGTTCGGCGGCGGTGTTGCCTGAGACGCAGGCAGCGCGGACAGCCTCGGCCGACTCGCAGCCGGCCTGAGCGCAGCTTCCCCGGGCGGCGCTGGTCGTGCGGATGAGGCCTCAGTCCGAGGGAGTCACTCCCCCGGCTTGCCGTCCTCAATGGCTAAAGTCGCTGCGGGTGGTGACGATAAAGCCTCGAGTTCTATCCAAGCCGCAGGTGAGTGATGGCCTTCGTTCCAGTCAGCAGTGGTGAAGTCGAGATCGGTCAGCCCGTTCCGTGGGCCTTGTATGACGATCGTAAGCAGTTGCTGCTGGCGCGGGGGGTCATCGTCGAAACCGAAAATCAGAAAAAGGCGCTGCTGGAGCGGGGGCTTTTCCGCAAGCTGCCGGTAAGCGAGACCCGAATGAATACCGACCCCGGGGAGAAGCCGAGCGACAATCTGTGTGCCTTTGAGGACATCAAACTCAACATCGGCGATACCCTGCAGTTGCAGTCCCAGGGGGATGTGTCTCAGGCGCGCTACTACGTCAAGCTCGTTGGCTACCTCAAAGGCAAGAGCGTGATCGTCACCACCCCGACCCAGGACGGCAAGGTATTGCTGATGCGGGAGGGGCAGGGTTTTGTCGTCCGCATGTTTTCCGGAAAAAGCGTGTATGCCTTCGGAACGACGGTCGGCAAGGCGACCAGCGTCCCGTTTCCCCATCTGCACCTGAATTACCCGACTCAGGTACGTGGCCTGGTGGTGAGGCGCGGCGCGCGTGCCCGCGTGAATCTGATCTGCGCCGTCACCGGCGCCGACGGGCGTGGCCACGGTGCCACATTGCTGGATCTCAGCACCGGTGGCGCGATGCTGACCGCGAAGACGCGGATCGGTGTCAAGGACGACCACCTCACGATCAAGTTCCGCGTGGTCGTCGGTGAGGTGGAGGAGTATCTGACGGTCCCAGCCCTGCTGCGCTCGGTGCACGCCGCGCCGGCAGCGGAAGGGGAAGCGCCGCTGATCAGCCATGGCGTGCAGTTCGGTGACATGCCGAATGCCGAGCAGATCATCCTGTCGGCTTTTGTCTATCGCATCCTGTTCGAGGAAACCGCCGAGGGCTGACCGGCGGCGTCCGCCTGCGCGCCGCTTCTATGCGGCCTTCTGGAGCAGGAAGGGAAATTCGGGCTCAGGGCGATGTTCAGTGACGATGTCGCTGATCGCGTGGCCGGAGCCGCAGGCGAGGGTCCATCCCAGCGTGCCATGCCCGGTATTGAGGAAGAGATTGTCGATGTGGGTCCGCCCGATCAGCGGTACGTTGCCCGGCGTTGCCGGACGCAGGCCGCACCAGTGCTCCGCGCGGGACAGGTCGGCGGCGCCCGGCAGGCGCTCCTCCAGCCAGCGGACGATGTTGGCGCTGCGGGCCGGATTGGGCTTGAGGTCGAAACCATTCAGTTCGGCGGTGCCGGCGACGCGAAGATGGTCGCCAAGCCGTGAGCACACGACGCGGCGCGATTCGTCGGTGAGGCTCAGCTTCGGTGCGCGTGCCTCGTCGAGGATGGGCACGGTGATCGAATAGCCCTTCACCGGATAGGTCGGCAGTTTGATTCCCAGCGGCTGGACGAGCCTGCGGCTATAGCTGCCCGCGGCAATCACGAAGGCGTCGGCGCGCAGCATACCCGCCCGCCCTGCGTTGTCGAGTACGCGTACCCCGGTGATCTTTCCCTGGACGCGGTCGAACATATACACCGCGCTGTTCATCACGAAGCGCACACCGGACTCGCGGGCCTTCTGTGCAAGCGCGGTGCAGAACAGATGGGCGTTGCCCGATTCGTCGTCGATGCCGTGCAGCGCGCCGGCCAGGCGCGGTCGCACGGCAGCCAGGGCTGGCTCCAGTTCGACGGTCTGGCCAGGGTCGAGAATCCGGCTGGGGATGCCGAAGTCCTGCAGCAGCCGGCTCTTGGCCGGCAGTTGGGCGACTTCGCGGGCGCTTTCGAACAAATGAAGAATCCCGCCGCTGCGCGCCTGGTATTCGATCCCGGTGGTTTCGCGCAGCGCGCGGAGTTCGCGCCGGCTGTAGGCGGCCAGCCGGGCAATCGCCGCGGTATTGCGGGCCGTGCGCCACGGCAGGCATTCGTGCAGGAAGGACAGCGCCCAGCGCCACTGGGTCGCGTCGGCATGCAGGCGGAACAGCAGCGGCGCGTCGTGGCGCCCCATCCAGCGCAATACCGTGCCAGGCGCCGACGGATTGGCCCAGGGCTCGGGGTGGCTGATGGAGATTTGCCCGCCATTGGCGAAACTCGTTTCCAGACCTGGCCCGGGCTGGCGGTCCACCACCGTGACCTTGCAACCGGCCTGGGCGAGATACCAGGCGCTGGTGACCCCGGCCAGGCCGGCTCCGATGACCAAAACTTCCATGATGCCTTGTGAAGAGTGCTTCGAGGGGGTGCGACGTGACTTGCGGTCGCGATCAGCCCGCAATCATAAACGACGGCTGCCTGCGATCCGGGCGATAATCCACACTTTGACAGTTAATTCTGGAGAACTGAGTCATGCGTCGAGTCACGCTCACCCAATTCCTGATCGAGCAGCAACGCAAGGGCCTGATGGACGCCGACTTGCGTCTGCTGATGGAGGTCGTTGCCCGCGCGGTCAAGGCCATCGCCGTGAACGTCTCGAAGGGCGCGCTGGCCGGCGTGCTCGGCGAGGCCGGCAGCGACAACGTGCAGGGCGAGGCGCAGAAGAAGCTCGACGTGATCGCCAACGACATCCTGATCCAGGCCAACGAGTGGGGCGGCCACCTCGCGGCGATGGCTTCGGAGGAGGTCGAGGAGATCCGCCCGATTCCCAGCGACTATCCGAAAGGAGGCTTCCTGCTGCTCTTCGATCCGCTGGATGGCTCGTCGAACATCGATGTGAACATTTCGGTCGGCACGATCTTCTCGGTCCTGCGCTGTCCTGAAGGGGCCCAGGCGCCCACCGAGGCGGACTTCATGCAGCCGGGCACGGCGCAGGTCGCCGCGGGCTATTCGGTCTATGGCCCGTCCACCCAACTCGTCCTCACCATCGGCGACGGGGTCCACGGTTTCACGCTGGATCGCGAGATGGGCAGTTTCATCTATACCCATCCGGACATGAGGATTCCCGAGGACACCAAGGAATACGCCATCAACGCCTCCAACGCGCGTTTCTGGGAGGCTCCGGTGCAGCGCTACGTCGGCGAGCTGCAAGCCGGCAAGGAAGGGCCCCGCGAGCGCGATTTCAACATGCGCTGGGTGGCCTCGATGGTTGCCGACGTGCACCGCATCCTCACCCGCGGCGGCATCTTCATGTATCCGATGGACAGCAAGATGAAGGACAAGGGCGGCAAGCTGCGCCTGATGTACGAGGCCAATCCGATGGCGATGATCGTCGAGGCCGCCGGTGGCGCCGCGAGCACCGGCCGCGAACGCATCCTCGACATCCAGCCGACCCGTCTGCATCAGCGTGTGCCGGTGGTGCTCGGCTCGAAGAACGAAGTCGAGCGTGTGGTCCGCTATCACCTCGAAGGCTGAGGGACGGGCTTTTGCCGCCTTGGGCGACGGACGGAGTCGGCGCAGTGTTGCGCCGGGCCTTCATCCTCCGGCTGTTTCTTGGATTGCTGGCGCTGCTCCCGGCGGGCCCGGCGCGCGCCGCCGACGCGCTCGAACTGATGGCGCCCGAGGCGCTGCGCCCGCTGCTTGTCCGTCACCTCGATTTTCTCGACCGCACTGCTGCCGGCCGGCTCGACGAGGCCGGCCGCGTTGCCGTGCTGCGGCGCGCCCGTAAGGAGATCGGCGATATCCTCGCCACCGAGGGGTACTTTTCCCCGGCCATCGAAGGGGAGGAGGGCGGGAACGGTGGCTTCCGCATCGCCGTCACGCCCGGACCGAGGACGACCATCACTGCGGTCGAGCTCCGTTTCACCGGCGATCTCGCCCGCGACGAGGGTGCGCGCGCGGCGCGTGTCGAGGCGCTCAGGGCGGACTGGAGCCTGCCGGTCGGCCAGCCCTTCCGCCAGGCCGACTGGGATGCCGCCAAGCAGCGCCTGCTCGACGCCGTGGCTGGCCGCGATTACGCCGCTGCAGCCATCACCGACAGTGCCGCGCAGATCGATCCGGCCACGGCCAGCGCCCGCCTGAGCGTGGTGGTGGATTCGGGCCCGGCCTTCCGTTTCGGCCCTCTCGAGGTCAGCGGCCTGTCCGATTACAGCCTTGCGCTGATCGAGCGCTACCGGCCGCCGGCGCCCGGCGAGCCCTACAGCCAGGAGCGCCTGCTGCAGTTCCAGACCGCGCTGCAGAACACCAGTTATTTCGCCTCGGTGGTGGTCGATATCGATCGCCGCAGCCCGACGCCCGAGGCCGCGCCGGTGCGGGTGCAACTGACCGAGGCCAAGCCGCGACGGATCGGCTTCGGCGTCGGCGTCAGCAGCAATACCGGCTACCGCGTCGAGAGCAGCTACCGCGATGCCCATTTTCTCGATCAGGCTTACCGCCTGGTCAGCGGGCTGCGCATCGAGCAGCGCCGTCAGCTCGGCTACGCCGACGTCTTCCTGCCGCCGTCGCTGGCGGGGCATCTGGACAGCATCGGCGCGCTGGCCGAGCACACCCACATTGCCGGGCTGCAGACCCAGCGCCAGTCGGTCGGGGTGGTCCGCACGATTCCCCGGGGGGCGATCGAGAACCGCCTGGCGCTGAACTACCAGCACGAAATCCTGAGCCCGGAAGGCAGCGTGCAGACCCGGCGGGCGGCACTCACCGCGAACTGGTCGTGGACCCGGCGCACCGTCGACAGCGTCCTCGATCCCCACCAGGGCCAGGTGCTGAACCTGCAGGTGGGTGGTGCGGCCCGGGCTCTGCTGTCGGATCGCAACTTCGCGCGCTTCTACGGGCGCTACCAGCTCTTCGTGCCGGCCGTGGGCCGGGACGTGCTCATCCTGCGCGCCGAAGGCGGCATCACCGTGGCCGAAACCCGCGACGGCGTGCCGCAGGACTTCCTGTTCCGCACGGGTGGCGCACAGACGGTGCGGGGCTATGCCTATCAGAGCCTCGGTGTGAAGGAGGGCAGGGCCACCGTCGGCGGCCGCTATCTGGCCGTGACCAGCGCCGAATACATTCACTGGTACAGCGACGACTGGGGCGTCGCCGCCTTTGTCGACGCCGGCAATGCCGACGACGAACGCCGTTTGTTCAGGATGAAGCTCGGCTACGGCCTCGGGCCCCGCTGGCGAAGCCCGGCCGGACCGATTGCGGTCGATCTCGCCTACGGCCAGGCCGATCACCGCGTCCGCCTGCAGTTCGCGGTGGCGATCGCCTTCTGAAGCGTGGGGCGTCAACGCGAGGCGCCCGCCCCGCGTTAAAAATTGACCTGCGGCACCGTGCGATGGAGGCCTGGGACGCCGGATAGAGGCCAAGGAGAATTGGCAAAGCTGCAGTGGCGGATTAGACTCCGCCGGCATGTTTCCAGTCACCCACCCCGAGAGGATCAAAAAGTGAAAAAACTGTTTGCTGTCGCCGCCGTCGCCGGCCTGATGAGCGCCACCGCCGCATTCGCCGATGCCGGCGCGGATCTGGCCAAGGCCAAGAACTGCCTGGCCTGCCACGCCGTCGACAAGAAGGTCGTGGGCCCGGCCTACAAAGACGTCGCTGCCAAGTACAAGGGTGACAAGAGCGCCGAGGCCAAGCTGATCGAAAAGGTGCAGAAGGGCGGAGTCGGCGCCTGGGGGCAGATCCCGATGCCGCCCAATCCGCAGGTCAATCCGGCCGAGGCCAAGACCCTCGTGGCCTGGGTGCTGAGCCAGAAGTAAGCGCTGCTGCGCGTGTCCCCAAAGCCGGCCTTGCGCCGGCTTTGTTCGTCAAAGGGACGTGACGACGAAATGTCCCGCCGACCGCCCTTGTTGCGAACATGCAACAGTTTGCCGTGCGGCCGCATCCAAAAAACAACGCTGTCCTTGCCCTCGCCTCCGCTTCACACGGACAATGCGATCCAACTTCTCATTAGAGAGGTGAAATTGGTCGGCCCCGCGAAAGCGGCGCGTGCCAGTCTTCAATCAAGAGGAGAATCCTATGCAAAAGAAACTGATCGCTCTGGCCGTTGCTGGCCTGGCTTCCACCGGCGCCTTCGCTCAATCCAACGTCACCGTTTACGGTACCGCCGATGTCAGCTTCGACGTCGTCCGTGCTTCCAACGTCGCCAACGGCTACGACCTGGGCAACACCAACCGCGTGTCTTCCAACTCGTCGCACATCGGCTTCAAGGGCGCTGAGGCGCTGGGCAACGGCCTGACCGCGCTGTTCCAGATCGAAAGCGGTGTTAACTTCGATACCGGCAACGCCTCCAACACGTTTGCCAGCCGCGACACCTTCGCCGGCCTCTCCAGCACCAGCCTGGGTACCGTGGTTTTCGGCAAGCTGACCGGCCCGACCCGTGCGATGGGTGGCATGCTCGACGTCAACGCCGGCTCCACCGGTATCGGCGCCAACGCCGGCATCATCGGCAAGCTGGGCAACAACCTGCTGTCCGCTGGCAGCAATGCGGCCGGCCCGAACATCGGCGGCGCAGCCTGCGCTAGCCGTAGTGCAGTCTGCACGTCCGTCTTCGACGACCGCTGGACCAACGCCGTTGCCTACGTTTCCCCGACCTTCGCCGGCCTGAACGCCACCGTCGCCTACGTCGCCAACGAGAACAAGTCCTATCACGGTGCTGCTACCTCCGCCAATGCGACCGGTTATGACCTCGGCCTGAAGTACGCCAACGGCCCGATCATGGCTGGCGTGACCTACAATGCCCTGTCTCTCGGTAACAGCAACGCTACCGACGTCAACAACTTCCGTCTCGGCGGCATGTACGACTTCGGCATGGCCACCGTGCGTGTGCTGTTCGACCGCACCCGCGGCGATCACATGGCTGGCGTTGGCACCCTGACCCAGAACGTGTTCGGCCTCGGCGGCACCTTCAACGTGACCCCGGCTGGCAAGATCATCGGCCAGGTGTACGTTGCGCGTGACCTCAAGGCTAACGGTTCTTCGCAGAACGACACCGGTGCCAAGCTGTTCGAAGTCGGCTATGTGCACAGCCTGTCCAAGCGTACCAGCGTTCGTGCCGTGTATGCCCACCTGAACAACGACTCCAACGCCAACTACGACTACGGTATTGGTGCGGTCGGCGTGTCGGGCTTCACCACGACCCCGGCCAGCGCTGCCAACGGTCTGAACGCCACCCTGAACGGCGTCCAGCTCGGCCTGCGTCACTCCTTCTAATTCAGACCTGGTCTGAAGCGGAAATCAACGGGCACCTTCGGGTGCCCGTTTTTTCTATGGTGGCAAGCAATTAACGGCCGCATCGCAAGGTGGCCGTTCTGGGTTATTGCTCAATAAGCGGTATTGCGCCGTATCAGTGGGTGCCAAAGATTGGCGTGCCGGCGCTCTTGGCGGCCTTTGTCAAATCTGCATCCAGTGTTGCCAGGGGCAGGCCTGTGCGCAGCGCAAGTTCCAAATAGGCCGCATCGTAGGCCGATAACTTATAGCGCCGGGCCAGATTCAGTGTGTCGCCCAGCGCGTGTGCCGCGGTCGCCTGATCGGTACTGATCGGGAGCCGCCCGAGGAGGGCAATGTAGCGTTGCGAGTCCGCCTCGCTGACAAGCCCCTTGGACTCGAGCTTGGTAACGACATTGGCGATTTCCAGCGCCAGCAGCGACGGTGCTATGGCTTGCGACGCCTTGAGCGCAGCCAGTGCGGCCGCAGCGTAATCCGCGCCTGCCGGATTGGTTTGCGGAGCCAGCCAGAGCAGCGCTACCGAGGCATCCAGCACAAAATTCACGCGCGCCCCTCGTCGATGAGCGCCTTCAGGTCGATGCCGCCCACCGACTTGTGGGCCTGCATGAAGGACAGCATTTCATCGACCGCCGCTACGGCATCCGAGTGTTTGTTGCCTTCGGCGGGCACAAGATCGGCCACGGCCTCGCCTCTCCGCGTGATGGTGTAACGATTGCCTGCCTGGATGCCTCGCAGCAATTCCGGCAACTTCGTCTTGGCTTCGTATGATCCAACTTCGATTTTCACGATCGGCTCCTTGCGATTCATACAGACCAGTGTATGGACCGGTTGGCTGGAGTCAAGTTTCCGACGGCTCATACGAAGAAAGGCGAAAGGCGCCTTCGACGAAGACGCAGCGTTCAGCCGGTCAGCACCAGATTGTCCCGATGGATCAGTTCCGGCTCTTCGATGAATCCAAGCAATCCTTCGATTTCGCCGGAGCCGTGGCGGAGGATGCGGCGGGTGTCGTTGGCGGCGTAGTTGACGAGGCCTCGCGCGATTTCGTGGCCGTTCTGTGCGCGGCAGGCGACGACTGCGCCGCGGGCGAAATCGCCGTCGGCGGCGATGACGCCGATCGGCAGCAGGCTCTTGCCGGATCTCAGCGCCTCGACCGCGCCGTAATCGAGGGTCAGGCTGCCGGCCAGTTGCAGGTGATCGGCCAGCCATTGCTTGCGGGCGGCCAGCGGGGTGCTGCTGGCGTAGAGCAGGGTGCCGATGCTTTCGCCGCCGGCGACGCGCAGCAGCGCATCCGCCTCGCGGCCGCTGGCGATGCAGGTGTGGGCGCCGCTGCGCGCGGCGCGCTGGGCCGCCCGCACCTTGGTGATCATGCCGCCCTTGCTGATCCCGCTGCCGGCGCCGCCGGCCATCGCCTCGAGCGCGGTGTTTTCGGCGCGATCGTGGCTGATCAGGCTTGCGCCCGGATCCTTGCGCGGGTCGGCGGTGTAGAGGCCTTGCTGGTCGGTCAGGATGATCAGCGCTTCGGCATCGATCAGATTGGCGACCAGCGCGCCGAGGGTGTCGTTGTCGCCGAACTTGATCTCGTCGGTGACGACGGTGTCGTTCTCGTTGATGATCGGCACGACGCCGAGTTCGAGCAGCGTGACGAGGGTCGAGCGGGCGTTGAGGTAGCGGGTGCGGTCGGCCAGATCCGCGTGGGTCAGCAGGATCTGCGCGGTGTGCAGGCCGTTGCGGGCGAAGACGCTCTCGTAGGCCTGGGCGAGGCCCATCTGGCCGACTGCGGCGGCGGCCTGGAGCTGATGCATCTCCTGGGGGCGGCTGGTCCAGCCGAGGCGCTGCATGCCGGCGGCGATGGCGCCTGATGAGACCAGCACGACCTGCCGGCCGGAGGCTGCGAGAGCGGCGATCTGGCGCGCCCAGTCGGCCAGGGCTTCGACGGCGAGCCCTTCGCCGTTGTTGGTGACCAGGGCACTGCCGACCTTGACGACGAGGCGGCGGGCTTTACGGATTCGGGTTCTCATCGCTGTCTTCCTGTTCGTCGTCTGCGTAGTCGCCTTCGTCGTGATTGAGGTCGTCGTCGGCGGCGTGCGGCAACTCGCCGCGTTCTGCCGCTTCACGGGCGGCGGCGTCGGCGGCGGCCTGGGCGATGGCCTTTTCCTCGTCGAGAATGTCCTGGATCGCGAAGACGACTTCCTGGCAGCCGGCGCGGCTGATCGCCGAGACCTCGAAGTGCCGTTCGACCGGGCCGTAGGCGTCGAGGAAGGCGGCGATGCGGGCTTCGCGCTCATCCTCGTCGGGGATCAGGTCGAGCTTGTTGAGCACCAGCCAGCGGCGCTTGCTGGCCAGTTCCTCGTCGTACTTGTGCAACTCGGCGACGATGGCATGGGCGTCGTGGACCGGGTCGGCTTCGGGGTCGAAGGGGGCGATGTCGACGATGTGCAGCAGGATGTGGGTGCGCTGCAGGTGGCGCAGGAACTGGTGGCCAAGCCCGGCGCCGTCGGCCGCGCCTTCGATGAGGCCGGGAATGTCGGCGATCACGAAGCTGCGGTTCTCGGAGGTGCGCACCACGCCCAGGTTGGGGGCGAGGGTCGTGAAGGGGTAGTCGGCAACCTTGGGCTTGGCCGACGACACCGCGCGGATGAAGGTGGATTTGCCGGCGTTGGGCATGCCCAGCAGGCCCACGTCGGCCAGCACCTTGAGCTCGAGGTTGAGGCTCTTGCGTTCGCCTTCCTGACCCATGGTCTTCTTGCGCGGGGCGCGGTTGGTGCTCGTCTTGAAATGCAGGTTGCCGAGGCCTCCGCGGCCGCCGCGGGCGATCATCACGCGCTTGCCGTCGAGGTCGAGGTCGGCGACCAGTTCTCCGGTTTCAAGGAGGGTGATGATGGTGCCGACCGGCATGCGTAGTTCGATGTCGTCACCGCCCTTGCCGTAGCAGTCGGCGCCGCGGCCGTTCTCGCCGCGCTCGGCGAGGAAGGTGCGCTTGTAGCGATAGTCGATCAGGGTGTTGAGGTTGCGGTCGGCGATGGCGTAGACGTCGCCGCCCTTGCCGCCGTCACCGCCGTCCGGGCCACCCATCGGAATGTATTTTTCGCGGCGGAAGGTGGCTGCGCCGTTCCCGCCGTCACCGGCGATGACTTCGATTCGGGCTTCGTCGAAAAATTTCATGGGTGCGTCCGGTTGGGGTTTTGAGGCCCTGAAACAAAAAAGCCCTACCGCAAGGATAGGGCTTTACATACTGCGGTCGGCGCTTATGCGGCGGCGACGATGCTCACGGTGCGACGCTTGTTGGCGCCCTTGACGGTGAACTGCACGGTGCCTTCGGTCAGCGCAAACAGGGTGTGATCCTTGCCGATGCCGACGTTTTCGCCCGGGTGGTATTCGGTGCCGCGCTGGCGAACGATGATGTTGCCGGCGAGGACGAACTGACCGCCGTAGCGCTTGACGCCGAGGCGTTTGCTTTCTGAGTCGCGACCGTTACGGGAACTGCCGCCAGCCTTTTTGTGTGCCATGTCGGTTTCTCCTTGGGCCGCTTAGGCCGAAATGGCTTCGATGCGAAGCTCGGTGTAGTTCTGGCGATGCCCCTGATGCTTCTGGTAGTGCTTGCGCCGGCGCATCTTGAAGATCTTGATCTTGTCGTGGCGGCCGTGGGACACCACGGTAGCCGTGACGGTGGCGCCGGCAACCACGGGGGTGCCGATCTTGACCGACTCGCCTTCGCCGACCATGAAGACCTGGTCGATGGTGATTTGCGAGCCCACGTCTGCCGGTATCTGTTCTACTTTGAGTTTTTCGCCGGCGACGACACGATACTGCTTGCCGCCGGTTTTTATGACCGCGTACATGGATGTACTCCGATTTGAAGGGTTTTCAGGAAACGCGCGATTTTATAGGCGCTGCCTGGCCCTGTCAAACCGGATCGCGCACTTCAGCGCTGTGTCGAGGGGGATGCCATCCTGGGAGCGGGGCTGTTGCCATCGGATTTCGGTGTGGCTGCCAGGGGCGAGGCGGGGCGCGGCGATGTGCCTGCGGAGAGCGCCTTTCCGTCGATACCGAGCTTGATCGCAAACACGGCCGAGACGAGCAGGAAGGTGGAGACCATTCCGGCGGTCAGCCACAGCAGACTTTGTCGGATGGTGAGTGGAGGGGGGCCGTTGTTGGGGGCCGGACTGGGTGGGGTAGTCATCGTGCGGAACCGGACGCAAACCTGAGTTCGACGATTTTAGGCGGTCGGTGGCGCTACGCCCGCGGCCGGCCGCTGCTGCAACGCAAGTTAACAATGAGCCCGAGTGACAAGGGGCGCCCGGGCGACTCAGGGCAGCCTGAGCAGAACGCGCATGCCGCCGGTGACGTCGGTCCGTTCGAGATAGCCGATGAGGTTGGGCGTATCGGCCAGCCACTGGCGCGCCTCGGCGATCGAGGCGGCTTCGAGCGGCGGCGTGGTGCGGCCGTTGAAGACCAGCCGGGAGCGATAGGCGACGATCTGGGCAGGGTTCTTGTTGGTGAGTTTGAGATAGAAGTCGTCCCGGGTGTTGCCATTGGGGAGGTCGACGAGTTTGACGGGGGTGCCGTCGGCGAGCGTGGTGCTGCGCCCGAGGTAGAGCTTTTCGGCCTGCTCGCGGCTGAGTTCGACGGGGCCGCTGCGCTGGCTGGTGACGAGCACGAGTTCCGCGCGGCCGTCGAGGGGGGCCAGCAGTGCGGCGAGGGTCAGAAATCGGAAGAGCGTCCGCTGCATCGGAAATCCGGGCCTCAGAAAACGAAGTCGACCGACAGGCTGAGAACGTGGATCGGCGGCACCGGCTTGAAGGCGGCGGCGGCGGATTCCGGCGTGAACATGCCCCGGCTGTGCGGGGCGACGTTGATGCGTTCAACCTGGCCCTTGATCGCGATGTTGCGGGCGACGTCCCAGCGCAAGCCGAGCGCGGTGGTCTGCTGGGCGGTATTGCGGGTGGTGTTGTAGAAATCGACGAGGGGGGCGAGCGCGGGGGCTGTGTCGTGGGCGAAGGCGGCGGTGTCCTGCCGCTGCTGGGAGTACATCGCGTAGGGGGTCAGGTTTCCGAAACGGTGGCCGACGGTCAGATACCACGCGTGGGCGGAATTGATGTAGCGGTCTACCGTGCGCCGGGCGTACTCGGCAACCGTGATCCAGTTGTTCTTTTCCCACTGGAGTCCGGCCGAGAAGAATCGGGCGTGACCGCGCTTGCCGGAGAGTTCGGCCTGGGCGCCGGTCTGACCGAGGAGACCGAACTGATTGTTGAGAAACTGATAGAGCCCGTCGTCCCAGTGGAGTTCGAGATCAGTGCGGGTGTAGCCGGCCTGGGCGCTGAAGCCGGAGCCGGCGAGGCCGACCCGGATGCCGGTGGCGTTGCTCAGCCGCCCGGAGGCCGAGCGGGCCTTGAGCGTGCTGTTGCCAAACAGCCCCTGGACTTCGAGATCCATCGCCCCCACGGGGATGCGATAGAGCATGTCGATGCCGTCCAGGTCGGAGAACGGGTTGAGGCTATAGACTTCAACCGGGGGACGGAGCCAGGGGGTGGCGTAGTTGACGTTGAGCGAGTCGGAGAACATGAAGAACGGAGTCGTGGTCCGTCCGACGCGGAAGGTCAGGGCGGGCGAGGCCCGGTAGTTCAGGTAGGCCCAGGTGACGTGGGGGGTGTAGTTGTAGCCGACCGCCTGGCGCGAGATGGCCTGGACGGTGAGATCGAACTGGTCGTTGAGCTGCCCGGTGCCCTGCAGGCCGAGGACCGTGTCGGCGGTGGCGTCGAAATTCTGTCCCGGGCTGACGCTGTCCTGGGTGCTGCTGCTGTGGAAACGGTAGTCGTCCTTGTCGCTGCGTGCTACGCCGACGGTGCCGAAGCCGGACAGCGCGAAGCGGGGCGGTTCGTTGGCGGCGGCGGCAGCGCAGCACAGGCTGGCCGCCAGCAGGGCTGCGAGGCGGGCGGGCCAGGGGTGGGGGCGTTTCATCAGGAGGGGCTCCGCGCTGGGGGGCTGCACCGTTCCAGCCACCGCTCGGCATGGTCCTGCGGAACGGCGGGAGCGAAAAGATAGCCCTGGCCGAGGTCGCAGTCGAGCTCGCGGAGAATGTCGGCCTGGGCCTGGGTTTCGATGCATTCTGCGACGACGAGCATGCCCAGGCGGTGGGCCAGGTGGATGCTGGCGCCGACGATGGCCCGCAGCCGGACGTCGTGCTCGATTTCGCGGATGAAGGAGCCGTCGAGCTTGATCGTGTCGCAGGGAATGGTGTGGAGGTAGCTGAGGGACGAGTAGCCGGTGCCGAAGTCGTCGATGAGGATGCGCAGCCCCTTGGCACGCAGTTTGCCGAGTTGTTCGATGGCGAGTTCCTTGCGTGTGACCAGGGTGCCTTCGGTGATCTCCAGCTTCAGGGTGCTGGGCGGCAGGCCGTGGCCTTCGATGCAGGCGACGATCTGGTCGGCGAGGTCGACCTGCATCAGCTGGCGGGCCGACAGGTTGACGCTGATCGACAGCTTGTCGTCGGCGAGTCCGCTGTCCCGCCATGCCTTGAGGCGCGCACAGCTCTGGTCGAGCATCTGCATGCCGAGCTCGTGGACCAGGTCCAGGGATTCGGCGAGGGGAATGAAAATGTCCGGGCCGATCCGCCGGGCGGTGGCCTGGGGCCAGCGGACGAGCGCTTCGAAGGCGGCGGCGCGGCCGGACTTCAGATCGACGATGGGCTGGAAGTGGGCGACCAACTGGCCGTCGCGCAGGGCGGCACGCAGCTGGGATTCCAGCTGGAGGTCACGCATCACTTGCTGGTGCATTTCCGAGTGGAACACGGTGATGGTGCTCTCGGTGCTGCGCCGCGCGCGCTGCATCGCGTTGTCGGCGTCGCGCATCAGGTCTTCCGCGTTCTGGAAGCCGCCGCTGCCCAGCGCGACGCCGATGCGTGTCTTGGGGTAGAGGGTGTGGCCGCCGAGTTCGGCGCTGTCGGCGAGGTGGGTCTGCAGGCTTTCGGAGAAGCGGATGGCTTCGCTGGCGTCGCCGATGTCCTTGAGCAGCACTGCGAACTGGTCGCCGCCAATGCGTCCGACCACGTCACCGGGGCGTGCGAGGGCGCGGATGCGCGCGGCGATGAGACGCAGCAGCTCGTCGCCCGCCGCGTAGCCGAGGCTGTCATTCACCATGTGGAAACGTTCGATGTTGATGTGCAGCACCGCGAACCGGCTGCCGGTGGCCCGGTCGGCGTGGCGCAGGGTGTTCTGCAGGTGTTCGGCGAACAGGGCCCGGTTGGCGAGGCCGGTCAGGCCGTCGTGGAGGGCGTCGTGGACCAGTTGATCCTCGGCGCGCTTGCGCAGGTGGATGTCGCTGATCGAGCCGGCCATGCGCACCGCGCGCCCGCTGCCGGCGTCATGCACGGCCATCCCGCAGGTCAGGGTCCAGCGGTAGCTGCCGTCGGTGTGGCGGATGCGGTGCTCGATGATGAACTGGGTGGACTCCCGCTTCAGGTGGGCGATCAGCCGCAGGCGGTAGGATTCCCGGTCTTCCGGGTGCAGGCGGGAATACAGGGCATCGCTGTCGTCGGCGATCGCCTCGGGTGTAGTGCCGAGGATTTCCGCAAAACGGGGGGCGAAGTAGGTCTTGTCCGCAACGATGTCCCAGTCCCACAGGCCGTCGTTGGCAGCCCGGGTCGCCAGCGCGTAGCGTTCCTCGCTGTTCGCGAGCTGCCGGGCCGTGGCTTCGAGTTCCTGGATGCGCGCCTGCAGCGCGCCTGCCATGCGATTGAAGTGCTGGCACAGCTGAGCCAGTTCGTCGGTGCCCTCGTCAGGCAGACGGTGGGCCAGCTGGCCGGCGGCGATGGCCTGGCTGCCGCGCAGGAGCCGGTCGAGATTGCGGGTCATCAGGTAGCCGACGAAGCCCAGCAGCAGCAGGGTCAGCAGCACCTCGAGGCTGGCGATGGCGATGCCCTGGCTGAGGATCTGCTGCTTCGCGAGGGTCAGCGCCGAGACCGACACGCCGAACTGCACGAAGCCCACCTGGTTGCGCTCGAGCAGGACCGGCCGGCGGATATGGATCAGGTTGCGGGCGATGCGGGTGGTGAAGTCCAGCGCGCCGGCATCGTCCGGCGGCGGAAGCGCGCCCATTTCCGGCAGGCCGGCCCGCACACGGGTCTGGCCGGCGGCGTCGACGATGCGCACGTAGATCAGCCCTTCGTTGGTTTCGTTGAGCAGTTCGCCGAGGGTGTCCTGCAGGTCGGCGAAGCGCCCCTGGGGGACGAAGGTCGCGGTGACGACGTTGAGGATGGCGGCGTTCTGGGCGACGAGGGTTTTGACGCTCGCAGTGGTTGCCTCGTTCATCAGGCGCCCGCTGTTGGTGAGCAGCAGGGTGAGCATCACGACCTGGACGAGGGTGCTGGCCAGCAACAGGCGAACGCGGATGGAGAGGTGGCTCAGCATCGAGAAGGGTTGTCGGGCGGGTTGGGGCGCATTTTCCGTCGGAGTGTTCGCCGGTCGGGAGGTGCGGACGATAAGCCCGCTTACCGACAGTTCTTCGATATCGGCATCCGAGGGAAAATCTTGAGCCCTGTTCGAGCCGGTGCGCAGTGACCCGGCCGCATGCTTCGCCACTCCGTCCCCCCTCGGCGTGGCAACCCGGCGGCGGCCACGCCCTTGCTCCCTGCCCTTACTTCTTCCAGGCGTCGCGCAGCGTGACGGTGCGGTTGAAGATCGGCGCGCCGTCGCGGGAGTCGATGCGGTCGGCGACGAAGTAGCCGTGGCGCTCGAACTGGAAGTGGGCTTCGGGCCGTGCCGCGCGCAGCGCGGGTTCGAGCTGGGCGGTGATCACGCGCAGGCTGTCCGGGTTGATGTCGTCGAGGAAATCGCGCTCCAGCCCTTCGGGGTCGCCCTCGCGTCGTGTGCCGGGGTAGGCGTGCGCGAACAGGCGGTCGTAGAGGCGCACCTCGGCGGTGTAGGCGTGATCGACCGAAACCCAGTGCAGGTTGCCCTTCACCTTGTACAAGTCGGCCCCGGGTGTGCCGGACTTGGAGTCGGGCAGGTATTCGCACAGCACCGCGGTGATGTTGCCGTCGACGTCCTTTTCGCAGCCGGTGCACTTGACCACGTAGCCGTAGCGCAGCCGTGCCATGTTGCCGGGGTAGAGGCGGTGGTAGCCCTTCACCGGGGTTTCCATGAAATCTTCGCGCTCGATCCACAGTTCGCGGGCGAAGGGCATCTCGCGCTTGCCAAGTTCCGGGTGCAGCGGATGGTTCGGCGCCTGGCAGCGTTCGCTCTGGCCGGTCGGGTAGTTGGTGATGATGAGCTTGAGGGGGTCGAGTACGGCGACGCGGCGTTCGGCGGATTCGTTGAGCTCCTCGCGCATGCAGTCCTCGAGCACGCTCATGTCGATCCACGAGTCGGCCCTGGAGACGCCGATGCGTTCGGCGAAGAGCCGGAACCCTGCGGCGGTGAAGCCACGGCGGCGGGCGCCGACCAGCGTGGGCAGGCGTGGATCGTCCCAGCCGGCGACGTGCTTGTCGTCAACGAGTTGGATCAGCTTGCGCTTGGAGAGCACCACGTAGGTCAGGTTCAGGCGCGCGAACTCGATCTGCCTTGGCACCGGACGCGGGAAGAAGCCGCCTTCGGCGAGATTGTCGAGCAGCCAGTCGTAGAACGGTCGCTGGTCCTCGAATTCGAGGGTGCAGATCGAATGGGTGATGTCCTCGAGCGCGTCCTCGATGGGGTGCGCAAAGGTGTACATCGGGTACACGCACCAGCGGTCGCCGCTGCGGTGGTGGGTGGCGTGGCGGATGCGGTAGATGGCCGGGTCGCGCAGGTTCATGTTGGGCGAGGCCATGTCGATCTTCGCACGCAGGATGTGGGCGCCGTCGGGGAACTCGCCGGCCTTCATGCGCTGGAAGAGCTCCAGGTTCTCGATGACGCTGCGGTTCCGGTAGGGGCTGTCCTTGCCGGGGCTCGACAGGGTGCCGCGGTAGGCGCGCATCTCGTCGGCGGAGAGCGAGTCCACATAGGCCTTGCCGACGGTGATCAGGTGTTCGGCCATTGCGTACATCTTGTCGAAGTAGTCCGACGCGAAGTACAGGTGATGCTGCCAGTCGAAACCCAGCCACTGCACCGCCTCGATGATGGCGTCGACGTATTCCTGCTCTTCCTTGGTCGGATTGGTGTCGTCGAAGCGCAGATGGCAGGCGCCGCCATAAGCCTCCGCAAGGCCGAAGTTCAGGCAGATGCTCTTGGCGTGGCCGTAATGCAGGTAGCCGTTGGGCTCGGGCGGGAAGCGCGTTTCGACGCGGCCGCCCCATTTGCCGATGCGACGGTCCTCGTCGATGATGTTGCGGATGAAGTTGCTGGGTGCGGCATCGCTCGCCGGGAGGGTCGGTGCAGTCATCTGGGTCGTACCTGGACGGGTGCGGGCTGGCAGGCCGCCGTAGTTTGAAAAATCCCCCGATTGTAGCCGATGGCGGCGCCCGCGCAGTCCGGGGCCGATTTGTGTCCGACAGTGTCCCCGCCCACGGGCGCAGCCACATTCATCTGCCGTGCCGCGGCGGCATGGGTATCATCGGTGTTCATTGCCCAATGCCCGTCGAGCGGATCCCGGCCGTGTATCGTTGATATGCGGATCGACTTGGGGGGCTGTCATGGAGATCACCCCGCAGCGTGCGCGACCCGTCGAAAATTGAAGCCGGACCCCTGGCGCCGCAGGCCGAGACGCCGGCACGGGATGTCGAGCCGGATCTCGACCTTGCGGTGATGCTCCGCCTGCCGGGGGTTAACGGCTCCCGCGAATCGCCGGTGCTGCGGCGTCTGCTGTGTCTGTTTGTCAGCGAAACCGCGCGTAACATCAAGGGTCTACATTGCGGGGCTGAGGCCGGAGACAGGCCGGCGGTGCAGGCGCTGGCCCACAAGATGAAGTCCGCGTCGATGGCCATCGGTGCTTCGCGGCTGGCGGCCCGGGCGCGAAGTCTGGAGGCCTGTATGAAGGGCGGCGCGCGGCCGCGGCCCGCCGATGTCAAGGCCGTCGCGGTGGCCTGGCACGATTGCGGGAAGGCGCTGGTGAGCGAAGGACTGCTGAGCGTGGATGGCTGGAGCGGGGTGGAAGGCCCGATGGAACGATGACCGCAAGTCTGGATGCGCACATCCTTGTCGTGGATGATGATCCCCTGACCCGCATGATGGCCGTCGAGGCATTGCGGGAAGGAGGGTTTACGACTGTCGAGGCGGAGAACGGTGCCCAGGCTCTGGCCGTCTTCGACGTGGAACATCCCGATCTCGTGCTCCTCGACGTGATGATGCCGGGGCTGAGCGGATTCGACGTGTGCGCTCGCCTGCGCGGGAGCCCGGCCGGCAAACTGGTCCCCATCATCATGATGACCGGCCTCGACGACAGCGAATCGGTCGAGGAGGCCTTCCACGTCGGCGCGACGGATTTCATCTCCAAACCGGTCAACTGGACGCTGCTGCGCTTCCGCATCCGCTATGTGCTGCGTTCGGCTCAGGTGCTGAAGGAACTCGTCCGCAATCAGGAGAGTCTGTCCAGCGCCCAGCGGATCGCCCGCCTGGGCAGCTGGGAATGGCTGGTGCCGACCGACACCGTGCAGCGCTCGCCGCAGTACTACCGTCTCTTCGGCTTGCCGGCCGAAGGTTTCGGCGACGGCATGCTGGCGGTCCTCGATCACCTTTACGGGCCCGACCGGGCGCTGCTCGCAGCCGCCCTCGAGGGCGCCCGCAAGGGGGCAGGCTACCAGCTGACCTACCGCATCGTGTGGCCCGACGGCAGCGTACGCACCCTGCTCGAAACCGTCGAGCGCGCCGATGATCTGCCCGACCCGCAAGCGCTGGTGATGGAGGGCAGCGCGCAGGACATCACCGAGCAGGTGGAGACCCAGCGGCGCATCCGTCAGCTGGCTTACTTCGACCCCCTCACCGGCCTGCCCAACCGGGAGTTCTTCCGCGAGAGCCTGCTCGCCGCCACCGCCCGGGCGCTGCGCAGCAAGACCCGCTGCGCGGTGATGGTGGTGGACATCGACCGCTTCGCGCGCATCAACGACAGCCTCGGGCCGGAGCGGGGCGACCAGGTGCTGCAGGTGATCGGCCAGCGCCTGCGCGAAACGATGGGCGATCGCATGCCGGCCGAGCCCGCCGGGGGGGGCGCGCTGCCCCGCCTCAAGGTTGCGCGGCTGGCGGCCGACGAGTTCGGCATCCTGATCGGCGAGGCCGGGTCGGTGGACGACATGCTGGCCATCGCCCACGCGTTGTTGCAGGTGGTGCGGGGGCCGATCCGCGTGCCGGGGCAGGAGATCACGCTGGCGGCGAGGGTCGGTGTGGCGATCCTGCCCGACCATGCCAGCGACGCCGATGCGCTGCTGAAGGCGGCCGAAACGGCCCTGAACCGCGCCAAGCGGGTGACCCGCGATGAGGTGGCGCTGTTCTCGGAAGAGATGAAGGTGGCGGCCTTCCGTCGCTTCACGCTGGAGGGCGAGCTGCGCCGGGCGATCGGCGAAGAGGAGCTGCAGGTGCTCTACCAGCCCATCGTCGACGTCGAGCGGGGCTGCATCGTCAAGGCCGAAGCGCTGGTGCGCTGGCCGCACATGGCCAGTGGGCCGGTGCCGCCGCCGGAGTTCATCTCGCTGGCCGAGGAGACCGGGATGATCGTGCCGCTCACGCGCACGGTGATCGAGCGCGTCTGCCACGACATTGCCACGCTCGGGCCGGCGCTGCCGCAGGATTTCCGGATCGGCATCAACCTGTCGGGAGTGAACTTCATGGATCCGCAGTTCATGCCGACCGTCTGCGCCGTGCTGGCCGGCGCCGCGGTGGAGCCGGCGCGGATCGAGTTCGAACTGACCGAGACGGTGCTGATGCGTGATCTCGACTACGCGACGAACATCCTCGCCCGGTTGCGGCAGATGGGCATCCGGGTGGCGGTGGACGATTTCGGGACCGGTTATTCCTCGCTGGCCTACCTGCGCCGGCTGGCGGTGGATACCCTGAAGATCGACCGCAGCTTCGTCGGCGAGCTGAACAACGCGCAGGGGGTGGCGATCGTCAAGGCCATCATCGGGCTGGCCCACAGCCTCGGGCTCGAAGTCGTCGCCGAGGGGGTCGAAACCACCGCCCAGCTCGACATTCTGCGTGCCCAGGGTTGCCGCCTGATCCAGGGTTATCTGTTCGCCAAGCCGATGGGCTGCCGGGCGCTCGTTCACGCGCTTGCGGGTGCCCGCTTGATGCCCGTCGGATCGTGAGGGATGCGGCGGGTTGTGAACTTTCACTGACAGGAGGGGTGGGATGATCGCCAGGGATTTTGATTTCACGCTCAGCGGTGTGCAGAGCAAGCTGTGCATGAAATACGACGCCGGCAAGTCGCGGACGGAGGCTGCGCTGTGTCTGGTACAGCACCGCAAGACCAGCAACCGCAAAGGCCCGCCGGACTGCTGCAACGGCTTCGAGACCGCCTACCTGCCCTTTGCCAAGGGGCACATCATTGCCCTGGAGCTGGGTGGCTCCGATCACAAGTACAACGTCGTGCCGCAGTTCGAGGACTGGCAGGGCAAGCCCAACGGCGAATGGCGGCAGATGGAGCTCGACCTGACTGCGAAGACCTACGCCGGGCATCTCATGCTGGTGACGGTCAGCTACGGTCGCAGCGGGAGCGAGGAGTCCCACGACGACGCCTTCGACGCCTTTCAGACCGACCGCATCCGCGACTGGCACGATCCACGGATTCCCGATGCCTTTCAGATCCGCGTGTGGGCGGGGAACGGCGCCCTCCTCGATGGCATCAAGACCGATGGCGATTTCGATGCCGCGGTCAAGAAGCTGGAACTCGGCAAGCCCGCCGCGTACTCCCGGTCCTTTGCGCTGGGTAAGGGGATGCCCCAGCCCGACCGGGGCATGTACATCAACCAGCACGCGCTGACCGTCACCGAGGCGCTTCACACCAGCATGAAGCGCTCCGAGTCGCTGATTTCCTTCCTGCTCGAGCCGGGCACGATGAACTCGGTGCGCAAGGAGGTCGAGAGCCTGGCTGGCGTCGAGGCCACCGAGGCGCTGGGGCTGCAGGCCTTTCCGATCATGCACGCCTACCAGAAGGGCGTGAGCGGCCCGAAGATCGTCCAGCGGATCAAGAAGCGCAAGCTGGCGGGCATGTCCACCGCCGACGACGACGACATCGGCCTGCCGCCGGCCAAGAAGCCCAAGACTTAGCCGGCCTGCGCGGGCTTGATCGCGATGGACAGGCGGACGCCTTCCGAGGCTTCCAGGTCGCGCAGCTGGCGGATGAGGTTTTCGTCGAGCACGAAGTCGGCGGCCAGCAGCATCACTCCGTCCCGGGTGATCAGATCGCGGGCGAGGACCATGCCTGGTTTCAGCGACGAGGGGTTCAGTTCGTTGCCGGCGCGGGCGGCCGACTCCGGGCTGCCGCAGAGGGCGACGAAGGCATCGACGACCTGCGGACAGTAGCGCTTGCCGCGGTTCTGCTGGATGAAGGCGATGGCCTCCTCGGCCTTCAGCTTCCGCGGTGACAGGCTGCCCACCTGCAGCGCGTCGAAGTCGTTGGCCACCGCGATGATCCGCGCGCCGTAGGGGATCGCCAGGCCGGAGAGGCGGTCGGGGTAGCCCTGGCCGTCCCAGCGCTCGTGGTGGCCGCGGATGAAGGTGGCGGCGGTGCGCAGGGTTTCCAGGCCCATCAGCGCGGCCTGGCCGGCAGCCGGATGCTTGCGCAGCTGACCCAGTTCGTCGCCGGTCATGTGGGAAACCGGCTTGTTCAGCAGCTCGTCCGGCAGGCCGATCTTGCCGACGTCGTGCAGCAGGCCGGCGAGCATCACGTCCTGCACCTCGGCGGCCGTGAAATTCAGCCGGACGGCGATCTTGCGGGCCAGGTCGGCGACCCGTCGGGAGTGGCCGGTGGTGCCGCCTTCGCGCAGTTCGATGAGGTTGGAAAAGACGCGGATCGAGGTCAGGAAACTCTGCTTGAGCCGCTCGTGGGCGCTGCGCAGTTCGGCAGTGCGCGCCTCGACCTTCTGCTCGAGGCTGGCGTTGAGGGCCTTCAGTTCGTCGTTCTGGCGCTGGGTGAGGGCTTCGAGGCGGGCCTTCTCCCGTTGCAGCGCCTGGCGCTCGAGCGCCTCGCGGACGGTGAGGAGCACGTCCTGGTCGTTCCAGGGTTTCGAGATGTAGCGGGCAATCTGCCCGGCGTTGATGGCCGCGATGGTCGATTCCATGTCCGCGTAGCCGGTCAGCAGCAGGCGCACGGTGTCCGGGTGGCGCTGGCGGGCTTCGGCGAGGAAGGCCGCGCCGTCCATCACCGGCATGCGCATGTCCGAGATGATCAGGTCCACGTGCTCGCGGTCGAGGATGTCGAGCCCCTCGGCGCCGCTGCCGGCCACCAGCACCTTGTAGCCGTGGGGGCGGAACAGGCGCCGCAGCGCGGACAGGATGTTGGCCTCGTCGTCCACACACAGGACGGTGAAGGCGGGGGCCGCGGCCGGGGGCGCGGAAACGGTCATGGGGAGGCTCCGGATGGCTGATGGAGGATGGGCAGCACGACACGGAAGGTGCAGCCGGTGCCCGGCCGGTTGTTCAGGGTGAGGCGGCCGCCGTGCCTGTGCACGATGCCTTGGGAAAGGGGCAGCCCCAGGCCGGTGCCCTTGCCGACCGGCTTGGTGGTGAAGAAGGGGTCGAAGATGCGGTCGACGATCTCCGGCGGAATGCCGCCGGCGTCGTCCTCGATCTCTATCCATACCTCGTCGTCGCGGGCGCCGGTGCGCACCCGTATCGTGCCGCGGCGCTCCGCCGGCATGGCCTGGGCGGCGTTGACGAAGAGGTTCATGAAGACCTGATTGAGCTGGGAGGGAAGGCATTCGACCAGGGGGATGTCGCCGTATTCGCGCACCACGTCGGCCTTGTACTTGATTTCGTTGCTGGCGATGTTGAGGGTGCTGTCCAGCCCCACGTGCAGATCCGCGGTCTGCCAGTCCTCGCCGCTGTCGCTGCGGGAGAAGTCGCGCAGATCCTGGACGATCTTGCGAACCCGCTCGGTGCCTGCCTCGGACTCTCCGATGAGCTGCACGATGTCCTCGCGCAGGAAGTCGAAATCCACGCTGCGTTTGAGCGCGTCGATGGCGCTGCGGTCGGCAGGCGGTAGTGCATCGGCCTGAGCCACGCAGGCATCGAGCACGCGCAGCAAATCCGCCATGTAGCCCTTCAGGCTGCGGATGTTCGATGTCACGTAACCGATCGGGTTGTTGATCTCGTGGGCGACGCCGGCGGCGAGCTGGCCAATGGAGGCCATCTTTTCGGCCTGAATGAGCTGCTGCTGGGTGTCGTGCAGGCGCAAATTCAGTTCGGTGAGCTCGCGGTAGCGGGTCAGCAGTTCCGTCTCGGCCGTTTCGCGCCGGGCGATGTCCGCCTCCAGGCTGGCCTTGGCCTGTTGCAGGTCAAGGGTGCGCTGGGCGATCGTGGTTTCGAGTCGGGCGTGCAGGCGGCGCAGTCCGTCCTCGGCGCGACGACGTTCGGTGATGTCGGTGAGGCTGCACAGCTGGGTGCGAAGGCCGTCGATGTCCACGTGGGCCGTCGACAGTTCGATCCAGCGCGCCTCGCCGCTGCGGGTCTGGAGAGGGGTCTCACGACAGGCCGGCGGCGTGCCGTCCGGCGACGGGAGGCCTGGCGCCCGGATCGCATCCCGCTCCGGGAAGAGCTCGGCCAAATCCTTTCGGGCCAGTTCGTCGGCAGCGTAGCCGCACAGCCGGGTCATCGCCGGATTGGCGTACACGATCGAGCCGCCCCGGTGCAGCACGATGGCCGTGGGTAGTGCGTCGGCGATCAGGTAGAGCGGGTCGGGCCTTGCGGAGGGGCTCATCGTCGGGTCAGCGCAGCATGGGCAGGTAGCTGTCGAAACGTGCCTGGGTTTCGGCAAGTACCTCGATCAGGGTCGTCCAGTCCAGCCCCAGCGCGTTGACGGCGTCCAGGTCGAGCTTCGGCACCTGGTTGTTGTCGCGGCCGTCCAGGTCGAGCGCGATGGCGATGGCGTCGGCGTAGTGGATGACCGCTGCCATGCCGCCAGAACCCGCCCGTTCCGGCTGGTGATGGCCCGCGAGGGCGTCGACGATGTCCTCGGGGAAGTTCCAGTGGCGGGCGAGGGCGGCGCCGACGCTGGCATGGTCGAAGCTGAAAACCTCGGTTTCCACGTCTTCCAGGTGGCAGTCCCGTTCGGTGGCGAGGGCGACCACGCGGGCGAAGTGCTCGGGATAGGCGGAGACCATCACGAGAATGCCGATGTCGTGGAGCAGGCCGGTGAGGAAGAGTTTCTCGGGGGGGCGGCCCAGCGCGCGGGCGAGCGCCTGGGCGGCCACCGCGGTGCCGAGCACGTGGCGCCAGAACCGTTCGGGTACGAAGCCCGCATGGCTGACCGCCGGCAGGGCGCGGACCACCGCGGCGGCCAGCACCAGCGAGCGCACCGCCGAGAAACCGAGCACGACGATGGCGTCGCGGATCGAGCCGATGCGCGCCTGCAGGCCGTAGAACGGCGAGTTGGCGACCCGCAGCACGCGGGCGGCAATGGCCTGGTCCTGGGCGATGTGGCGGGCCATCGCGTCCACATCGGGGTCGCCCCTGGACAGGGTGTCCAGCAGTTCCAGCGCGACCGCCGGCATCGCCGGCAGGCGGTGGATGTGCCTGATCGTGTCGTCAAGTGTCGGCTGGCTCATCCGGGTTTCCCTTCGCGGAAGGCCAGCACGGCATGCAGCAGGGCCTGGGATGCGGGATTGTCGGCAGTGTTGCGGAACAGGTACATGACTCGTGCGCGCATCCTGTCCCGTTCGCCGGCAAGCGCGGCGGCCTCGGCGAGCGGGTCGGCAGGGGGCGTGATCCTCAGCGTCGCGATGCCCCGCCGGCGCAGGCTTGTCAGATGGCTGTCGGTCAGCGCCGTCGCGGCGGGCAGGAGCACCTGCCCGGCCCCGTCGACGACCGCTTCGGCCAGCACCATGCCGGGCTCGACTTCGGCCAGCGCCAAGTCGCGGGCTTCGCTCATGGGGTATCGCTCCGGCGGATGAAGCTCAGCAGCGTGCCATGGTGCAAGGGCCCTTCGCCCAGCGGGTGGGCCTCGACACGAAAGCGGTGGTCCCCGCATTTCACGTCCAGACAGCCCTGGCCGGTGCTCAGCAGCGGGGCGAGCTGCTCCGGCAGGATCTCCTCGATGTCCACGCCGATCAGCGCTTGCTGCCCGGCGAACAGCGTCTCCGCGGCGGCATTGGCGAGGGCGATCATCCCGCCAGGGTCGACGCCGAGCAGCGGGACGGGCACCACGGTGAGCGCCTCGTGGGTCAGGCTGAGGGCGGTTTCTTCCATGCCGAGGCGGCGCTCGCGGTCGGCGAGCAGGTTTTTCAGCTGTCCGTTGATGCGTTCGAGTTCAGCGTTGGCGGCCTTCAGTTCGCCGCTCAGGCGGCGGTTCTCGTCGGTCAGCAGCTTGCGCCGGAAGGCTTCCTCGATGTTGGCGATCAGCATGGCATCGTCCCAGGGCTTGGTGAGGAACTTGTAGATGGCTCCCTCGTTGATCGCGTCGGTGACCGACTGGAGGTCGGTGTAGCCGGACAGCACCATGCGCACGGAATCCGGAGCCATGTCCTTGGCCTTGCGCAGGAACTCTACGCCGGTCATCCCCTGCATGCGCTGGTCGGAGACGATCACGTCGACCGCGTTGGCAGCCAGTTGCTTGAGGCCGTCCTCGCCGCTCGAGGCAGTGAGTATCGCATAGCCTTCACGGCGCAGCAGGCGGCGCAGGGCCGACAGGATATTGGCCTCGTCATCCACCAGCAGCAGCGTGCGCGCCGGGCGCTCGCCGCGCAGCAGGGTGGCGTCGATGCGCCGGTCGGCGGCGATGAGGGCGTCGAACGCCTCGGCCGGCAGCGCCGCTCCGACCAGCGGCCCCTCGATTTCATCGCAGCCGGCGGCGGTCATTGCCGTCGCGGTGCCGGCCTCGTCCACGCCGGCCACGCAGACGCCGAGCTTTAGTCGGTGGGCGCGGAGCACCAGCGCCCGCGCGATGGCGATGCCCTCCGGTGCGTTGACGACGTCCTGGGCGAGCGCGGCCGGTACTTCCAGGCAGTCCAGCGGCAGGCGCCCGACCCATGCCAGGTGCGCATTGGCGGGGCTGGAGACATCGAGCGCGAGGCGGATGCCGCAGCGCTTGAGGTGCTGCAGCCCGTCGATGGCGTCGGCAATGTCGCCGTCGGAGGTGACGATGTCGAACTGCAGACCGTGGGCGGCAAGCCCGCTGTCGAGCAGCAAACCGTTCAGGCCTTGGGCGAAGACCGGGTCGCAGAGCAGTTCCAGCCGCGCGCTCAGGGTCAGCGTGAGCGGCCTGCCCAGCCTGCGGGACCACTCGGCGGCCTGGGTGCAGGCTTCGTGCAGCGTGTCCAGGCCGTCGGCGGCGGAGAGCACGACCGCCGCGGGTCCGGACGAAGCGACGGCATGCAGCCGGGCACCGGTCAAGGCGCCGCTCCCGCAATCGAAGCGCGGCTGGTAGATGAGCCGATCCGTCAGGGTGTTCACGTTGTCGGGCCTCTCCATCGTGGGGCGCGGTCGCCGTGAGGCGGTGGCCGCGGGGGCCTCATTGTCGCGCAGGCGGGCAGGCTTCGGGCGGGCACGGTAAAATCCTCGTTCATGTCAGACCATGCCCATCACTTTCCCGTTCTTGCCGTCGTCGCCATAGGCGTCGGTGCTGCCTTCGGCGCCTGGCTGCGCTGGTGGCTGGGCCTGCGCCTGAATCCGCTGTTGGCCCACATGCCCCTCGGCACGCTGGCCGCCAACCTGCTCGGCGGCTATCTGGTCGGCATTGCAGTGGCCTTTTTCGCGCTGCGTACCGATCTTCCGCAGGAGTTCCGGCTGTTCGTCGTCACCGGTTTTCTCGGCGGGCTGACGACCTTCTCGTCCTTCTCCGCCGAGGTCGTCCACCTCATCGACACCGCCCGCTATGCCTGGGCGGCCGGCGCGGCGGCGCTGCACCTGCTCGGTTCGCTGACGCTGACGGCCCTCGGGATGTGGACGGTGCACCTCGTCCGCGCCTGATTTCCGCCCGTTTCCGCAACGCTCCGCATGGCTTCCCAGCAAGACACCCAAGACCCCTATCGCGTGCTCGAACAGTGCCTGTCGGCCGACCAGCCCGGCCTGCGCCGCGCGCTGCGCCGTCTGCCGAAACGCCCGCGCAGCCTGACCGACCTGCCCGAGGCGCTGCGCCTCGCCATCGCCGACTCGGCGGCAAAGCGGGTCGCCCGTGCCAACGGCCTGCCGAGGCCCGAGTTTCCACCCGAGCTGCCGGTCAATCAGCGTCGCGAGGAGATCGCCGCGGCGATCCGTGAACATCAGGTGGTGATCGTCTGCGGCGAAACCGGTTCCGGCAAGACGACCCAGTTGCCCAAGATCTGCCTGGAACTGGGCCGCGGCGTCGCCGGGCTGATCGGCCACACCCAGCCGCGGCGGATCGCCGCGCGGGCCACCGCCAGCCGCATTGCCCAGGAACTGAACAGCGAACTGGGTACGACGGTCGGCTTCAAGATCCGCTTCACCGACCGCATCGGCCCGCAGAGCTACATCAAGCTGATGACCGACGGGATCCTGCTTGCCGAAACGCAGGGCGACCCGCTGCTGTCGGCCTACGATACGCTGATCATCGACGAGGCCCACGAGCGCAGCCTGAACATCGACTTCCTGCTCGGCTACCTGCGCCAGCTGCTGCACAAGCGCCCCGACCTCAAGCTGGTCGTCACCTCCGCGACGCTGGACGCCGAGCGCTTCGCCCGCCATTTCGGTACGGCGGACCAGCCTGCGCCGGTCATCGAGGTGTCCGGCCGGCTGTTCCCCATCGAGATGCGTTACCAGCCCGTCGAGCGCGACGAACCGAAGCCGGTGCGACCCGGCGAGCCGCCCCGCCCCGAGCCGCGCGGCCCCGACCGGGATCTCTACGACGCGCTGGTCGATGCGGTGGACGAGGCCCAGCGCAGCGGCCCCGGCGACGTGCTGGTGTTCCTGCCCGGCGAACGGGAGATCCGCGAGGCGGCCGAGGCGCTCAGGAAGGCTCACCACGCCGCCGGCACCGAGATCCTGCCCTTGTTTGCGCGCCAGTCGGCGGCCGAGCAGGCGCGGGTGTTCGCCCCGTCGAAAGGGCGCCGGGTGGTGCTGGCGACCAACGTCGCCGAAACCTCGCTGACCGTGCCAGGCATCCGCTACGTCGTCGATACCGGCCTGGCGCGGGTCAAGCGCTACAGCCACCGCAACAAGGTCGAGCAGCTGCAGATCGAGAAGATCGCCCAGTCGGCGGCCCGCCAGCGCGCCGGGCGCTGCGGCCGGGTGGCCGACGGGATCTGCATCCGCCTCTACGACGAGGACGACTTCAACGCCCGCCCGGCCCACACCGATCCGGAGATCCTGCGCTCGTCGCTGGCCGGCGTGATCCTGCGCATGAAGTCGCTCAAGCTCGGCGAAGTGGCCGACTTCCCCTTCATCGACGCGCCGCTGCCGCGCATGGTCGCCGACGGTTACCAGCTGCTCGCCGAACTCGGCGCCGTCGAGGAGGCCGAGGGCGGGGCGGTGATGAACCTCACCCCGGTCGGCCGCGAGCTCGCCAAGCTGCCCCTCGACCCCAAGATCGGCCGCATGATCCTCGCCGCCCGCGAGCGCGGCAGCCTCGCCGAGGTGCTGGTGATCGCCGCCGCGCTGTCCACGCAGGATCCGCGCGAGCGTCCGCCCGAGCGTCAGGCCGCCGCCGACCAGGCCCATGCCCGCTTCCGCGGCCCCGAGGCGGAGCAGAAGTCCGAGTTCCTGTGGTTCTGGAACCTCTGGAAAGCCTGGGAGGAAGTCCAGCGCCACGAAACGTCGAGCAAGCAGAAGGCCTGGTGCAAGACGAACTTGATGTCCTGGCTGCGACTGCGTGAATGGCGCGATGTGTTCACCCAGCTCCACACCCTGTGTGCCGAGCACGGCTGGAAGGAGAACACCCAGCCGGCCGGCTTCGAGGCGATCCACAAGGCGCTGCTCGCCGGCCTGCTCGGCCATGTGGGCTGCAAGATCGAGGACGCCTCCGGGCCGGCCGCCGGCAGCTACCTGGGCGCCCGCGGCATCAAGTTCTGGCCGCATCCCGGATCAAGCCTCGCCAGGAAGGCCGGCAAATGGATCATGGTGGCCGAGCTGGTGGACACCTCGCGGCTGTTCGGGCGCTGCCTGGCGCGCATCGAGCCCGAATGGCTGGAGGAGGTGGGTGGACACCTGCTCAAGCGCCAGGTTTCCGAACCCCACTGGTCCAAGGCCAGCGGCGCGGTGCGCGCCTGGGAGCGCGGCACGCTGTACGGCCTCACCGTCTATCCGCGGCGCGGGGTGAGCTACCGGGACATCGACCCGGCCCTGTGCCGCGAGCTGTTCATCCGCGAAGGGCTGGTGCAGGGCGAGATCGCCGAGGGCCCGGCCCGCGGCATGGCCTTCCTGGCCCACAACCGGCGCCTGGTGGCCGAGATCGAGCGGCTCGAACACAAGTCCCGCCGTCCCGACGTGCTGGTGGATGAAGAGCTGATCCATGCCTTCTACGACGCCAAGCTGCCGCCCGAGGTGCTCGACCTGGCCAGCTTCGAGGCCTGGCGCAAGGCCGCCGAGCAGACCTCGCCCAAGCTGCTGCAGCTGTCGCGCGACCAGCTGATGCGTCACGAGGCGGAAGGCATCACCACCGACCGTTTTCCGTCCGGCCTCGAGGTGCTCGGCCAGAAGCTCAGGCTGGCCTACCTGCACGAGCCGGGCGAGGCCGACGATGGGGTGACCCTCACGGTGCCGCTGGCGATGCTCAACCAGATTCCCGCCCATCGCTGCGAGTGGCTGGTGCCGGGCCTGCTCGAGGAGAAGGTCGCCGCGCTGCTGAAGACCGTCCCGCAGAAGCACCGCCACCGCCTGCAACCGGTCGCCGACAGCGCCGCCGACTTCATGGCCCGCTTCGATGCCGGCGAGTTCGACCTGGACGAACCGCTGATCAGGGCGCTGCAGCGCTTCGTCGAGGAACGGGTGTCGCTGAAGCTGCCGATGGAGAGCTTCCGGCCCGAGAACCTCAACCCCCACTGTTTCATGAACTTCCGCGTGCACGACGAGCACGGCCGGGTGCTCGGCCAGTCGCGCAACCTGGCCGAGTTGCGTGCCAGGTTCCGGGATCAGGTCGCTGCGCGTTTCCAGTCTGCGAGGATCGTGCCGCCCGTTGCCGATGCGCCCGCGCCCCGCAAGGGCGAGCCGGAGGCGAGTCGGGTCGAGCCGAAGACGGCGCCCGCAGCCCCGCTCGCCGGTTTTACCGGGTGGACTTTCGGCCCGCTGCCCGAACTCCTCGA
>Ga0213919_1000190_pt1 | contig 32808 bp, 27 predicted proteins | sample McNCre317MG_FD_161056 | JGI IMG/M metagenome (GOLD analysis project Ga0213919, IMG submission 161056) | Freshwater microbial communities from McNutts Creek, Athens, Georgia, United States - 3-17 MG | ecosystem: Environmental > Aquatic > Freshwater > Creek | place: USA: Georgia | collected... | reverse complement strand
CCGTGAGCTCGAAAACATCATCGAGCGCGGCGTGATCCTCACCCCCCAGAACGAATGGATCGAAATCGAGCACCTGTTCACCGAACCCCAGGACTTCGGCACGATCCAGCACACCATCGATGACAGCGGAAACCTCGCCGATGCCGCCGCCGCAATGGAAAACCTGTGCCTGCGCTTCATGGAAACGGGGATCGGCCTCGACGACCTCGAGGAGGCCTTGATCCAGCACGCGGTCAAGGAATCCAAGGGCAACCTTTCCGGCGCGGCCCGGATGCTGCGTATCACCCGACCCCAGCTCAACTACCGTCTCAAGAAAAAAGAGGCGGCCGGTTGAGCACCGCGGCGCTACCCGCCCGCAACCATTTTTTGAGCCACGTCACTGAATGGCGCATTGGCCTGTGATATCGTGCAAAATTGCACGCCCCATGGAAGCGTCCTTGACGTTTCCATCCCCGAGGGGGGCAACAAAGCTCGGGGCGGCCCGGCACCTCTCGAGAGGCCGCGACCGATGATGACAGGCGTCTCTTCGCAGTAAGGCAACGACTCACAATCACCCGGAGGAAAGAGATATGGCAAGCAAGCAAGAACAGCAACTGAACGAAATCCAGAAGAAGAACCTCGAGGCCGCGATGCGCCTGGCTCAGCTTTCCATCGAAAACTCCCAGCGGATCATGGAGCTTCAGGTCGGCACGGCGAAATCCCTGTTCGAGGAAGGCGTCGCCAACGCCAAGGCCCTGTCCGCCATCAAGGATCCGGCCGAAGCCATGAACCTGCGTACCGCCTACGCCCAGAGCACCACCGAGAAAATGCTCTCCTGCGCCCGCGAGATCGCCGAGATCACCGCCAAGACCCAGGCCGAAGTCGGCAAGATGGTCAGCGAGCAGCTCACCGGCGGCGGCGCCGACATGTTCGAATCCATCCAGAAGATGTTCAAGGGCATGCCGATCGGCGACCACAACGCCCTCGGCACCATTCAGGGCGCGATGGACACCGCCCGCGCCGCCTACGAACAGATGACCAAGGCCTCCACCGAAGCCTTCCAGGCCTTCACCAAGATGGGTGGCAAGAAATAAGCAGACGCTTTCTGCGGCAATGAAACGGCGCCTTCGGGCGCCGTTTTTTTGTGCGCCACGCCTGCTCTGATCAAGACTGTTCAAAGCGGTGAAGCGCCGTTTCCAGGTTTAATCAAACCGTCACCTCGTGACCTCAACATGCGGGCGCGCTCAAAAACCACCGCTTCTGGAGATCTGTTCACGATGAATGACAAATTCCGCGCCGACGCACTGACGTCCGAGTTCAATGACGGCACATCCACCAATACGTCGGCCAACCCCCACATTGACGACATCATCGCCGTCCGGATGAGCCGTCGCGGAGTGCTGAAGGGCGGAATCGTCGCGACGACCAGCGCGCTGTTGGGCTCCTTCAGTCTTGCCGCCTGCGGCGGCAGCGGTGGTTCGAGCCTGGCCCTCAACTTCGACGCCGTCGCCAAGAACAAGCTCGACAAGGTCACCGTGCCGGCCGGCTATGAGGTCAGCATCCTGCACGCCCTCGGCGACCCGCTGTCGAATGCCGATGCCCCATGGGCCAACAATGGCTCCGAGACCCCCGCCTCCTACGGCAACCGCATCGGTGACGGCCACGACGGCATGCACTACTTCGGTCTTTCCGACGCGAACGCTTTCCAGGCCGGACGCTCGGAGCGCGGTCTGCTGTGCGTGAACCACGAATACGTGGTCGGCCCCTACGCGCTGCACCCGGCCGGTCGCACGGTCGTCGCCAACGTGCGCACGGTCAGCAGCGAAGTGGACAAGGAAATCAACGCCCATGGTGTGAGCATCTGCGAAGTGCGGCGCGGGGCAACGGGCAACGGCATGACGATGGTGGTCGGCTCCACCTTCAACCGCCGCATCACCTCGGCCACGCCGATGAACTTCAGCGGCCCGGCCCGCGGCAACGCGCTGCTGGTCACCAAGCACTCCACCGACGGCACCAGCACCCGCGGCACCAACAACAACTGCGGCAACGGCTACACGCCGTGGGGCACCTACCTGACCTGTGAAGAGAACTTCACCAACGTCATCGCCCGTGCCGCCAACGACAACAACCTGCGCAGCGCCAAGGAAGTCACGGCGCTCAACCGCTACGGCCTGACCCAGGGCCGTCGCAGCCCCTACCTCTGGGATACCGCCGGCGCTGACGACCTCTACGTCCGCTGGAGCGCCTCCGTCACCGGCGCCAGCGCTGCGGCCGACTACCGCAACGTTTTCAACACTTTCGGCTGGATCGTCGAGATCGACCCGTTCAATCCGACGTCCACCCCGGTCAAGCACACCGGGCTTGGCCGCTTCGCCCATGAAGGTGCCTGGCCCTGCAAGGCGGTTGCCGGCAAGCCGGTCGTCTTTTACATGGGGGACGACTCCCGCAACGAGTACATCTACAAATTTGTATCCACCGCAATGTGGGATCCGGCGGACGTCGGCACAGGCCACACTGCCGGCGAGAAGTACATGGGCGCAGGCAAGCTTTACGTCGCCAAGTTCAACGCCGACGGCAGCGGGCAGTGGATCGAATTGGCCATGAGCAACACCGCGATCGCCACTTACGCCAATTACAGCTTTGCCGACCAGGCTGACATCGTCACCCACGCGCGCCTGGCCGGCGACGCGGTGGGCGCCACCAAGATGGACCGTCCGGAATGGGGGGCGGTGAACCCGATCAATGGCGAGGTCTACATGACCCTCACCAACAACAGCAACCGCGTGGCGCCCACGGCCACCCCCACCGGCAACCAGCTCAAGCCGGATGCGGCCAACCCGCGCTTCTACAGCGACACCTACACCAACGCCGATGGCAGCACCCGCAGCAACAGCGGCAACCCCAACGGCCACATCATCCGCTGGCGCGAGGCCGGCAATGACCCGGCCGCCATCAGCTTCGACTGGGACATTTACCTGTTCGCCGCCGAAGCCGGTGCCGCAACCGACGTGAACCTGTCCGGCCTCTCGGCGGTCAATGACTTCTCCAGCCCGGACGGCCTGTGGTTCGACCAGAATGGCATGCTGTGGATCCAGACCGACGACGGCGCTTACACCGACGTCACCAACTGCATGATGCTGGCCGCCATCCCGGGCCGCCTGGGCGACGGCAGCGCCGCCACCGCGGCCGGCGGCACGCCGACCATCAAGGGCGCCAATGCCACCGACGCGACCGTACGCCGCTTCCTGGTCGGCCCGAAGGACTGCGAGATTACCGGTGTCGCGATGACCCCGGACCGCAAGACGATGTTCATCAACGTCCAGCACCCGGGCGAAGACGGCAGCCTCGTCACCCCGACCAGTGCCTGGCCGGCCAGTCAGACCGATGCCGCCGCCGCCCTGCGCCCGCGCTCGGCGACCGTCGTGATCACCCGCAGCGACGGCGGCGAAATCGGCGTCTGACGCCCCGGGCGGTGCGACGCCGCCCTGAATCCGCATCCCAAGGGGGCTGAATTCCGTCAGGCCCTTTTTCCACCCGGCCCCTGCGGCCGGGTCTTTTTTTGTACGCCCGGGTGGCACTCAGATATTCCGCCCCCTGCTCCGTCCGGCCTCCTGCATCGTCAGATCGAGCAGGATGCGCTGCAGACTGCGATCGATCCCCACCCACGGCTCGTTGCCGGTGCCGTCAATGAACAGCGCGACCCATGCCGACCACCACGCCCGACGCCGGCGCCGTGCCGATGCGCTTCGACGGCGTCGCGCTGCCCCCGCACCCGGCACACCGTCCTTGGCGCGCCCGGATTCATGCCGGCGCAACATTGGGCGGCTATCTTGCGTAGCCCCACCCCCAATGCCGGCAGCCCTGCCGCCCTCGCCTCCGTCATGGCGTCCATGCCCGCAGTCCGTCGCACCCTGCTTGCCCTCCTGTCCGTACTCCCCCTTGCCGCCTGCTCGCCGCAGCAGATGGTGATGCGCAGCGTCGCCGACGGGCTCGCCGCCCAGGGCCAGACCGATGAGGACGATCTCGATCTGGCCCGCGAGGCCAGCGCCTTCTACCTCAAATTCTCCGAATCCGTGCTGCGCCCCCAGCCTGGCCATGTGGGGCTGGCCACCGCCGTCGCCAGCGGCTTCACCCAGTACGCCTACGCCTTCGTCGCCTTCGACGCCGACCGCCTCGAGGCCCGCGACACCAGGGCCGCCCAGCGCCTGCGCGAGCGCGCCGCCCGGCTCTATCGCCGTGGCCGCGACCACGCGCTGGCCGCCCTCGAGCATGGCCAGCCCGGCTTCCGCCAGGCCCTCGCCGACCCGGCGGGCGCCACTGTTCTCCGACCCGAACAAGTTCGCCTGGCCTATTGGGCCGCTGCAGCCTGGGGCGGGCTGATCTCCCTTTCCAAGGATGATCCCGACACCGTGGCCGACCTGCCCCTGGCGATCCGCCTCGCCACCCTCGCCTGGCAGGCCGACCCCGCCTGGGGTGACGGCCAGCTTGCCGGCCTGATGGGCAGCTTCGAAACCGCCCGCCCGGGCGGCAGCCGCGCCCAGGCCGAACGCTACTTCGACGAGGCGCTGCGTCTCGGCGGCGGGCGCAGCGCTGGCGCCTTCGTCGCCAAGGCCGAGGGCATCGCCCAGCCGGCCGGTGACAAGGACGCCTTCGTCGGCCTGCTGCGCCAGGCCATCGCCGTGCAGGATGCGCCGGGCAGCCCGCTCGCGCTGTCCAACGAAGTCATGCGCCGCCGCGCCGGCTGGCTGCTGGAATCCGCCGACGACCTCTTTTGAGCCTCACGTGGATCGGCCCCGGCCTGGCTGCCTGTGCCGCACGCCACCGGCCCCGGTGATCCCGAATCACTAAACCGCCCAGCGAAAGGACACTCCATGCCCAAGATCGGCCGCCTCGCCCCCGTCATCGCCCTGCTCATCGGCCTCCTCGGCACACTGTTCGCCGCGTCCGAGACCCAGGCCGCCAGCCAGTTGCGCATCGGCACCCTCGCACCGAAGAACTCCCTGTACCACCGTCAGCTGATGGAGGTCGGCGAAGCCTGGCGTGCCGCCCAGGGCGAAGGCGCCAAGTACCTCGTCTACCCGGACGGCAGCCAGGGCGGCGAGACCGACATGGCCCGGCGCATGCGCATCAACCAGTTGCAGGGCGCCCTGCTGTCGGTCGTCGGCCTGCGCGAGATCGATCCCTCGATCTCCGCCTTGCAGAACATGCCGCTGCTGTTCAAGAGCTGGGACGAGGTCGATTACGTGCGAGAGAAGCTGCGCCCGTCCATCGAGAAAAAATTCCTTGAAAAGGGCTTCGTCGTGCTCGCCTGGGGCGACGCCGGCTGGGTCCGCTTCTTCTCGAAGGAGCCGGCCGTCCGACCGGACGACTACCGCCGCATGAAGTTCTTCGCGTGGGCCGGAGAGGCCGAACAGCAGGACATCATGAAGAGCCTCGGCTACACGCCGGTGCCACTCGAGACCAGCGACATCCTCCCCTCCATCCAGACCGGCATGATCACCGCGGTGCCCGCCACGCCCTACTTCGCGCTGGCCAGCCAGGTCTACGCCACCGCGCCGCACATGCTCGACATCAACTGGGCGCCCATCGTCGGCGCACTGATCGTCACCAAAAAGGCCTGGGACGACATGAGTCCTGCCGCCCAGGAAGCCCTGCGCAGTGCGGGCGCCAAGGCCGGCCAGCAGATGCGCGGCAAGGCCCGCCAGGAGGTGGATGAAGCCGTCGAGGCGATGAAGAAGCGTGGCCTGCAGGTCCACACGCCGACACCCGAGCAGATGAAGGAATGGAACGAACTCGCCGACCGGCTCTACCCCCGCATCCGCGGCAAGATGGTTCCGGCCGACACCTTCGACGAAGTCATGGCGCTGTTGAAGGCCTATCGTGCCGGCAAGCGCTGACACGCCCGCCACGACCTCTTTCCTTCAAACCATAACGATGGGCGAATCAGTTCGCCCCTGATGCCTCCCATGCGCCGCCTCCCTTTCGACGAAGCCCTCGCCTCCGCGGCGCTGGCGCTGATGACCCTGATCCCGCTGATCGAGATCGCGCTGCGCCCGCTGCATGGCAGCGGCATCGCCAACGCGCCGATGATCGTTCAGCATCTGGGGCTGGCGCTGGCGATGGCCGGTGCGGTGCTGGCCGAACGGGGCGGCCATCTGACCGCGCTCGGCAACGGCTTCGCCAACGCCCGCAACCCCACCGTCCGGGCCGTGTCCACCGTCTTCGCGAAGGGTAGCGCCGCGGTGCTCGCCGGCATGCTTGCCGCGGCCAGCTGGCGCTTCGTGGCCAGCGAGATGGGCGCCGGCCGGGAGCTGGCCTATGGCCTGCCGGTGTGGGCCGTGCAGGCGCTGATGCCGGCCGGCTTTCTGATGCTCGGCGCGAGGCTCGGCAGCCGCTGCGCGTCACCCCTGGCGCTCCGCGTGCTCGCCGGCCTGGCGCTGACCGCGGCCGGCTTCGCCTTCGCCAGCCATTTCGACGGAAGCGAACTGCCGCTGGCGCCGCTGGCCATCTGGCTGCTGCTCGCGCTGCTCGCCGGCGCCCCGATCTTCGCGGTGCTCGGCGGGCTGGCGCTGGCACTGTTCTGGGCTGAAGGCCAGCCGCTGGCCTCGGTGCCCCTGTCCCACTACCAGATCACCGTCAATCCCTCGCTGCCTGCCCTGCCGCTGTTCACCCTCGCCGGCCTGGTGTTTGCCCGCAGCGGTGCAGCCGGCCGGCTGGGCGCCCTGTTCACGGCCTGTTTCGGCGGCGGCATGATCGGCACTTCGATTGCCGCGGCGATGCTGTGCTCCTTCTTCACCGCCTTCACCGGCGGCAGCGGCGTGACCATCCTCGCCCTCGGCGGCCTGCTGCTCCCGCTGCTGCGCGAGGCCGGTCTGCCCGAGCGGCGCGGCATCAGCCTCGTCACCAGCGCCAGCGCGCTGGGCGTGCTGCTGGCGCCGTCGGTGCCGCTGATCATGTACGCGATCATCGCCCGTGTGCCGATCAACACGATGTTCCTCGCGGGCATCGTGCCGGCGCTGGTGATGGTCGTCTTCCTGCTGATCTTCGGCGGCTATCTGCGCCGGGACGGCACATCGGAGCAGGCCGCGCCCCGGCGGCCCGACCTGCGCGCGGCGCTGGCCGCCGCCTGGGCCGCGCGCTGGGAGATCCTCGCCCCGGTGGTGGCGATCGGCTCCCTCGCGAGCGGCCTCGCCACCCCCACCGAGAGCGCGGCCCTCACGGCCGCCTACGCGCTCCTCACCCAGGCCATCGCCCACCGCGAACTGGACTGGCCGCTGCTGCGGCGCAGCCTCGCCGATTGCGCGCAGGTGATCGGTGGCGTGATGGTGATCCTCGGCATGGCCCTCGGGCTCACCAACTACCTGGTGGATGCCGGCATCCCGGATGCCGCGGTCGAATGGGTCCAGCAGGCGCTTCCCAGCAAACTCGCCTTCCTCGTCGCGCTGAACCTCTTCCTGTTCGCCGCCGGTGCGCTGATGGAGATCTATGCCGCCATCGTCGTGCTGGTCCCGCTGCTGCTGCCCGTGGCGCTCAGCTACGGCATCGACCCGGTGCACTTCGGCGTGATCTTCCTGGCGGTGATGGAAATGGGCTTCCTGTGCCCGCCGGCGGGGATGAACATCTTCTTCGCTTCGGCGATGTTCGCGAAGCCGATCCGCGAAGTGGCAGTATCGGTGCTGCCGGCGCTGCTGGCGATCTTCCTGGGCGCGCTGGCGATCTCCTGGCTGCCCTGGCTGGCCACCGGCCTGCCCGCGCTGGTCGGACACTGAGCGCTCCCAGGAAAAGTCCTTGACGTTTCCGCCCCCAGGGGGTCAAGAAAACTGCGGCGGCCCGGCGTTTTCTTGAGCCCCGCCAGCGGCCAGCTGTCCAGGTCAGTCAGCCTTTGGAACCGGCCTGCTCCACCCAGCGGGCCGCCGCCGCATCGTCCGCTTCCCGCGCATCCACCCAGCGACCGCCTTCGGGCGTGTCTTCCTTCTTCCAGAAAGGCGCGCGGGTCTTCAGGTAGTCCATGACGAACTCGCAGGCGGCAAAGGCATCCCCCCGGTGGCGGCTGGCAACGCCGACGAAGACGATGCGCTCGCCCGGCAGGAGACGCCCAAAGCGGTGGATGACCCGCACACCCAGGAGCCGCCAGCGCTGGTCAGCCTCGGCAACGATGGCCTCCAGCGCCTTCTCGGTCATGCCCGGGTAATGCTCGAGGGTCATCGCCGAGACTTCTCTACCCTCCCCGGCCAGCTTGTCGGTGCGCACCAGACCGACGAAGCTGGCCACCGCGCCAACTTCGCTGCACCCGGCCGACAGACTTGCAATCTCGGCACCGACGTCAAAATCGGCCTCCTGCACGCTGACTGTGTTCATCGCGGCCTCGCTGGTTCGGGGACTCAACCGCCGGTCACCGGCGGGAAGAAGGCGATCTCGTCCCGGTCCGCGACCGGCAAATCGGGGCCGGCCATCTCCTGGTTGATCGCCGCACGCAGCGTGGCACCTTCACCCAGCGCCTCCCAGGCGCCGCCGCGCCGGGCGAGATGGCGGCGCAGGTCTCCGAGGGTCGCGATGCTGGCGGGCAGGGTCAGCGTTTCGTGGGAGTAGCCGAGGGTTTCGCGCAGGCTCGCGAAGTAAAGAACCTTGATGCTCATGGTGAACTTATGAAAGGAGCTCGGAGTAGGGAAGGAAGCGGACGCTATCGCCGCTGGCAATCGTCTGGCCCGGCGGGTTGTCCACGAGGCCGTCGGCCCATACCGTGGAGCTGAGCACGCCGGGCCCCTGGTTGGAAAAAAGCTCGACCCGCCCGTCCGCGCCCAGCCGCGCGCGCAGAAACTCCCGCCGCCGGTCCGGCCGCGGCCAGTCGAAGCCGGCCACCACCGGGATCGAGCGGGGAAGGCAGTCCGCCACGCCCATCGCGCGCAGCACGAAGGGCCGCACCAGCATCGCAAAGGTCACGAAGCTGGACACCGGGTTGCCGGGCAGGCCGATGAAGGCCGCGCCGGCACCGCCGGCCGGGTCATTGACATGGCCGAAGGCGACCGGCTTGCCGGGCTTCATCGCCACCAGCCACAGTTCGAGCCGGCCTTCGGCCTGCACCGCCGGTCGCACGTGATCCTCCTCGCCCACCGACACCCCGCCGCTGGTGAGAATCAGGTCGCTGGAGCCGGCCGCCGCACGCAGCGCGGCGCGGGTGGCGTCGAGCGTGTCCGGCACGATGCCCAGGTCGCGGACCTCGCAGCCGAGGGCCTCCAGCAGCCCGCGCAGCACGTAACGGTTGGAGTTGTAGATCGCGCCGGGCGGCAGCGGCTCGCCGGGCATCACCAGCTCGTCGCCGGTGGAAAACAATGCGACGCGCAGGCGACGGAACACCGGCAGCGTCGCGCAGCCCACCGACGCGGCGAGGCCGAGCATCTGCGGCTGCAAGCGGGTACCGGCGGCCAGCACCGTCGCACCGCGCGCAATGTCCTCGCCGGCCCGGCGGACCCATTCTCCGGGCCGGGGCAGGTGATCGATGAGCACACTGCCTCCGTCAATCGCGCACAACTCCTGCATCACGACCGCATCGGCCCCATGGGGCAAAGGCGCCCCGGTGAAGATGCGCGCCGCAGTGCCGCGGAGCAGCGTGTGCCCGACGCTGCCGGCGGGGATGCGCTGGGCGACCTCGAGGCGGGTACCGGGAGCGGCGACGTCGGCGCAGTTCACCGCGTAGCCGTCCATCGAGGAATTGTCGAGGGGCGGCACGTCCATCCCCGACACCTGTTCGGCGGCCAGCACGCGGCCCAGGGCCGCGGCGGTGGGAAGCGTTTCGAACTCCCGGACGGGCTTGGCGGCGGCCAGCAAGGCGGCCCGCACATCGTCGAAGGCGCGCATCGGATTGTTCATGTCAGGCCCTGGTGATGGAGGATGAAGTCGGCCACGGCGGCCGGGTCGTTGAGGTCGAGACAGCATAGTGGACCGCCGGAACCGCCCCCAAGTGCCCCGTCGGTGGCCACCGCGACGATCGCCGGATTCCCGGGGTGCAGCAGCGGGCGGCCCTGGGAGGGGCGATGCACCTCGATCTTCGGAATGGCGACATCCTTGAAGCCTTCGACCAGCACCAGATCGCAGCGCGACAGGCAGCGCAACTGGGCGTGCAGGCCCGGCTCCGGTTCGTCACGCAACTCGTGCATCAGCACCCAGCGCTGATCCGAGACCAGCAGGACCTCGCTGGCACCCGCCTCCCGATGGCGCCAGGAATCCTTGCCCGGCTTGTCCACATCGAAGCCGTGGTGGGCATGCTTGATCACCGACACGCGAACACCGCGGGCGGTGAGCCGCGGGATGATCCGCTCGATCAGCGTCGTCTTGCCCGAGCCGGACCAGCCCGCGAAACCGAAAACCTTCATGCCGCGCCCCGCCCGTCGGGGACCGCCAGCACCGGCGCGAAGCCGCCGCCAGGGGTGCGGAAATTGGTCGTCTGCCCGCGGTAGAGCCGGGCGGTGACAAGCTGGACACTGCCCCGATAGACGTAGTTGCGCAGATCCATCTTCAGGTCCACCGCCGCCCCCGCCACGTCCAGACGCCGCTCGGAGGGCGGCACGAAAGCCTGGGCGATGTAGTCGCCGGCGAGAATCTCGTCGAACACCCGCTTCGTCAGCTTGTCACCGCGATAGGCGCCGCGGCTGCCGAAGCCGGTCGCCGGCTTGAAAAACAGCCCCCGACGACGTGCCCAGAAAGCGTCGGCCTGCTCGCGGACGACCACCTCGGTGCGCGGCACGGCGGCGGCGATCACCGCCACCGTCGCCTCATCCGCGCCCAGGCGGCGCAGCGCGGCGGGGTCGGACAGCAGCACCAGATTGCGCTTGTCCGCATACAGCGCATGGGCACGGGGATGCGGGGTGATGACCGCCGAGCCGGCCAGCCAGGCCTCGCGCAAGGGGCGACTGAGCGCTTCGTCGAAGGAAAAATCGGTGAGGCGGTTGTAGACCAGGTCCACCGGCAGGCCGTGAAGGCTCAGGCCCTCGGGGCCGTGCGCAAGTTCGGCAGGGTCGCAAATCCGCGCGGCGATGCCGTGGCGCTCGAAGAGGCGCTGGAACAGCAGGAACTCGGGCAACAGGTATTGCTGCTGGGGCGAAGCATCGACAATGGCGATACTGCGCAGCGGCAGCTCGCCCCGCTCCGCCTGCCACTCGGCACGGAACATGTCCACGAAGACGGTCTCGATATCAGCCAGGCCGCCGCCCCGCGTCGCCGTCATGGCCTCCTCGACCTCGGCACAGCAAACCCGCTGGGCGCGGCCCAGGATGGCGGCGAGCAGCCCACCGCCGGCGTTGGTGTTGATCTCGATGAGCTGGGGGCCATCGGCCGCCAGGTGAAAGTCATAACCGAGGAAGACCCCGGCGGCCCGCGCCGGCCGCCGGGCCACCTTCGGCGCCCAGGCGAGTACCGCATCAGCCCAGGCCGGCAGCGCGACAACCCGTTCGACGGCAGCGACGAGCGCCGCCATACGCTGCACGTGCGCGGCGGACACGAAGCTCATCGACTCGGCAAACAGATGCGGTCGCGCCTCGGCCAGCATGGCCTGCAAGGCGCCATCCTGCGGATCCCGCGCGAGGGCAGCCACGAGCGCCTGGCGATCCAGCGACACGCACTGACACCCGGCGTTGAGGGCTTCGGCGACGCCCGCCCCGCTCGTCAGCGCGGCAAGGAGCGGAGCGAGGTTTGCGCGGGCGGGCGGTGCGGAGCCGGACATGGCAGAAGACACAAGGGCTTGGGAACGGGCAGGCGCCGGATTGTAGCAAGCGTGCACGGCCCGTGGCCCGCCGGCGTGCCTACTTCGCCCGTGTGGGCGGCGGCGGGAGTCTCTCGAGGAATTCGATGACCTCGGCTTCGAGCTTGCTGCGCCGCATCGGCGGCAGGCTCTGCCACACCCGGCGGCCGTAGGGCTTGGTGAGCATGCGCGGGTCGCAGATCGCCAGCACGCCACGGTCGCGCTCGGTGCGGATCAGCCGGCCGGCGCCCTGCTTGACGTTGATCACCGCCCGCGGAAGCTGATACTCCATGAATGGGTTTCGCCCGGATTTCTGCAGGTGCTCGATGCGCGCGGCGAGCACCGGGTCGTCGGGCGGCGCGAAGGGCAGCTTGTCGATGACCACCACCGACAGCGCGTCGCCCGGCACGTCGACGCCCTCCCAGAAGCTCTGGCTGGCCACGAGGATCGCATTGCCGAGGCGGCGGAAGCGCTCGAGGAGTTCGGAGCGCGAACCCTCGCCCTGGATCAGCAGCGGCAGATCGAGCTTGTCCCGTTCAAGCGCATCGGCGATCAGTTCGTGGATGCGCCGCATCGCCCGCAGCGAGGTGCACAGCACGAAGGTCCGGCCCTGCGCGGCGCGGATCAGCGGAATTGCGACCTTGGCCACGGCATCCGGGTACTCCGCGCCGTTCGGCTCCGGCATGCCCTGCGGGGCGTAGAGCATGGCCTGGTTGGGGTAGTCGAAGGGCGAGCCCCACACCGCCGTGTCGATCGGCGGCTCGACCCAGTTGAGGCCCAGTTCGCGGCAGTAGTGGCCGAAGTCGCGCCCCACCGCGAGGGTCGCCGACGTGAACACCCAGGCCCGCGGGTGGCCGTCCATCTGGCGCTTGAAGATGCTGGCGATGGACAGCGGCGTCGCGTTGAGCGACAGCGACTGGCTGAACACCTCGACCCAGCGCACCCAGTCGGTGCCCTCCGGCACCCGCCAGCGGGACAGGCGCTGCTGCAGCTCCTGGGTACGGCGCAGGCAGTTGGCGAGACCTTCGGAGCGCTCCGCCTGGGTCTCGACGATGGCGCAGAATTCGCCCAGCTCGCTGTCCAGCGCCTCGACGGCGTCGTGGAAAGCCTGGTTGTCGACGAGTTGCGCGAAGCCGAAGCGGGCATTCTCGGTGGGGATGGACAGCCGCAGGTCACGGGTGGCCTTTTCGAGCTTGCGGGTCGCCTCGATCAAGGCAAGGCAGTCGCGCGCGGCGGCGACGGTCTCGGAACGGGTGTCGCGGGCCAGTTCGAGGAGTTGCGCGGTGGACACGCTTTCGCCGAAAAACAGGCTGGCGGTTTCGGGCAACTGGTGGGCTTCGTCGAAGATCACCGCATTGCACGAGGGCAGGAGCTCTCCCATGCCCTCGTCGCGCAGCATCACATCGGCAAAGAACAGATGGTGGTTGACCACCACCACGTCGGCGTCCATCGCCGCCCGACGCGCGGCGGCGACGAAGCACTCCTTGATGTTCGGGCACTCCTGGCCGAGGCAGTTGTCCCGCGACGAGGTCGCGAACTGCCAGGCGGCGGCGTCCTCGGGGACTTCGGGACACTCTGCCTTGTCGCCGCTCCGGGTGATCTCCATGAAACGACCGATCGCGCGCAGGTGGGCGGCATCCTCCGGCGTGGTGAAACGGCCATCCACCAGATTGCGGGCCAGGTGGTAATGGCACACGTAGTTGGCCCGCCCCTTCAGCAAGGCCACGCCGACCGGCACCTTCAAGGCGCCGCGGATGGTCGGCAGGTCGCGGTTGAAGAGCTGGTCCTGCAGGGTCTTGGTGCCCGTCGAGATGATCAGCTTGCCCCCCGCGAGGAGGGCCGGCACCAGATAGGCGTAGGTCTTGCCGGTGCCGGTGCCGGCCTCGGCGACGAGCACGCCGTTCTCCTTCAGCGTGTGGGCGATGCGCGCGGCCATCTCGACCTGCTGGGGACGCGGGGAAAAACCGGGAATCGCCGCGGCCAGCGGGCCGTCGGCGGCAAAGGCGGTTTCGATGTTCATGCTGCGATCAGGACGCCCGATGTGGCTGGCTCAATCGACCCGATGGGCCTCGGCCAGATAGTCCCGCGAACGCATCTCGATCAATCGGCTGACGGTACGGTGAAACTCGCTGGCCTGGCGGCCTTCCACATACAGATCGTAGGCCTGGCACTCGGCGCTGACCAGCAGCTTGACCCGGTGGTCGTAGAGCACGTCCACCAGCCAGGTGAAGCGCCGCGCCTCGGAGGCCATCGCGGCGCTCATCCTGGGCACCCGCGACAGCAGCAGCGTGTGGTGCTCGCGGGCGATCTCCAGGTAATCGTTCTGCGAGCGGTTACCGCCGCACAGGGTGTCGAAGTCGAACCAGATCACGCCAGGCGCGCGGCGCTGGACCTTGAGCTTGCGCTCGAGCACCTCGATCTCGCCGGACGCCCCCTTGGTGCCGGCGATCTTCTCGAAGTCGGCGGCGAGATGACGATCGGCGGCCTCATCGGCGGGCACCAGGAAGGCCTCCATCTGTTCGAGGGTGCGCAGGCGGTAGTCGGTGCCGTGGTCCACCTCGACCACGTCGAAGCGTCGCTTGATCATGTCGATGGTCGGCAGGAAGTTGATGCGCTGCAGACCGTTAGGGTAAAGGCCGTCCGGCGGGTAGTTGGAGGTCATCACGAAGATCGTGCCGCGGGCGAACAGCGCGTCGAGCAGGCGGCCGAGGATCATCGCGTCGGCGATGTCGGACACATGGAATTCGTCGAAACACAGCAGGCGGGTCTGGCGTGCGATGCGGTCGGCCACCTTCTGCAGCGGATCAGGCTCATTGTTGAACTGCCTGAGGTCGTTCTGAACCTCCTGCATGAAGGCATGGAAGTGCACCCGGCGCTTGCGCTGGTAGGGCACCGAGTCGTAGAAGCAGTCCATCAGGAAGCTCTTGCCGCGCCCGACGCCACCCCAGAAGTACACGCTGCGCGGCTGCCTGGGCCGGGACAGCAGCTTGCGGAGGGTGCCCCGGCGGGCGGCCTTGAAGGCAACGAGTTCGGAATACAGCCCCTGCAGGCGCTGCGCCGCCGCGCGCTGGGCTGGGTCGGACTTGAAACCCCGGGCCTTGAGGGTCGCCTCGTAGGCTTCGAGCATGCCGTTTTCGGCGACTTTGAGGATTCGATGGGGCATCGTGCGGAAATTCGGTCAAACGATGAAAACGGGGGCGGGCAGGCATTTTACCGCCTGACCACCCCCGTCTGAAGCCCGGCCGGCACGTGGCCGGCCGCTTCATCAGAAGTGCAGAGGACGCTTGTCCACCGCCAGAGCGGCCTCGTGCACCACCTCCGACAAGGTCGGGTGGGCATGGCAGATACGCGCCAGATCTTCGGACGCGCCGGCGAACTCCATCGTCACCACCGCCTCGCCGATCAGTTCGGAAGCGTTGGCGCCGATGATATGCACGCCGAGGATGCGGTCGGTCTTCGCGTCGGCCAGCATCTTGACGAAGCCGGCCGGGGTGCCCGCGCCCAGCGCACGGCCGTTGGCCATGAAGGGGATCTTGCCGGCGCGGTACTCAACGCCTTCCGCCTTGAGCTGCTGCTCGGTCTTGCCGACCCAGGCGATCTCCGGCGAGGTGTAGATGACCCACGGAATGGTGTCGAAGTTGCAGTGGCCGGCCTGCCCTGCCATCAGTTCCGCGACCATCACGCCTTCTTCCATCGCCTTGTGGGCCAGCATCGGGCCGCGCACCACGTCGCCGACCGCCCACACACCGGGCAGGCTCGTCTTGCAGTGGCTGTCCACCTCGATGAAACCGCGGCCGTCGAGCTTCAGGCCGACCGCGTCGGCGTTGAGGCCGGCGGTGTTCGGCACGCGGCCGACCGACACGATGAGCCGGTCGAACTCGGCGGTCTGGGCGCCATCCTTGGTCTCGTATTCGACGGTGACAGATTCCTTGCCGATGTTGACCGCGCCGACCTTGACCGACAGCTTGATGTCCAGGCCCTGCTTCTTGAACAGCTTGAGGGCTTCCTTGGCGAGATCCTGGTCGGCCGCCGCAAGAAAGCTGTCCATCGCTTCGAGGATCGTTACCTTGGCGCCCAGTCGGCTCCATACCGAGCCCATCTCCAGGCCGATCACGCCGGAACCGATGAGCCCGAGGCGCTCGGGCACCGCGTCGATGTCGAGGGCGCCGATGTTGTCGCAGACCAGCTTGTTGTCGACGGGAACCCCCGGCAGGTGGCGGGCGGACGAACCGGTGGCGACGATGACCTGCTTCGCGGTGACGAGTTCCTCACCGACCTTGACCTGCCAGCCGCCGTCCACCCGGCCGACGAAGCTGCCGTGGCCGGCCAGGAAAGTGACCTTGTTCTTCTTGAACAGGCCCTTGATGCCACTGGTGAGTTGTTCGACGATCTTGGCCTTGCGGGCGATCATCTTGGGCACATCGATGGTCGGCGTGCCGACGCTGATGCCCTGCTCGGCGAAGCTGTGGCCGGCTTCCTCGAAAAGGTGGGAGGTGTGCAGCAAAGCCTTGGAGGGGATGCAGCCCACATTCAGGCAGGTGCCACCCAGGCGGGGCTCGCCCTTGGGATCGGCATAGGGATTGGATTCGGCACAGGCCGTGCTGAAACCGAGTTGCGCGGCGCGGATCGCAGCCACATAGCCACCGGGACCACCACCGATGACCAGAACGTCGAATTGTTTGCTCATGATTTGGTGAAGAGTGAAGGGTAAAGAGTAAAGGGACTGCCTTCCTCACCCTGAACCCGATTGATCACAGTCCGAACCAGCCGGACGTTTGAGCGGAAGTGAAGCGTGAGGGGCAAAAGCCCTTCACGCTTCACCCTTCACTCTTGCCCTGTTACACGTCCAGCAGCAGACGGGCCGGATCTTCCATCGCTTCCTTCATCGCGACCAGGCCCAGCACGGCTTCACGGCCGTCGATGATGCGGTGGTCGTAGGACATCGCGAGATAGTTGATCGGACGCACGACGACCTGACCGTTCTCGACCACCGCGCGATCTTTGGTGGCATGGATGCCGAGGATCGCCGACTGGGGCGGGTTGATGATCGGGGTGGACATCATCGAGCCGAACACCCCGCCGTTGGAGATCGAGAAGGTGCCGCCGGTGAGTTCCTCGATGGAAAGCTTGCCGTCCTTGGCCTTCTGACCGAATTCGGCGATCTTCTTCTCGATGTCGGCAATCGACATGTTGTCCACATCCCGCAGGATGGGCACGACCAGGCCGCGGGGCGAACCGACCGCGATGCCGATGTCGATGTAGCCGTGATAGACGATGTCGTTACCGTCGACCGAGGCGTTGAGGATCGGGAACTTCTTCAGCGCAGCGACGGCAGCCTTGACGAAGAAACCCATGAAACCCAGACGCACGCCATGGGCCTTCTCGAACTTGTCGGCGTACTGCTTGCGCAGGGCCATGACCGGCGCCATGTTGACCTCGTTGAAGGTCGTCAGGATGGCGTTTTCGTTCTTGGACTGGATCAGGCGCTCGGCGATGCGGGCACGCAGACGGGTCATCGGCACACGCTGCTCCGGACGGTCGCCGGCGGCGATCGCCACGGCCGGCGCGGCAAGGGGCGCGGCGACGGCCGGTGCAGCGGCCCGCGGCTGCGCGGACAGCGCATCCTCCTTGGTGATTCGGCCGCCGCGGCCAGTGCCGGCGACATCGCCGGCGGCAACGCCCTTCTCGTCGAGGATCTTGCGCGCCGACGGGCTGGCCGCAGCGGCGCCCTGCGCAGCAGGCGCAGACGACGCGGCGGCAGGCACGGCCGCCGGAGCACCCGCCGCCGCCTTGGCTTCGGTGTCGATGGTGGCAATGACCTCGCCCGAGGTGACGGAATCACCGCCCTGCTTGACCAGCTTGACGAGCACGCCGTCGGCAGGCGCCGGCGTCTCCAGCACGACCTTGTCGGTCTCGATGTCGATCAAGTTCTCGTCACGGGAAACGGCGTCGCCCTCCTTCTTGTGCCAGCTCACCAGCGTGGCTTCGGAAACGGACTCGGACAGTTGCGGTACTTTGACTTCGATCAGCATGTTTTCTCCCTCTTGTTCAGTTCTGCATGACGGTCGGCATCAGGCGTTGATCTCGCCGAACGCATTCTCGATGACGGCTTTCTGCTGTGCGTTGTGCTTCGCGTAGTAGCCCACCGCCGGCGAAGCGGCAGCCGGACGCGCGACCAGCAGGAACTTGTGCTTGCCGCCCAGCGCGCTGTCGAGGTGGTGGCGGGAGGCGAGCCAGTACCAGACACCCTGGTTACGCGGCTCTTCCTGGCACCACACGACTTCCGTGGCGTTGGGATACTTGTTCACTTCGGCGCTGAAGGCCTCGGCCGGGAAGGGGTAGAGCTGCTCGAGGCGGATGATCGCCATGTCCTTGATGTCGTTGGCACGACGGTGGGCGAGCAGTTCGTAGTAGATCTTGCCGGAGCAGACGATCACCCGCTTGACCTTGTCGACGTCCAGTTCGTCCACTTCGCCGATCACGGTTTCGAAGGTGCCCTTCGACAGATCGTCCAGCGTGGACACGGCATCCTTGTGGCGCAGCAGCGACTTCGGCGTGATGATCACCAGCGGCTTGCGCAGCTTGCGCAACGCCTGGCGACGCAGCAGATGGAAGATCTGCGACGGGCCGGACGGGATGCACACTTCCATGTTCATCTCGGCGCACAGCTGCATGTAGCGCTCGATACGGGCGGACGAGTGCTCCGGCCCCTGACCTTCGTAACCATGGGGCAGCATCATGACCAGGCCGCACTGGCGCCCCCACTTCGCTTCGCCGGAGCTGATGAACTGATCCATCACCACCTGGGCGCCGTTGGCAAAGTCACCGAACTGCGCTTCCCAGATCACCATCTGGTTGGGCTCGGCCGACGCATAGCCATACTCGAAGGCCAGCACCGCCTCCTCCGACAGCACCGAGTCGTAGCAGTAAAACGGCGCCTGGCCATCGCGGATGTTCTGCAGCGGGTAGCAGGTGCCGTCATGCCACTGGTCGCGGTTCTGATCGTGCAGCGCGGCATGACGGTGGAAGAAGGTGCCGCGGCCGACGTCCTCACCGGAAATCCGCACGCCGAAGCCCTGCACCAGCAGGCTGGCGTAGGCCAGGTTTTCGCCCATGCCCCAGTCGAGAGGCAGAGCGCCCTCGCCCATCGCCTTGCGGTCGTCGATGATCTTCTGGACGCGGGGATGCAGCACGAAGCCGGCCGGCGTGGTGGTCAGCGCCTCGGCCAGACGCTTGAGCTCCGCCATCGGCACCGTGGTGTCGCACTTGTCGGTGTACTTCTTGTTGATGTACGGCGCCCAGTCCTGCGCGAACTGGCGTTTGAAGTCGGACAGCACCGGGTTGGTCAGCAGTTCGCCCTGATCGAGCGCCGCACGGTAGTCCTTGATGAAGCCCTCGGGCTCGTCGGCCTTGCACACGCCCTGCGCCACCAGCTTGTCCGCATACAGCTTGCGCGTGCCGGGGTGCTTGGCGATCCGCTTGTACATCAGCGGCTGGGTCACCATCGGCTCGTCAGCCTCGTTGTGACCGAGCTTGCGGTAGCAGACGATGTCGACAACCACGTCCTTCCTGAAGGTCTGGCGATATTCGACGGCGAGCTCGGTGATGAACGCGACCGCCTCGGCATCGTCGCCATTGACGTGGAAGATGGGCGCCTCGGCCATCTTGAAGATGTCCGTGCAATACAGCGACGAGCGGTAATCGCGCGGGTCGGAGGTCGTGAAACCGATCTGGTTATTGACGACGATGTGGATCGTGCCACCGGTGCCATAGCCACGGGTCTGCGCGAAGTTGAGCATTTCCTGGTTGACGCCCTGGCCAGCGACCGCGGCGTCACCGTGGATCAGCACCGGCACGACCTCGGCCTTGCCGTTTTCGCCACGACGGGTCTGGCGGGCATATACCGAGCCTTCGACCACCGGGTTCACGATTTCCAGGTGGGACGGGTTGAAGGCGAGGGTCAGATGCACCGGTCCGCCGGCGGTCATCACATCGCTGGAGAAACCCATGTGGTACTTCACGTCGCCGGCGGACAGGTCGGACGCCGCCTTGCCTTCGAATTCGGAGAACAGCATGCTCGGCGATTTGCCGAGGGTGTTCACCAGCACGTTCAGGCGGCCCCGGTGAGCCATGCCGATGACGATCTCCTGCACTCCCTTGCTGCCGGCGACACGGATCAGTTCGTCCATCGCGACGATGGTGCTTTCGCCCCCTTCCAGCGAAAAACGCTTCTGACCAACGTATTTGGTATGCAGATAGCGCTCCAGCGTCTCGGCGGCGGTCAGACGTTCGAGGATGCGGCGCTGGCGGGACGCCTCGAAGACAGGGCGGCCGCGAGTCGGTTCGAGGCGCGCCTGGATCCAGCGCTTCTCCCCGATGTCCGTGATGTACATGTACTCGGCACCGATGGCGCCGCAGTAGGTCTGGCGCACGGCGTCGAGGATCTCGCGCAGCGTCGCGCGATCGCCAGGCAGGCCGTGGAAGGAGCCGGTATTGAAGGTCTCGTTGAGATCGGCTTCGGTGAAGCCGTAATGAGACAGTTCGAGCTCGTTGATTTCAGGGCGCTCGGTACGCTTCAGCGGATCGAGCTGGGCCCAGCGGGTGCCGAGAAAGCGGTGGGCATTGATCAGCTGCAGGACGCTGACCTGCTTCTGATCGCCTCCGGAGGCCACCACGGTGCGGACCGGCCCGCGCTTTGCCATCTCGGCAAAGGCATTGATGATCGGGTAATGCGCGACGTCGCGACCGTTACCCGGCGTGTTCTGCAAGGAATCGAAATAGCCGCGCCATTCGTCGGAAACGGCATTCGGATTGTCGAGATAGTTTTCGTACAGTTCTTCGATGAACGGCGCGTTGCTGCCGAACAGCTGGGAGCTTTCAAAAAGCTTTTTCATCATGGGCGACCACCTGGCTTGTGTCTTGGCTTATGAATGCGGGAGCGTCCGGTGGGGAGAATTCCCTGATCTTTTGATGTTCCCGGATAAACGAAGCGGGCCTGCCCGACATCGGGCATCCCGCATTCGCTTTCCTCTTTCTCCCTCCCCCTCCGGGTCGGCTTAGGCGCGCTGGGCGAGCGGCACGACGTCGCGGCGGGCGGCGCCGATGTAGAGCTGACGCGGGCGACCGATCTTGTATTCCGGATCGGTGATCATCTCCTCCCACTGGGTCATCCAGCCGACCGTGCGCGCCAGCGCGAAGATGCAGGTGAACATCTCGGTCGGAATGCCGAGGGCCTTCTGCACGATACCGGAGTAGAAGTCCACGTTCGGGTAGAGCTTCTTCTCGACGAAGTACTCGTCTTCCAGCGCGATCTTCTCGAGTTCCTTGGCCAGCTTGAAGAGACGATCGTTCTCGAGGCCGAGTTCACCCAGCACTTCGGCGCAGACCTTGCCCATCAGCTTGGCGCGCGGATCGAAGTTCTTGTAGACGCGGTGACCGAAGCCCATCAGCTTGAAGCTGTCGTTCTTGTCCTTTGCGCGCTTGATGTATTCACCGACGCGGGACACGTCGCCGATCTCTTCCAGCATCTGCAGGCAGGCTTCGTTCGCACCACCATGCGCCGGGCCCCACAGGCAGGCGATACCGGCGGCGATGCAGGCAAAGGGGTTGGCACCCGAGGAGCCCGCCAGACGCACCGTGGACGTCGAGGCGTTCTGCTCGTGATCGGCGTGCAGCGTGAAGATGACGTCGAGCGCACGCACCAGAACCGGGTTCGGCACGTACTTTTCGCAGGGGCTGCCGAACATCATGCGCATGAAGTTGGCGGTGTAATCCAGCTCGTTGTCCGGATACATGAAGGGCATGCCGGTGCTGTACTTGTAAGCCATCGCAACGATGGTCGGCATCTTCGCAACGAGGCGGTTGAAGCTGACGCTGCGATGCTCGACATCGGAGAAATCCAGCGCGTCATGGTAGAAGGCAGACAGCGCGCCGACGACGCCGGTCATGACCGCCATCGGGTGGGCGTCACGGCGGAAGCCGGAGTAGAACTTGGTGAGTTGCTCATGCACCATCGTGTGACGCTTGATGGTGTTTTCAAAATCGGTTTTCTGCGTGGCGTTCGGGAGTTCGCCATTCTTCAGCAGATAGGTGACTTCCAGAAAGTTACAGTTCTCGGCCAGTTGCTCGATCGGATAACCGCGATACAGCAACTCGCCCTTGTCGCCATCGATATAGGTGACCTTGGACTGGCAACTGGCAGTGGACAGGAAGCCGGAGTCATACGTGAATTTGCCGGTCTTTCCGCCGAGCGAGCGGATATCGATCACATCATTGCCGTGCGTTCCCGACATGATCGGAAATTCGTAAGCCTTGCCTTCGACGGTCAGTGTAGCAATACCTTGCGTGGTCATATCTTGATCCCTTTTCCCTGTTGAACTCCAACTCCCAACGGTGCAATTGACGCTCATTCCGTCCGCATCAATTCCACCATTTCCTTCCAGCGATCATTGGTGACCGGCATGCTGCCGTTGACCATGGCCCACAGCTCATGGTCCTCGACGCGCAACAGGTCATCCAGATCGGCCAGCTGACCGTCGTCGAGACGGTCGAAGTGCCTGTCGAGAAAACGCGTGAACACCAGATCGAGCTCCAGGAGAGCCCGACGGCACTGCCAGCGCACGCGCCCTCGATGCAGCGTCATACCGCGCGACGGACCATCATGTCCTTGATCTTGCCGATTGCCTTGGTCGGGTTGAGATTCTTCGGGCAGACATCGACACAGTTCATGATGGAGTGACAACGGAACAGCCGGTAAGGATCTTCCAGATTATCGAGGCGCTCGCTGGTGGCCTGGTCACGCGTATCGGCCAGGAAGCGATAGGCCGCCAGAAGGCCCGCAGGACCGACGAATTTGTCGGGATTCCACCAGAAAGAAGGGCAACTCGTGGAGCAGCACGCACACAGGATGCATTCGTAAAGACCGTTGAGCTCTTCCCGATCTTCCGGTGACTGCAGGCGCTCGCGCTCGGGCGCCGGATCGTTATTGATCAGATAAGGCTTGATCGAGTGGTACTGCTTGAAAAACTGGGTCATGTCGACGATCACGTCGCGAATGACCGGCAGCCCCGGCAGCGGACGGAGGGTGATCGGCTGGGCCAGATCGTCGATGTTAGTCAGACAGGCCAGGCCATTCTTCCCGTTGATGTTCATGGCGTCGGAGCCACACACGCCTTCACGGCAGGAGCGACGGAAGGACAGGGAATCATCCTTGACTTTCAGACGCACCAGCGCATCGAGGAGCTTCTTGTCGGACTCTTCGAGTTCGACCGAGATGTCCTGCATGTAGGGCTTGTCGTCCCGGTCCGGATCGTAGCGGTAAATCTTGAACTGTACGGTTCGCTTGCTGCTCATCTTGTATTCTCCGGAACGCTCAGTAGGTACGCTTGGCCAGCGCGATCGGCTCGACGTCGGCAGACATCGGTTGCAGGGTCACCGGCTTGTAGTCGAGACGATTGCCTTCGCTGTACCACAGCGTGTGCTTGAGCCAGTTCTTGTCGTCGCGGCCGTTCGGCGTCTCGGCGCAGTCGATCGCGTCGTCACGCACATGCGCACCACGGGATTCCTTGCGGGCTTCGGCGGAGATCATCGTGGCCTTGGCGACCTCGATCAGGTTGTCGAGTTCGAGCGCCTCGGTGCGGGCGGTATTCCAGACCTTGGACTTGTCCTTGATCTGGGTATGCTTGGCACGCTCGGCAACCTCCAGGATCTTGGCGACCCCTTCCTTCAGCATGTCGGCAAAACGGAACACGCCGGCGTGCTTCTGCATGGTGCGCTGCATGTCCAGGCGCACGTCGTTCACTTCGACGCCCTGTTTCTGGGACTCGAGACGGGCGATGCGCGCCAGGGACACATCGGCGGCATCGTCGGGCAGCGGCTTGAGCGTGAGCTGACCGGACTGGAAGTCGGCCACCACCGTTTCACCGGCGGACTTGCCGAACACCAGCAGGTCGAGCAGCGAATTGGTGCCCAGGCGGTTGGCGCCATGCACCGACGCACAGGCACACTCACCTGCGGCGTAGAAGCCCGGAACCGGCACATTCGGATTGCCGTCCTTCGGCACGACGACCTGACCCTTGTAGTTGGTCGGAATGCCACCCATCTGGTAGTGACAGGTCGGCACCACCGGAATCGGCGCCTTGATCGGGTCGACGCCGGCGAACTGGATCGAGATCTCGCGGATGCCGGGCAGACGCTTGAGGATGGTCTCGGGAGACAGGTGGGTGATGTCGAGGAGAACGTGATCCTTCTCGGCACCACAGCCGCGGCCTTCGTTGATCTCGGTGACCATCGAGCGGGAAACCACGTCGCGGGAGGCCAGATCCTTGAGGTTAGGCGCGTAACGCTCCATGAAGCGCTCGCCGGAGGCGTTGCGGAGGATGCCGCCCTCGCCACGCACGCCTTCGGTGATCAGCACGCCGGCACCGGCCACACCGGTCGGGTGGAACTGCCAGAACTCCATGTCTTCCAGCGGAATGCCGGCACGGGCCGCCATGCCGACACCGTCACCGGTGTTGATGAAGGCGTTGGTAGAACTGTAGTAGATGCGGCCGGCACCGCCGGTCGCGAAGATGGTGGCCTTGGCATGGAAGATCGAAACCTCACCGGTCTCCATTTCCATCGCCGTCACGCCGAGCACGTCGCCATCCGCATTGCGGATCAGATCCATCGCCATCCATTCGACGAAGAACTGGGTATTGACGCGCACATTGCGTTGGTAGAGCGCATGCAGCATCGCGTGGCCGGTGCGGTCGGCGGCAGCGCAGGAGCGGGACACCGGGGTCTGGCCGTAGTTCTGGGAGTGGCCGCCGAACGGACGCTGGTAGATCTTGCCGTTGTCGGTGCGGTCGAAGGGCATGCCGTAGTGCTCGAGTTCGACGACAACTTCATTGGCCTTCTTGACCATGAACTCGATCGCATCCTGGTCGCCCAGCCAGTCCGAACCCTTGACAGTGTCGTACATGTGCCAGTGCCAGTTATCCTCGGTCGAGTTGCCCAGCGAGGCAGCAACGCCACCCTGCGCCGCAACAGTGTGGGAACGGGTCGGAAACACCTTGGTCAGGACCGCCGTTTTCAGACCGGCTTCGGAAAGCTGAAGGGCCGCGCGCAGTCCGGCGCCACCTGCGCCGACGATGACCGCATCAAAGGTATGCTTAGCGACTTTCACTTACAGCCTCCAGAGAATCTGAGCCGCCCAACCGGCGTAGCCGATGAGCAGCAGGGCAACGATCGAATGCAAAGCGAGACGGATGCCCGTCGGCTTGATGTAATCCATGAAGATGTCGCGGACACCGATCCAGGCATGGAAGAAAAGCGACATGAAGGTCAGGAAGGTCGCAAACTTCATGAAAGCGCCGCTGAACATGCCACGCCAGCTTTCAAAGGAACCATCCAGCGTGGTCAGCGCGCAGACCGCAAAAATGACGGTATAGAGCGCCATCACGACGGCAGTGATGCGCTGGAGGAGCCAGTCACGGAAACCGTAATGGGCACCGACGATAATGGGCTTTACCATAGCTTGGCCACCAGAAGAGCGGTAAGGAAGAGGCTGACAATCAGCACCGCACGGGCGCTGCTGACTGCGGACTGCTTGTCGACACCGACATGCACGTCAAGCAGCAGGAATCGGATGCCTGCACAAAAATGATGCAGGTAGGCCCAAAGAAGACCAACGAGCAGGAGCTTCACGAAAATATTGCCAACGACCTCCTTGTAGGCCGCGTAGGATTCTGCCGATCCGACGCTGGCGCCAAAAAGGGCGAGCAGTACTGGAAGCATCAGAAACAGACCCGCACCACTCACCCGGTGCAGAATCGAGACTTTCCCGGGAAGCGGGAGCCTGATCTCGTTCAGCGCCAGATGCTTCGGGCGCTGTTTCTTCACAATCACCTCTGTCATAAGATTCCCTCTCACACACAATGCGGCGAAACGCCGCGCTTTTCCTACACAAAACAAATCATAAGTATAAACCCTTACCGTCAGCTGACGGACCGGGCGCCCCAGACAGGCCGCTGCGGACCTTTCAATTCAATTCGTTGAGATAGTAATGTTCAGCCGTTGAATAAAGCCCGCGGCGCCATTCGACAGGCCGATCGCCATAGGTGTAGGTAACCCGCTCCACGGACAGCAGCGGCGTGCCCTCCGCGACGCCCAGGGTTTCACTGGTCATCCGATCCGCTGCCACCGCGCGAATCCGTTCCTCGGCACGAATCATCCGCACGCCAAAACGGCTTTCGAAGAGGCTGTAAAGCGAGCCATGCCCGCCCTGCAACACTTCCATCGTGAGCCCCTGAAAGATTTCACCCGGCAGATAGATTTCATCGACCACCACCGGCTTGCCTGAAAAACGCAGCAGGCGGCGCAGAATGGTGACCGGGGCACCCAGTTCTATCCCCAGCATCCGCGCGGCCTCGTTGCCGGCCTTCGCTTTCCAGCAGTCGATGGGCACGCTCTGCGGTTGGACAAGTTCGCCATCCATCGGAACCAGCCTCAGAAACCTGAACAAGGCCCGCGGGTCATTATGGGAGGCCACATAGGTGCCCTTCCCCTGCTTGCGGATCAGCAGATTCTCGGACGCCATTTCGTCGATGGCCTTGCGAACCGTCCCCTGGCTCACATTGAAGCGCAACGCAAGTTCCTGCTCACTGGGAATGGCCTGCCCCGGGCGCCATTCGCCGGATTCCAAAGCATTGAGCATCAGATTCTTGATCTGACGGTAAAGCGGACTGAAGGTGGGCGAGTCGTGTCGCATGGCAGTATTGGAACACACTTTTACAGGACAGTCCATCCTTGATCTTATGTCTTATATAAGACATAAGACACGGAATTGACAGGCCGGGAAAATACTCATAGGATTCTTCCGTTGACCAGCTTCGCGCACCAGTACTTGTTCGGCATCGCCACGAGTCCCGGATACCGCGAAGCAACGACATTGTGTCCGTAACACTTCTTTGTAGAGGGAGTCTCATAAATGGCAAAAGCCCCCGTTCGTGTCGCAGTCACCGGCGCTGCCGGCCAGATTGGCTACAGCCTGCTGTTCCGCATCGCCAGCGGCGAAATGCTGGGCAAGGACCAGCCTGTCATTCTTCAGTTGCTCGACCTGCCTCAGGCCCAGAAGGCCGTAAAGGGCGTCATGATGGAACTGGAAGACTGCGCCTTTCCGCTGCTGGCCGGCATGATTGCCACCGACGATCCGAACGTCGCCTTCAAGGATGCTCAGGTTGCCCTGCTCGTCGGTGCCCGCCCCCGCGGCCCCGGCATGGAACGCAAGGATCTGCTGACCGAGAACGCCAAGATCTTTACGGTCCAGGGCGCCGCCATTGGCCAGTTCGCCGATCCGGACTGCAAGGTGCTCGTCGTCGGCAACCCCTGCAACACCAACGCCTACATCGCCAAGGAAATCGCCGTCAAGTATGGCCGCGTCAAGGCGAGGAACTTCACCGGCATGCTGCGCCTGGACCACAACCGCGCACTTTCCCAGCTGGCTGCCAAGGCCGGCCGTGAGGTTTCCAGCCTGAAGAACCTGGTCGTGTGGGGCAACCACTCCCCGACGATGTACGCCGACTACCGTGCCGTCACCTCCAATGGCGACGGCGTCAAGGGCCTGATCAACGACGAGGCCTGGAACCGCGACGTCTTCCTGCCGACCGTCGGCAAGCGCGGTGCGGCGATCATCGAAGCGCGCGGCCTGTCGTCCGCCGCCTCCGCGGCCAATGCTGCGATCGACCACGTCCGCGACTGGGTGCTCGGCTCCAAGGGTGAATGGGTCACGATGGGCATTCCGTCGGACGGCTCCTACGGCATCCCGGAAGGCATCATCTACGGCTTCCCGGTCACCACCGAGAACGGCGAGTACGAGATCGTCCAGGGCCTGGAGATCGATGAGTTCTCCCGTGAGCGCATGGCCCACACGCTCAACGAGCTGCTCGAAGAGCGCGACGGCGTGAAGGATCTGCTGGGCTGATCGTCCGGACACTTCTCGGCTTCATCGACGCGGGGGCAGCAATGCTCCCGCGTTTTTTATTCACGCAAATCCTTGCTACCCTTCCTCCGTCTGCACAACGAGAAAACCGCCATGCCCAGCTTGCCGCATCCCGACCACGTGCTGTTCCAGGGGGAGAAGCCCTTCCCGATCCTGCCTGTCGTCGACCACTACGCGGGAAGCGAGAAGCTGATGCGCAAGGCGATCGGCCTCCAGCACGAGATGGGCCCGGTTTTCGACATCACCTGCGACTGCGAGGACGGCGCCCATGCCGGCGCCGAAGCTGAACACGCGGCCATGGCGGCGAGCCTGGTGATGTCCGGCGACAACCGTTTTGGACGAATCGGGGCCCGCATCCACGACATCACCCATCCCCACTGGGAGCAGGATGTGGACATCCTCGTTGGCCAGGCCGGGGAGCGTCTCGCCTTCCTGACCCTGCCCAAGCCGCGGGGCGTCGCCGACGCATCCCTGCAGATCGACGCGATCCGCAGCGCCGAGGAACGCCACGGCATCGAACGGAAAATTCCGGTTCACGTACTCATCGAAACCCACGGCGCCTTGCGTGACGCCTGGGACATCGCCGGCCTGGACCGGGTCGAGTCCCTGGACTTCGGCCTGATGGATTTCGTCAGCGGCCATCACGGCGCAATCCCCGGCTCGGCAATGAAAAGTCCCGGTCAGTTCGAACATCCGCTCGTGACACGGGCCAAGTGCGACATCTCCGCGGCGGCGCTCGCCAACGGCGTCGTACCGTCGCACAACGTCACCACCGAGCTGAAGGACATTGCCTATATCCGCCACGACGCGGCCCGCGCGCGCAGGGAGTTCGGGTATCTGCGCATGTGGAGCATCCACCCCAACCAGATCGCGCCCATCATCGACGCCATGCGCCCGGACTTCAGCGAGGTAGAGGAAGCTGCAGATATCCTCACTGCCGCCCAGGACCGGCTGTGGGGTCCGATCCAGCACGCCGGCAAGCTGCACGACCGTGCCTCCTACCGCTATTACTGGGAATTGCTGAAACGAGCCCGAAGCACCGGCATGATCATTCCGCACGAAGCGGGCAGGCGCTTCTTCTGACGCTTCTTCTGAAAAAAAGCCCGGCATGCAGCCGGGCTTCCACAAACGGCGGCGGACCGCTCAGGCGGGCAGCACGATCCTGTTGTCGGTGCTGTACTGGTAATCGTGGAACACATGCTCGGCGCTGAGGATCTGGTAATTACCATCCTCGAGCTTGTTCGACGTGTCCTTCAGCCGGTAGGTGTAGTGCCCACAGGTCCAGCAGTCGAAATTACGCATATGGGTGCACAGACAGGTCTTGTCCATGACCGAGACTTTTCTCGCGTCCGGATGAGCCGCCACTTCCCGGTTGTAGGACTGGATGTAAGCACAGCTACCATTCGCATCCAGCAGGTAACCATAGGCCTCGCAATTCGGGCGGATACCGGAACCGATCGCCGGACTGCTCGTCAGCATGCGCATCGGGTAGCCAGTCGGGGAAATCTGGTTCACCACGATATCCGACTCGCTCGCCTTGAAGTAATGCTGCTGCACGTTCTCGGGCAGTCCGCACTCCTTCGTCACGGTGAAGCGCGTCGCCACCTGAACGGCCGAAGCACCGTTCTCGAGGAATGACACCGCATCGCTGCCCGTGAAGATGCCGCCGGCAGGGATCAGGGGAATATCGAGCTTCTCGGCAACCAGCCAGGCGTGGATTTCGGCGACGATGGTCGCCAGGTCATATTGCGCCCAGTCCATGCCGAAACCCAGGTGACCGCCGGCGAGCGGACCCTCGACGACCACGTAGTCGGGCAGTCGGTTGGTACGCGCACTCTTTCTCAGGAAGAGTTGCAGCGCCCTCAGCGAGGAGACGATGATGCCAAGCTTGGCATCGCGGAAGCGCGGATGATCCTCGATCAGCGCAAAGGAACCCAGATGCAGACCAGCGGCCAGCGTGATCCCGTCCGCCCCCGCGTCGAGCGCCGATGCGAGCCGCACGCGAAGGGTTTCCTTCGGTGCATTCATCGTCAGCTTCTCCATGCAGTTCACGAAGATCATGCCGGGGCCACGCTTGGCCTCCATGGTCTTCCCGACATGCAGGCGCGTCGCCTCGTCGAGCTGGCCGAGGTCAAACTGCACCTCGGACTTGTCCGGATTTGCCACGTTGTACTTGTAGAGCTTGAGCTTTTCCTTCACGTACTTCGTGTTGAAACGACGGTCGGCTACCGTCTTCACCATCGCGTCCGAGATATGACCGATCCCGCCCAGGCGCGCGGCCTCCAGCGCCAGATCTGCCGTGGAGATGTCGACCCCCATTCCGCCGATCACGATGGGCACCAGTTCCTGCTTGCCGAAATGCAGACGGAAATCATCAACTCGTTTCATGAAACTCCTTCCAGACAAACGTAATGGGTCACCCTGGCGAGGCCTCGGGATGAGATGGCCGAATGAACCATTATCCCACCGAGCGGGCGTACCTTGAGACTTTTTAGATCAAGAAGCGCAAAAGACACCTACAGCACCCTATCTACCGACAGGCGGCGAGACTGACAGTTGCAAAATTTGTTACGTTCTCCTATGAGGAAAATATCACACAGTCCGCTAGAATCACGCCTCCCAAGCCACTCACAATCCGATGCCGGAATCCGTTCACGCCGCCAAGGAATGCGCTGTCCTGTTTGCCGATCTGATCGGCAGCACGCAGCTGTATCAGCGCGTGGGTGACAAATCGGCATTTGAGCTGGTTGACCGGAACATTCGCGCTATGCGTGCCGCCGTCGAAGCCAGGGGTGGCAGAGTCGTCAAACACACCGGTGACGGCCTGATGGCCGTCTTTGGCGATCCCGACAGCGCGGCCGATGCGACGCTTGCGATCCACCAGACCCTCAAGGAACTCCCCGCAGCCCCGGACCAGCAGCGTCTGGCAGTCAGGATCGGATTTCACTTCGGAGCAGTTGTGGCGAGCGGCAGCGACGTCTTCGGCGACACCGTCAACTTCGCAGCCCGGCTGGCCGAACTCTCGTCTCCCGGCAAGGCCATCACATCGGCCGAGACCGCGCGCCGGCTCGGCCCCGAATGGCGTTCAGTGCTCCATACCCTGCCTCCGCGGGTCATCCGCGGGCTGTCGCGGCCGGTTGAATTGTGCGAGCTGATGTGCGAAGCCGTTGGCGAACTGACCATCGTCCAGAGCGGCCACTTCCTTCTCGATACGGAGCCCGAGCTACGCCTCTACCTTGACAGCACGTCGCTGGTGCTCAACTCGGCACACCCCAGCGCCCGCATCGGGCGGGATCCGGCGGCCGATCTCGTCGTGGGCGACACCCAGTCGTCCCGCCGCCATGCGGAGATCGAATTGCGTGGCGACAAGTTTGTTCTGATCGACCGCAGCAGCAATGGCACCTTCGTTCAGATCGAAGGCGAGCGAGAGTTTCTACTGTCCCGCGAGGAAGTCGTGCTGCGCGGCCGTGGACAGTTCGCCCTCGGCCGCAGTTGCTCCACCAGCCCGCAGGTCGTCAGCTTCGTCTGCATCTAGGGCCGGACCCGGCGGCCACTTCACTCACCGCTCGAACGCTGCCGCCAGCGCCTTGCCGGCCCGTGTGATCGCATCGCCGGCATGTTCCTCGAAGAGCTTCCCGAGCGTGAAAAAACCGTGGACCATGCCCTCGAACTCATGGACGGTGACCGGCACACCCGCCGCGCCGAGCGCTTCGGCGTAGGCCTTGCAGTCGTCCGCCAGCGGATCGCACCCGGCGATGATGAAGGTGGCCGGCGGCAGACCGTCGAAACAATCGGCCCGCAGCGGTGATGCACGCCAGTCTGCCCAATCATCCTGATTCGGCAGGTAGCGCTCAAAGAACCACGCGAGGCTGTCGGTATCGAGAAAGTATCCGTTGGCGTAAGCGCGCCGCGAGGGCCGCTGACTGAGGATATCGGTGCAAGGATAGACCAGCAGTTGAAGCGCTGCCTGCGGCCCGTTGTGCTGGCGCAAGTGAAGCGCCGTCACCGTACCGAGGGTGCCGCCGGCGCTGTCGCCGGCAAGCGCGAAACGGGTCGCGTCAAGACCGAGCAGCGAGGCATTGGCCAGAGACCAGGCGACCGCCTGCCACGCATCCTCCACGGCCGCCGGAAACGGGTGTTCGGGCGCCAGCCGGTAATCCACCGACATCACCGCCGCACCGCTGAGATTTGCCAGTTTCCGGCACAGGGCGTCATACCCGGCGAGGTCGCCGATGCACCAGCCACCACCATGAAAATAGAAAGTCACCGGCAGAATGGCGTCGGAGGCCGTCTCAAGGGGGCGATACAAGCGCGCCATGATCGCCCCGTCCCGAGAATGCACGCCGGGGATCGGCACCTCGGTCACCGACGCCACGGCCTCCGCCGCGCCACCGAAGGCCCCCTGAAGCTTCTCGAAGGAACGTCGGGCCTGATGGATGTTCAGTTCATGGAAACGCGGCGCCCCGACTCGATAAACCATCGAGAGGAGAGCCTTGGCCTGGGTATCGAGCGCCATGGAGAATCCGGATATGGAAAGAAGATCCGCGGGGTTTCGCATCAAAACGGCAAAAGTCGCCGGCTCCTTGCCGCAGCTTTCAGCCCGCTGAATTGATGGAGCCAGGCGACCGATCAGACCCCCTGCAGCTTTCGATGAGGGTCACTGAATCCACCACTCCAATTAGCTTATTGTGCACCCAGCGCCTCCGGCAAGACTTCGTTTGGAATCAAAAAATCGTTGGCTCCCCCAATCCCCCAGTCACCCCAAGCTCGAGCCTGTCGCTGCCCGCCACGCAGAACCTATCGCAACTCACTCCAACCCGGATTCTCAAATGCTTCCGCATTTGTACCACGGCATCCCTGACGTGAAACCCAAGCAACTATCCTGCGGCCTACTGGTCATCAATGAGCGCGACGAACTGCTCATCGGGCACTCTACGGGTAGCGCGCATTGGGACATACCCAAAGGGTTGATTGATCCTGGGGAAACGCCCTTCGCCTGCGCGCTGCGAGAAAGCAAAGAGGAGTTTGGCCTCGTGTTTGACGCCACACGCATCCACGATCTGGGGCGGTTCGCTTACTACGCGGGCAAGGATCTGCACCTCTTTGCCGTCCGGAC
>Ga0213919_1000189_pt1 | contig 32816 bp, 24 predicted proteins | sample McNCre317MG_FD_161056 | JGI IMG/M metagenome (GOLD analysis project Ga0213919, IMG submission 161056) | Freshwater microbial communities from McNutts Creek, Athens, Georgia, United States - 3-17 MG | ecosystem: Environmental > Aquatic > Freshwater > Creek | place: USA: Georgia | collected... | reverse complement strand
ACTTCGGTGACGATGGCCGGGCAGGCCGGAATGCGGACTGCGGCAAGGGCTTCATTCAATTCGGCGTGGGTGAGCGGGGAGGGTGTCGTGGCGGCGTTCATGGCGGTATCGGCGCGTGGGATTTTTTGTCGATTTTAGCAAAAATATTCTTATTGCTGATTGAAAATTTCGTATTCAATGATTTTTCGTCTACCCGCTGTTGCCAGCCGTCCGCTGCTGATCCTGTGCGTGACGCTGGCTTACGTGCTTTCCCAGTCCTGGCTCGGTTATCTGGTCCATCAATTACGACCCAATATATTCATTCTGCAGTTAAGTTTCGACGCCGATTCATACTGGGCGATCCTGCGTGGCTGGGGCGACGAGGGCTTGCGCGCCTACCGCGCGCATTTTCCCTACGATTTTATGCACCTCGTCATCTACGCGCTCTTTGGCCGCGTGCTGGCGACCCGCGCGGGCCTGTTCTCGCCCGCCGAAGCGAGGCTTGCCCGACGCACCGCCTGGCTGTTGCCGCTCGCCGCGGCTTTTGATCTGCTCGAGAACCTGCTGCAACTTCGGCTGCTGGCCGGACCCTTCGGTGCGCCGAGCCCGGCGATTCCGCTTTCGGCCATCTGTTCGACCGTCAAATGGGCGCTGGCGCTGGTCTTCACGCTGCGGATCGGCCGTCGCGTGGTCGGTAAATGCGTGGGGATCGGGCGGGCTTCACGGTGAAATCGGCGGGGCCTGTGTATAAGATGAAATGGGTTTTCATGTTTCCGATCTTCCCATGCCCCGTTCGCCCTCCCTTCCTGTCCGCGGCAAGCCGGCCGGCCCGGCCGCGCAACTCCTGGCGCGCAGCCGGGAGGGTTTCCTGCGCGCGCTGCAGGCCGCCGCCGGCGAGGTGATCCACCATCCGGGCGTGCTGGCGGCCCTGTCGGGCGCCGCCGGAGCCTGTTTCGACGACCTGGCCGGTGCCGGACAGGCGGGGCGGCGCAAGGCTGCGCCGACGGGGCGCAGCATCGACCTGGTTCACGCCGAGGAGTCGGACTACGCGATTGCGCTGATCACCCTCGATCGGCGCCTGCAGGCCGCCTGCGGGCGCGAGCTGGCGGCGCTGCACCTGAGCCTGCGGGTGCAACTGGCCGAAGGCGGCATCCTGCTGCAGGATGAGTCCCCCCTCGGCACGGCCTGCGTATGCCGTGCGCTGAGGGGGCTCAAGGAAATCGAAAAGCTCAGCCCGACCGAGGCGCTCCGGCTGCTGAACCAGCTCGAAGCACCGCTGGCCCGCCATCTGGGTGACTTCTACCGGAGCCTGGGGCATGAACTCGCCGACCGGGCGCTCGGCGCCCGCGGTGCACGTGTGGCGGCGGAGGGGGCATGGACGGACACGCCCGCGGCCCGGGCCAGTCTCCCCATCGATCCGGTCGATGCGCTGCGTCAGGCGGTGCTCGCCCGCTGCGAAGCGCGCCCGCTGTCGTCCGCCGACGCCGCCGACCAGCCGGCGGTGCTGGCCCGGATCGAGGCCTGGCTCGCCGACAGTCAGGCGAGCGGAACACCGGCGAGCATCGGCGCCAGTGATCTCGGCACGAGGCTGAGCCCGCCGCTGGCTGCGGCCGTGGAGGTGGTCGAGACCGTCTGCGAGCGCGCCGAAACGGCGCCGGACCTGCCGCCGGCGATCCGTGCGCAGTGTGCCCGGCTGCGGGTGCCGCTGCAGCGTCTGGCCCTGCGCAGCGACGCCCTGCTGGCGCTGGAGCGCCACCCCGCCTGGCGTCTGGTGGACCGCATCGCCAATCTGGGCCGCACACTTGCGCCGGACTGCCGACCGGACCTGCCGGTATGCCGGGATCTGGCAACGGTGCTGCGCGCCCTCGGCCGGCAGCCGCGTCCGACGCGGCAGGATTTCAGTGTCGCGCTGATGGCCACCGAGGCCGTGCTGACCGGCCGCCGCAAGGGTGCGCTGGCGCACGCTGCGGCATACGCCGCGGCGGCAGCGGGCATGGAGCGGCGTGAGCTGGCACTGCACCAGGCCAGCCGGGCGGTCTACATGCTGATCGGTGAGACGCCGGCTGGCGCCGTGCCGCGCTTCCTCGCCGGCTACTGGGTGCATGTGCTGGCCAAGGCGGTCTATCGCCACGGTCCTGACAGTCTCCGGTGGACCGCCGGCCTGCTGGCTGCCAACCGCCTGCTCGCCAGCGCGGTGCGCCCCGCCGACGCGGAGGCACGGGCACGCCTCGGCGCAGGCCTGCCGGCCCTGGTTCAGGAACTGGAAATGGGGCTGGCCTGGATCGGTCTGCCAGCCGACAGGATCGCGCTGGCCCTCGCCCCCTGCGGGGCGCTGCATGCCAGCCTGATCGCCGGGCGGGCCGCGCCGGAGGCGCCGCCGGTGCCGAGCGCGTCGCCCCCGGTCCTCGGCGCGCCGCGGTCGGCGCCCGGCCTGCTGACCCTCAAGCACAAGCACTACGTGGCCGGTGAGCTGGCGCTGCCGCCCGACTGGGCCGGCCTGCAGCCCGGCGATGGCGTCGCGGTGGCGCTGCCGGACGGACAGGTGTTTCGCGGATTCGTGGCCGAGCTGAGCCCGTCCCGGCAGGTGCTGCTGATCGCCGACGGCGACAGCCCCGCGGTGCTGGCCATCACCGCCCGGGCCCTGGCCCGGCAGCTGGCTTTTCCGGCGACCTGCATCTTTCACGACGAATCCCTCGTCGACGAGGCGGCGATCGACAAACTGCTCAATCCCTGAGGGCTCGCCGGGTGGCGCCTGGCGGCCGGAGGGGTGGACACCGGCGCCCAAGCCATTACCCTTCAGGCTTCACCAGCCGATTCCCCTGCCATGTGTTCCAAGCCTGCCTGTCCGGCTGATCATGCCGCCGATGGTGCCATCCGCATCCGCGGAGCCCGCCAGCACAACCTGAAGAATCTGTCCCTCGACATTCCCCACCACGTACTGGTGGTGGTCACCGGCGTATCCGGCTCGGGCAAGAGCTCGCTGGTCTTCGACACGCTCTACGCCGAGGGGCAGCGCCGCTACGTCGAAACCTTCTCGCCCTATGCGCGGCAGTTTCTCGACCGCATGGACAAGCCGCAGGTGGATCGCATCGACGGCGTGCCGCCGGCCATCGCCATCGATCAGACCAACCCGGTGCGCACGTCCCGCTCGACGGTCGGCACGATGACCGAGCTGGCTGACCACTTCAAGCTGCTCTACGCCCGCGCCGCCCGGCTGCACTGCCGCGGCTGCGGCCAGCCGGTGGTCCGCGACACGCCGGCGACGATCTTCGCCGAGCTGTCGGCCCGCGCTGCGGCGGCCGGCGATCCGCGTCTGGTGGTCAGCTTCCCGGTCAGCGTGCCGGCCAGCTTCAGCGAGGACGAGATCGCCGGACTCCTCGCCCAGCAAGGCTACACCCGCATCCACGCCCGCGAAGGCGAGCGGCTCCAGGTGGTGCAGGACCGCTTCCGCCTCGCCGGCTCCGAGCACGCCCGCGTGATGGAGGCGCTGGAAACCGCGCTGCGCGCCGGCCACGGCCGGCTGACCGTGCATGCCCTCGGTGACGGCGACGAAGTGCGCTGGCCGTTCAGCGCCGGCCTGCACTGCGCCGACTGCGACATCGCCTATCCCGATCCGACGCCCGGCCTGTTCTCCTTCAACTCGCCGATCGGCGCCTGCGACACCTGCCGCGGTTTCGGGCGGGTCATCGGCGTCGATTTCGGGCTGGTGATCCCCGACGAATCGAAGACCCTCGCCGAAGGCGCGGTGAAACCCTGGCAGAGCCCCAGCTTCAAGGAATGCCAGGGCGACCTGGAGAAGATGGCGAAGAAGCATGGCGTGGCGATGGACATCCCCTTCCGCGAGCTGCCGCCCGAGCACCGCCGCTGGGTGCTCGAAGGCGACGAGCAGTGGAAGAACTGGGATGCGTCGTGGCCGCGTTACTGGTACGGCGTGCGCCACTTCTTCGACTGGCTGGAGAGCAAGGCCTACAAGATGCACATCCGGGTGCTGTTGTCGCGCTACCGCAGCTACACCGAATGCCCGGCCTGCCACGGCGCGCGGCTCAAGCCCGAGGCGCTGCTGTGGCGGCTGAGCAGCCGCCACAGCGGTGAAGAGGGAAGAGGGAAGGGGGAAGGGGGGGGCGCTGAGGCCTGGCAGCCTGCCGGTCGCGAGCGCACCGGCCTTGATGAAGGGCGCTTCACCCTTAGCGCTTCACCCTTCACCAAGCTCGCCATCCACCAGCTTCTCGCGCTGCCGATAAGCGCGGTCGCCCCCTTCGTCGCCGGGCTGGAACTGCCCGCCCCGCTCGACGAGGCCACCGGGCTGCTGGTGGACGAGATCAAGGGCCGCCTCCGTTACCTGCAGGAGGTGGGCCTCGGCTACCTCACGCTGGACCGTCAGTCGCGCACCCTGTCCGGCGGCGAGGTGCAGCGCATCAACCTGACCACCGCGCTCGGCACCTCGCTGGTGAATACCCTGTTCGTGCTCGACGAGCCCTCCATCGGCCTGCACCCGCGGGACATCAACCGCATTCTCGGGGTGATGGAGCGCCTGCGCGACGCCGGCAACTCGCTGGTGGTCGTCGAGCACGACCCGCAGCTGATGCTCGCCGCCGATCGCCTGCTCGACATCGGCCCCGGCCCCGGCGAGCGCGGTGGCGAGATCGTCGCCTACGGCCCGCCGGCAAGCATCGCCAACGACCCCGCCTCGCTGACCGGCGCCTACCTGGCCGGCCGGAAGCGCGTCGACACCCGCCGTCAGCGCCGCCCGGTGGCCGGGGGCGACGCCCGCCTCACCCTCACCGGCGCGCGCCAGCACAACCTCTGCGGTGTCGACCTGGCGATTCCGCTGCGGCGCCTCGTCGGCATCACCGGTGTGTCGGGTTCCGGCAAGTCCACGCTGATCCAGGACGTGCTGTTCCCGGCGCTGGCCAAGCACTTCGGCCAGCCGGCCGAGGCGCCCGGCGCCTTCGACGGGCTGGCCGGCGTCGACGGGATCAAGGGCGTGGTGATGGTCGACCAGTCGGCCATCGGCAAGAGCGCACGCTCCAACCCGGTCAGCTACGTGGGCGCCTGGGACGCGATCCGCAAGCTGTTCGCGAATCTGCCCGAGGCGCAGGAGCGCGGCTACACCGCCGGCACCTTCAGCTTCAACTCCGGCACCGGGCGCTGCCCGACCTGCACCGGCTCGGGCTTCGAGCACGTCGAGATGCAGTTCCTGTCCGACGTCTACCTGCGCTGCCCGGACTGCGACGGGAAGCGCTACCGGCCGGAAATCCTGGCCCTCGACTGGCGCGGCAAGAGCGTCGCCGACGTGCTCGAGATGACCGTCTCCGAGGCGCTGGTCTGCTTTGCCGACCAGAAAGCCGTGCTCGCTGCGCTGGCGCCGCTGGCCGACGTGGGTCTCGAATACCTGCGCCTCGGCCAGCCGGTGCCGACGCTGTCGGGGGGCGAGGCGCAGCGCCTCAAGCTGGCCGGCTACCTGGCCGAGGCGGCACAACTGGCCGTCAGGAAGTCGAAGAAGGCCGCAGCCGGCGACGCACCCGGCCTGCTCTTCCTGTTCGACGAGCCGACCACCGGCCTGCACTTCGAGGATGTCGCGCGCCTGCTGGCGGCCTTCGAAAAGCTGCTCGACGCCGGCCACTCGCTGGTGGTCATCGAACACAACCTCGACGTGATCGCCGCCGCCGACTGGCTGGTGGACCTGGGCCCGGAGGGCGGCAGCGGCGGCGGCCGGATCGTCGCCGAAGGCCAGCCGGCCGCGCTGATCGCCACGCCCGCGTCCCACACCGGCAAGGCGCTGGCCGGCTACGCCGCCCAGCTGTCGGCGATGCAGGGCGCAGCGGTGCTCGCCGAGCCCGCGCCACGCTACCGTGCGGTGGCGGACAAGGCGATCACGATCCGCCATGCCCGCCACCACAACCTGAAGAACGTCAGCGTCGACATCCCCCGCGACCAGTTCACGGTGATCACCGGGCTGTCCGGCTCGGGCAAGTCGACGCTGGCCTTCGACATCGTGTTCGGCGAAGGCCAGCGGCGTTACCTGGAGTCGCTCAACGCCTACGCCCGCCAGTTTGCCCAGCCGTCGGCGCGACCGGACGTGGATGCCATCTTCGGCATTCCGCCGACGGTGGCCATCGAGCAGCGGGTCAGCCGCGGCGGGCGCAAGAGCACGGTGGGCACGCTGACCGAGATCCAGCCCTTCCTGCGCCTGCTGTACACCAAGCTCGGCACCCAGTTCTGCCCGGACTGCGATGTGCCGGTGACGCCGCAGAGCTTCGAGGCCATCGTCGCGCAGATCCAGCGCGACTTCGCCGGCCGCTCGGTGGAGCTGCTGGCCCCCTTGGTGGTGAATCGCAAGGGTCTGTACACCGATCTGGCCAAGTGGGCGCGGGGCAAGGGCTTCGAGCAGCTGCGCGTCGACGGCGACTACCTGCCGACCCGCAAGTGGCCGCGCCTCGACCGCTACAAGGAGCACAACATCGAGCTGCCAGCGGGCATGGTGCAGGTCGGCGCCGACACCGAGGCGGCGCTGCGCGATGCCGTGCAGGCCGCGCTGGCGCATGGCAAGGGCGTGCTCAAGGTGCTGCCGCTGGGCGAAGCCGGCGTGCCGCTGCTCACCCTGTCCACGCTGCGCGCCTGCCCGGATTGCGGCACCAGCTTCCCCGAGCCGGACCCGCGCCTGTTCTCCTACAACGCCAAACACGGCTGGTGCCCGGACTGCTACGGCACCGGCATCAAGATCGCCGGCAAGGTGGACAGCCCGGACGAGCTCGATCTCGGCGAACTCGAAACCGATACGGACGAGCCCTGCCCGAGCTGCCACGGCGCCCGCCTCAACCCGGTCGCCCGCGCAGTACGCTTCCGCGAGCTGGGCCTGCACGAACTGGCCTCGCTGGCGGTCGACAAGGTGGCCGGCTTTTTCGGCACGCTGCAGCTCGACCGCCGCGAGGCCGACATCGGTCGCGATCTGATCGCCGAGATCCGCGGCCGGCTGGACTTCCTGCAGCAGGTCGGCCTCGCCTACCTGGCGCTGGACCGCGCCGCGCCGACCCTGTCCGGCGGCGAGGCGCAGCGCATCCGGCTGGCTGCGCAGCTCGGCTCCAACCTCACCGGCGTGTGCTACATCCTCGATGAGCCGACCATCGGCCTGCACCCGCGCGACAACCGGCTGCTGCTGGACACGCTGGAAAAATTGCGTGGCCGCGGCAACACGCTGCTGGTCGTCGAGCACGACGAGGACACCATCCGGCGTGCCGACCATGTCATCGACCTCGGCCCCGGCGCCGGCGTGCGTGGCGGGCGGGTGGTCGCCGAAGGGCGGCTGCCGGCGCTGATCGCCGCCCCGGAATCGGCCACCGGCCGCTGCTTCGCGTCGCCGCTACGCCATCCGCTGGCGCCGCGGCGGGCGGTGACCGCCGATCACCCGGCCCTGGTCGTCGCCGGCGCCACGCTGCACAACCTCAAGTCGGCCAGCGCCCGCGTGCCGCTGGCGCGGTTGACGGTGGTCACCGGCGTCTCCGGCTCCGGCAAATCCACCTTCGCCCGCGACGTGCTCCATGCCAGCCTGGTGGCCGGCAGCCCGGTGGGCTGCGCCGCCATCGACGGCGGCGGGCAGGTCGGCCGCGTGCTCGAGGTGGACCAGACCCCGATCGGCAAAACGCCGCGCTCCTGCCCGGCCACCTACATCGGCTTCTGGGACACCATCCGCAAGCTCTTCGCCGAGACCAACGAGGCGAAGATGCGCGGCTGGACCGCCTCGCGCTTTTCGTTCAACACCGGCGCCGGCCGTTGCCCGGTCTGCGAGGGGCAGGGCCAGATCACCATCGAGATGAGTTTTCTGCCCGATGTGAAGCTGCCCTGCGAAGCCTGTGGCGGTGCCCGCTTCAACCCCGAGACGCTGACCGTGCAGTGGAAGGGGCGGAGCGTGGCCGAGGTGCTGGCAATGCCGGTCGACGAGGCCGTCGATTTCTTCGCCGCCCATCCGTCGATCGCCCACCCGCTGCGCCTGCTACAGGACGTTGGCCTCGGCTATCTGACCCTCGGCCAGCCCAGCCCGACGCTCAGCGGTGGCGAGGCCCAGCGCATCAAGCTGGTGGCCGAGCTGGCCAGGGTGCGCGGCCGCGCCGGTGAGTCCCCGGCCGGCCCCGGCCGCCCGCTGCCGCCGGAGAAGCACACCCTCTACGTGCTCGACGAGCCGACCGTGGGCCTGCACATGGCCGACGTGGAAAAGCTGATCCACGTGCTGCACCGCCTCGCGGCCGCCGGCCATACGGTGCTGGTCATCGAGCACGACCTGGACCTGATGGCCGAGGCCGACTGGATCGTGGACCTCGGCCCGGAGGGCGGCGACGGCGGCGGCGAGATCGTCGCCGAAGGGCCGCCCGAGGCCATCGCCGCGGTGGCCCGTTCCCATACCGGGCGTATCCTTGGGGAGTTCCTGGTGGCCCGCCGCGCGGCCTGAGCGGGCCGGAAAGCATTGGAGGTGGAGGCATGGACAGCGCACACGGAGTCGTCGGTGTCGTGCTGCTGGTGGCGGTCGGCGGCGCAGCGGCGGGCGATCCGTCGGCCTGTGCGGCGATCGCCGACAATACCGCGCGCCTGGCCTGCTATGACGCAGCGGTCGGGCGGCCGCAGACCGAGGCACCGGGGCCGCTGGCGGGCAGCGGTGGAAGCCCGTTCTCGGCCCGCTGGGAACTCGATGCCGAAGACAAGCGGGGCAGCTTCCTGATCCGTCCCTACAAGCCGACCTACATCCTGCTGGCGCGCTGGAGCAACAATCCGAACCGTCAGCCGGGCTCGCCCAATCCGCTCAACACCGTGGCCACGCCGACCGATGTGGATGCCGCCGAAGCCAAATACCAGATCAGCTTCAAGACCAAGCTGTGGGAGGGCCTGTTCGGCCGCCACGGCGACCTGTGGATGGGCTACACCCAGAAGTCGAACTGGCAGGTGTACAACAAACGTTTCTCCTCGCCCTTCCGCGAGACCGACTACGAGCCCGAGCTGATGGCGGTGTTCCGCACCCATCTGGACGCCGGCGCCGGCTTCAGGCTGAGCATGATGTCGCTGGGGCTCAACCACCAGTCCAACGGCCGCGGCCAGCCCCTGTCGCGCAGCTGGAACCGGCTGACCGCGCAGTTCGGCATCGAGCGCGGCGACTTCGCGCTGATCCTGCGTCCGTGGCTGCGCCTCGGCGAGAAGGCCGGCAAGGACGACAACCCGGACATCACTTCCTATCTCGGTCACGGCGACCTCCAGGCGATGTGGCAGCTCGGCGACCACGGCTTCGGGCTCACGCTGCGCAGCACGCTGTGGTCCGGCTCCGCACAGCGGGGCAGCGCCCAGTTCGACTGGAGCCTGCCGATCCACCGCAAGCTGAAAGGCTACATGCAGTTCTTCAGCGGCTACGGCGAGACGCTGATCGACTACAACCACCGCCAGACGACCTTTGGCGTCGGGGTGTCGCTGGTCGACTGGCTGTAGGCCGCGGCCAGGCTAGAATCGGCCTCCCCCGCAAGCCGTACTCCCGATGTCCCCGCTGCCGCCCCTCAACTATCTCGCCGGCTACCCGGAGCACCTGGTCACGCAGGTCCGCGCCCTCCTCGAAGACGGGCGCCTCGGCGAACTGCTGCGGCAGAAGTATCCGGCGGCGCACGCGATCCGCAACGACGGGGCGCTCTACGATTACGTCGGCGAGTTGAAGGCACGCCACCTGAAGAACGCACCGCCGCTGGCCCGGGTGGCCTGGGACGGCAAGCTGCAGAGCGTCCACAAAGCCCTCGGCACCCATACCCGCGTCGCCCGGGTGCAGGGCGGGAAGATCACGACACGGCGCGAGATCCGCATCGCCAACCTGTTCCGCGAAGCGCCGCCGGACTTCCTGCGCATGATCGTCGCCCACGAGCTGGCCTACCTGAAGGTGCCGGAGCATGACAAGACCTTCTACCAGCTGTGCTGCCGCATCGCGCCGCATTACCACCAGCTGGAGTTCGACGTGCGCGCCTGGCTGTGCTGGGTCGAGGTGGGCGGCGAGGCGCTGTGGCCGGTGGTGTCACCCAACTGACGTGGCCAGCTGACCGGCCGGTCAGAGCAGCACGATGTCGAACTGCTCCTGCCCGTAGCTGGCTTCCGGGTGCAGCGAGACGGTGCGGTCGATGAAATCCGACAGCATCGCCAGCGACTGGGATTCTTCCTCGAGGAAGAGGTCGATCACGTTGGGGGCGGCGAGCACGCGGAACTCCTTGGCGCTGAACTGGCGCGCCTCGCGCAGCAGTTCGCGGAGGATTTCGTAGGCGACGGTGCGGGCGGTCTTGACCTCGCCGCGGCCGGTGCAGGTGGGGCAGGGTTCGCAGAGCAGGTGGGCGAGGGATTCGCGGGTGCGCTTGCGGGTCATCTCGACGAGGCCCAGCGTGGTGAAGCCATTGACCGTCATCTTGGTGTGGTCGCGGGCCAGCGCCTTGCGGAACTCGTCGAGCACGGCGTTGCGGTGCTCGACGCTCTCCATGTCGATGAAGTCGACGATGATGATGCCGCCCAGGTTGCGCAGGCGCAGCTGGCGGGCGATGGCCTGGGCCGCTTCGAGGTTGGTCTTGAAGATGGTGTCGTCGAAGTTGCGGGCGCCGACGAAGCCGCCGGTGTTCACGTCGACGGTGGTCATCGCCTCGGTCTGGTCGATGATCAGGTAGCCGCCGGACTTGAGGTCCACGCGGCGGGCCAGCGCCTTCTCGATCTCGGCTTCGACGCCGTGCAGGTCGAACAGCGGACGCTCGCCGGTGTAGTGGTCGAGCAGCGGGGCGACCTGGGGCACGTATTCGGCGGCGAAGGCCGACAGCTTCTGGAAGTTCTCGCGGGAGTCGGCGACGATGCGCGCCGTCGCGTCGGTGACGAAGTCGCGCAGCACGCGCTGGGCGAGGTTCAGATCCTGGTACAGCACGGTGGGGGGAAAGGCGCCGACCGCGCGGTTGCGGATCTCGGCCCACAGCTTCCTGAGGTAGGTGATGTCGGCGGCGAGTTCTTCGTCGGTGGCGTTCTCGGCCATCGTGCGGACGATGTAGCCGCCGGTTTCGTCGGCCGGCAGCAGGCGCCCGACACGCTCGCGCAGCGCCTCGCGGCCGGCTTCGTCGCCGATCCGCTGGGAGATGCCGATGTGCTTGTCCTGGGGCAGGTAGACGAGCATGCGGCCGGCGATGGAGATCTGCGTGGACAGCCGCGCGCCCTTGGTGCCGATGGGGTCCTTCAGCACCTGGACCATCAGGTTCTGGCCTTCGGCGAGGATGCGCTCGATGGGCCGCGGCGCGTCGCCGGCGTGGCGGTCGCACCAGATGTCGGCCACGTGGAGGAAGGCGGTGCGCTCCAGGCCCACGTCCATGAACGCGGACTGCATGCCGGGCAGCACACGCACGACGCGGCCCAGGTAGATGTTGCCGACGATGCCGCGGCTGGCGGTGCGCTCGACATGCACTTCCTGGACCACGCCCTGCTGCATCAGGGCGACTCGGGTTTCCTGGGGGGTGAAATTGATGAGGTATTCGTCGGACATGGCGCGGGCGCTAAACGGTGATGGGCGATGGTCGGCCGTGGGCAGGCCATCGCCGATCGCCGCTCGCGTCCGGCAGCAGTGGCGCGGATTGGCGCCGCGCCTCGTGGTGTGGGGTTCTCCTCTCTTCGGCCTGACCGGCAGGGCGCCGGCGGCGGGTCACAGAGGATAGCCGAATTCCTGCAGCAGGGCGCCGGTCTCGAACAGCGGCAGGCCCATGATTCCGCTGTAGCTGCCGCGGATTTCCTCGATGAACAGTGCCGCGCGGCCCTGAATGCCGTAGGCGCCGGCCTTGTCGGCGGCTTCGCCGGTGGCGACGTAGCGGCGGATTTCGGCATCGAACAGCGGGCGGAAGCGCACTTCGCTGACCGACAGGCGCTGTTCGAAGCGACTGCCGTCGCTGAGCACCACGGCGGTCAGTACCCGGTGGCTGCGACCGGACAGGCGTTGCAGGATGGCCCAGGCGTGCTCGCCATTGTCGGGCTTGCCGATGATCGCGCCGTCCACTTCCAGCGTGGTGTCGGCGGCGAGCAGCAGGCGCCGCGGCAGCTTGCGCCACTGCATGCGGGCGACGCCACCCTCGGCCTTGGCGCGGGCCACCCGGCACACGTAGCTGACGGCGTCCTCGCCGGGCAGTTCGTGCTCGGCGATGTCGTGGTCGTGCCGCCCCGGCCCGCGGAACAGCAGCGGTTCGAAGGGGACGTGGATCTGCTGCAGCAGTTCGCGTCGACGCGGGCTGTTGGAGGCGAGGTAGATCACGGGGGTCTTCATTCGCGGTGATAGGGATGGTTCTTCAGCACGCTCCAGGCCCGGTACAGGGCTTCGGCGAGCATCACGCGGACCAGCGCGTGGGGCAGGGTCAGGCTGGACAGGCGCAGCGTCTCGTGGGCGCTGGCCTTGAGTTCGGGGGCCAGGCCGTCGGGGCCGCCGACGATCAGGGCCACGTCGTCGCCACCGGCCTGCCAGCCTTCGAGGCGCCGGGCGAGGGCCCTGGTGCCGAGGTCATCACCGCGTTCGTCGAGGATCAGCCGGCGGCAGCGGGGCGGCAGGGCTGCCTCGATGCGGGCCGCCTCGGCGGCCATCATCGCTTCAACGGTCTTGCCGGTGCTGCGCGGTTCGGCCTTCACTTCGACGAGTTGCAGCGGCAGCTCGCGGGGCATGCGCTTCGCGAAGTCGTCGAAGGCGCTGTCGACCCAGGCCGGCATGCGGGTGCCGACGGCGACGAGGAGGAGCTTCACGGGACCGGATGCCTGCCGGGTCAGGCGGCGCGGGCCGCGGAACGGGACGTGCGGGCCGGGCTGGCCGCCCACAGTTCTTCGAGGTTGTAGTAGCTGCGGACCGCCGGCTGCATCACGTGAACGACGACGCTGCCCAGATCGACCAGCACCCACTCGCCGGTCCCCTCGCCTTCGACGCCGATCAGCTCGCAGCCGGCTTCGCGGGCCTTGTCGATGACGTGGCGGGCGAGGGCGCGGGTCTGGCGGCCGGATTCCGCGCTGGCGACGATCACCCGGTCGAACAGCGCGCTGAGGCGGGTGGTGTCGATGACCTGGATGTCCTTGCCCTTGATGTCTTCGAGGGCGGAAACGACGAGTGCTTCGAGCTGGCTGATGTCCATTGAGTCAGAGGTAGAGTTGGTGCAGGGAAATATAGTCAAGAACCGACGGGGGGAGCAAATAGCGCAGGCTGCGGCCGGCTGCCTGACGCGTGCGGATGTCGGTAGCGGAAATGCTGACCGGGGTCATCGTGAATTGCACGAGGGCGCCGCAGGGTGCCTGCTCCAGCGCTGGCGGCGGGGCCCGGCGGACGGATGCGAGGGCGGCGAGGGCCGGCTCCAGCTGAGCCCCGTCGAGGCTGTAGCCGGGGCGGTTGGCGACGGCCAGGTGGGCGAAGTCGAAGAGTTCGTGCCAGCGCCGCCAGGTGGGCAGGCCGAGGAAGGCGTCCACGCCGAGCAGCAGCACCAGCGGGCGGGTCGGGCCGAGTTCGGCGCGCAGGCGCTCGAGGGTCAGGATCGTGAAGCTGGCCTGGGCGGCTTCGACTTCGGCGGGGTCCACCTCGAAACGGGGGTTGTCGGCGGTGGCCAGGCGGGTCATCGCCAGCCGGTCGGCGCCGCTGGCCCCCGGCGTGGCGCGGTGGGGCGGCTGGCCGGCCGGGATGAAGCGCACGCGGTCGAGGCCGAGGGCCTCGCGGGCGGTTTCGGCGAGACGCAGGTGGCCGTAGTGGATCGGGTCGAAGGTGCCGCCGAACAGGCCGAGGGGGCCGCCGCCGGGCTCAGGCCGGTTCATCGGCGGCAGGGGTTTCCGGGGAGATCTGGCCGAACACGTCGGTGGCGTTGGCGTAGAAGCTGGTGAACACCACCGGGATGAAGATCAGTGGCAGCGCGATGGCCGGCAGCGTGCTGAGGATGGGCGAGATGAGGCCGAGCAGGGTGATCAGCAGGCCCGGCACCATGACCGCCAGCATCAGCCCGATGCCGTAGGCGAGGAAGGCGCGCCAGTTGCGCCAGCAGGCGACGAAGCTGAAGAACATCGCCTTGGCCGCCGGCAGGCGTCCCCAGCCGGCCAGCAGCGGCGCGAACCAGTAGGCCATCATCAGCGGCGTCGAGCCGAGGGTGCCGACCAGCAGGGAGGGGAGCAGCATCGGGTCTTCGGCGGTGGCCTCGTCGAGCTTGCGCCGGCCGAGCATCAGTTCGGCCAGGATGCCGCCGTCGACCAGGGCGGTGAGCCCGAGCACCGCGAAGGTGCCGGCGAGGTAGAGTCCGCCGATCTTGACCTGTTCGGGCAGATTCTGCCGGAAGCCGGAGATCAGCACTTCGGGGCCGACCTTGCGCTTTTCGGCCACCGCCTTGCAGCCGTTGTAGATGCCCAGGGACAGGGCCGGCATGGTCAGCGACATCAGCACCTGGCCGACCAGCGGCACCGCGGCGATGACCAGCAGGCAGAACCAGTAGCCGAAGACGAGGAAGGTGATCAGTGCCGGGTTGCGCTTCCACAGCAGAAAGCCTTCGACGATCCAGGCCCAGCCGCGGCTGGGCGATAGCGTGCGCGCCTGCATCGGACTACTCCACCACGGTCCCGGGCGCGGCCGGGGGCTGGGCCGGTCCGTCGCCGAAGACATCCTGGTAGGACGCGTAGAGGGTGCCGGCGAGCACCGGGATCAGCACCAGCAGGCCCAGGCCGGCGGGCAGCATGGCGACCCAGATCAGCACGAAGGTCAGCACCCCGAGTACGAAGAAGGCCCCGAAGTTGGCGAAGCAGGCCGACAGGGACAGCCTCATCGCGTCCAGCGGCGGCGTGTTGCGCAGCACCACGAGGGGGGCGGCGAACCACAGCGCGGTGACGAGCAGCACCCACAGCAGCGAAAACAGCAGGGAACCGACCACCATCGCGCTGACCAGACCGAGGCCGAGGCCGGCCAGCGCGCCGAGGAGGTAGCCGGTGAGGGCCGCGCCGCCGACGAGCACGAAGGACACGAAGGCCGCGAGCCCGGCCGCCAGCATGTAGAAGATGCCGATCAGGGCCAGGTTGCCGGCGTGCACGCGCAGACCCGCGAAGAGGTGGTCGACGCGCAGCGACTCGCCGCTGGCGAGGGCATGGCAGCCCAGCACCATGCCGGCGACCATCACCGGGAAGCCGATCAGTGTGATCGCCTGGCCGAGGATGGGCACGATTTCAAGGATCACCAGCATCATGAAGAAGATCACGCTGATGACCATCCACACGCCGGGGCTCTGAATGAAAAAGGACCACCCGGCCTTCAGCCATTCGATGCTGCGGTAGGGCGAAACATGGCGGGGCCGGGGGTGGCGCGCGTTGCTGTGGGGGTGGTGGGCGGCCGGGACAACCGGTTCTGTCATGGCGGATGAGGAGGGAGGAAGGACGGGGCCAAAGCGGCATGCTGCACTGCGACGCATGCTAGCCGAAATTGGCCCCGGGGTTCAAACCGGCCGTCGGCGCGGGGGGCTCACCGGGGCAGCGGGGCCGGGGCGCCGTCGATGGCGCGCTGGCGCAGGATGCGGCGGTATTCGTCGGGATCCTTGACGAGAACCATCTCGCCGGCGCGCGGCAGGTGGAAGTCCTCGAGCCGCGACAGCCAGAAGCGCAGCGCCGCCGCGCGCAGCATGGCTGGCCAGGCGGCCTGTTCCGCGGCGGTGAAGGGGCGGGATTCGGCATAGCCGGCGAGCAGTGCGGCGCACCGTGCCGGGTCGAGGCCGCCATCGGCCCTGGCGCACCAGTCGTTGACGGTGACGGCCACGTCGAACAGCAGCGCGTCCACGCCGGCAAAGTAGAAGTCGATGACGCCGCCGACGAAGTCGCCGTCCCACAGCACGTTGTCCCGGAACATGTCGGCGTGGATCACGCCTTGGGGCAGGGCCTCCAGGTCGAAGCCGGCCTGGAAGGCGATTTCGGCATCGAGCTCGGCCTGTTCGCCGGCCGACAGGTGCGGGCGCACGCGGGCCGCGCAGTCGCGCCGCCAGGCGGCATTGCGGGGATTGGCCTGCTTGCGGCCGAAGGTCAGACCGGCCAGGTGAAGGCCGGCCATCATCGCGCCGATGCGCCGGCAGTGGGCCAGCCCCGGCGCCATCTCGGACCGGCCGGACAGGCGGGCGACCAGCACCGCGGGCTTGCCGGAGAGGGTGCCCAGGTATTCGTTGTCGTGGTTGGCAACCGGGGCCGGAACCGGCAGGCCGTGGCGCGCGAGGTGGGCCATCAGGTGCAGGTAGAAGGGGAGTTCGGCGCGTGGCATCGTCTCGAAAAGCGTCAGCACGTAGCGGCCGAGGCTGGTCGTGACGAAGAAATTGCTGTTCTGCACGCCGGCAGAAATGCCTTGCAGGGTGTCCAGGCGGCCGATGGCGTAGTTGTCCAGCCAGGCGGCGAGGTCGGCGTCGGTGACGGGAGTGAAGACTGACATGGTGGCGGAGCTTACCGCAAGGCGGGGGGAGATGGGGCGGGGAAAGCGTGGCGCCGGTGCGCTGCCGTCGGCACGATGCGCGTGTCCGGAGGCGGCGACCCCGCTATCATTTCCGCTTCACACATGAAGGAGGTTCCGATGACCCAAGTTTACCCCGCGGCCCCCACCAGCAAGCCGCTTGCGCTGCGCATGATGCCGATGCCGGCCGACCTCAACCCGGCGGGCGACGTGTTCGGCGGCTGGATCATGGCGATGGTCGATATCGCCGGGGCGACGGCGGCGATCGGCCGCGCCCGCTCCCGTGTGGTGACGGTGGCGGTGAATTCCTTCGCCTTCAAGCAGCCGGTCGCGGTCGGCGACATGGTGAGTTTCTACGCCGAGGTGGTGTCGGCCGGGAAGACCTCGGTGACCGTCGATGTCGAGGTCTTTGCCGAGCAGAATCCGCAGGATCCAAGGGTCGTCAAGGTGACCGAGGCCCGTCTGACCTACGTGGCGGTCGATGCGGAGGGCGGCAAGCGCCAGATTCCCGCCGAGGCGGCCGCGCAGTTGCCGAAGCTGGCCTGCCCGCCCGGGCCTGGCAAGGAGGTGGTGCTGCGGGTGATGCCGATGCCGGCCGACCTCAACCCGGCGGGCGACGTGTTCGGTGGCTGGATCATGTCGATGGTGGACATCGCCGGTGCGATCCCGGCGATCCGCCAGGCCAAGTCGAAGGTGTCCACGGTGGCGGTCGATTCCTTCGTGTTCAAGCAGCCCGTGTCGGTTGGCGATCTGGTCACCTTCTACGCCGAACTGGTGTCGGTCGGCGACACTTCGGTGACCGTCGATGTGGAGGTGTTCGCCCAGCGCAACCCGGAGGATCCGGAGGTGGTCAAGGTCACCGAGGCGAAGCTCACCTTCGTCGCGCTCGACGAGTTCCGCGCCAAGCGTCACATCGAGGCGGATTGAGCGAAGGGCCTGCGGGGCGTTCGCCGGGGGGTAGAATGCCTCCCCGTTCCACCCGATGCACCGCACCATGTCCTCCCCCCAGCTCAACGCCCCGCAACGCGAAGCCATCCGCTATCTGGACGGCCCCTGCCTGGTGCTGGCCGGCGCGGGCTCGGGCAAGACGCGGGTGATCACCCAGAAGATCGCCTACCTCGTCGGCGAGTGCGGTTTCAATCCCCACAATATCGCGGCGATCACCTTCACCAACAAGGCCGCCAAGGAGATGCTCGAACGTATCTCCAAGCTGATGGGCGGCCGCGCGGCGAAGGGCCTGACGGTGTGCACCTTCCATGCGCTGGGGGTGCGCATCGTGCGTCAGGAGGCCAAGCTGCTCGGCCTCAAGCCGCAGTTCTCGATTCTGGACGCGTCGGACACCACCCAGATCGTCGCCGAGATGACCGGCAATACCGACAAGAACCGGGCCAAGGCGCTGCAGTGGCAGATGTCGAGCTGGAAGAATGCGCTGATCGAGCCGGAAGAGGCTGCCCATCTGGCCAATGACGAGTTGTCCTCGGCCGCCGCGCTGCTCTACCGCGAATACGACAAGACGCTGCGCGCCTACCAGGGCGTGGATTTCGACGATCTGATCCGGCTGCCGGTGAAGCTGTTCGACGAACACCCGGAGGTCCGCGAGCGCTGGCAGAACCGGCTGCGCTACCTGCTGGTGGATGAGTACCAGGACACCAACCGGGCCCAGTACCGGCTGCTCAAGCTGCTCTCCGGCGTGCGCGGGGCCTTCACCGCGGTGGGCGACGACGATCAGGCGATCTATGCCTGGCGCGGTGCCGACGTGGAGAACCTGCGCCAGCTGCCCGTCGACTACCCGGGCCTGAAGCTCATCAAGCTGGAGCAGAACTACCGCTCGACGACGCGCATCCTGCATGCCGCCAACACGGTGATCGCCAACAACGAGAAGCTGTTCGAGAAGAAGCTGTGGTCCGAACACGGTGCCGGCGACCCGGTGACGGTCGTCGCCTGCCAGACCCCGGAGCACGAGGCGGAGTCGGTGGTGATGAAGATCGCCGCCCACAAGTTCGAACATCGCACCCACTTCAAGGATTACGCGATCCTCTATCGCGGCAATCACCAGGCGCGCCTGTTCGAACAGCAACTGCGTAACCAGAAGATTCCCTACGCCATCTCCGGCGGTCGCAGCTTCTTCGAGAATGCCGAGATCAAGGATCTGTGCTCGTATCTGCGCCTGATCGCCAACGAGGAGGATGACCTGGCCTTCATCCGCTCGATCACCGTGCCGCGCCGGGGCATCGGTCCAGCCACCATCGAGGCGCTCGGCCGCTACGCCGGCAACCGTCACATCAGCCTGTTCACCGCGGTCTTCGAGGAAGGCGTTGCCGAACATGTGGCGGCTCGCCAGCTCGACGGCCTGCGCGAGTTCTGCCACTTCATCAACCGTATCGCTCATCGGGCGCCCCGGGAGCCGGCCGGTCAGGTGATCAACGACATGCTGAAGGCCATCGGCTACGAAGCCTGGCTGTATGAAAGCTGCGAACCGCGGGAGGCCGAGACGAAGTGGAGCAACGTCGGCGATTTTACGGGCTGGCTGGGCCGCAAGGGCGAGGAGGACGGCAAGACGCTGATGGACATGATCCAGACCATCAGCCTGATCACCATGCTCGACAAGGACGACGCCGAACTGGACCAGGTCCAGCTGGCCACCCTGCATGCCTCCAAGGGGCTGGAGTTCAAGCACGTATTCCTGGTCGGGGTCGAGGAGGGGCTGCTGCCCCATCAGAGCTCCATCGACGAGGATAAGGTCGAGGAGGAGCGCCGCCTGATGTACGTGGGGATCACCCGCGCCCAGCGCAGCCTGACGATCAGCTACTGCGAGCGCCGCAAGGCCGGTCGCGAGGTGCGTACCTGCGACCCGTCGCGCTTCATCGACGAAATGGGCGGCGAGGGCGTCCGGCGCAGCGACCGCAAGTCCCAGGAGCCGGTGAGCAAGGAAGATGCGCGTGCGCGCATCGCCAACCTGAGGGCGCTGCTGGGGAACAAGCCGGGCACGATCGGGTAAGATGCTCCCCGTGTGAGCCGAGCGGCAGGACGGCCGGGATGCCCTCGCTTTCCCGCCTGAAGTCCCTCCGGGGCCTGCCGTTAACTACGCGCCGGCCCGCCGTGCCGGAAGCAGGATGCTGCGCCGGGCGGGCAGCGACAGGGGTGTGCGCCCGGTGGCGCGACATCCGCGGACAACCTCCGAGCCTCCGAAGGGGCAAGCGATGAGCAGCAGCGCAAATTCCGGCGTTCAAGCCGGTGCGGCAGGCAAGCAGACGATCCTGATCGTCGACGACACGCCGCAGAACCTCACGATCCTCGGTGAACTGCTGCAGCCCCTCTACCGGGTGCGGGCCGCCAACTCCGGCGAACGGGCGCTGCGGGCCGCTAGCCTGCAGCCACGTCCCGATCTGATCCTGCTTGACGTGATGATGCCCGAGATGGATGGGTACGCGGTGATGGAGCGCCTGCGCGCCGATCCGTCGACCCACAACATTCCGGTGATCTTCGTTACCGCGATGCACGGTACCGAAAGCGAGGAGCACGGGCTGGAGGTGGGGGCCGTCGACTACATCACCAAGCCGATCAACCCGGCCATCGTGCTGGCGCGGGTTCGCACCCACCTCGAACTCTCCCACGCCCGTGAGCGTCTGGCCGTCGAGAACCAGTGGCTGGAGAGCGAGGTGGCGCGCCGGATGCGCGAGAACCTGCTGATCCAGGATCTCAGCGTGCGGGCGCTGGCCTGCCTGTCCGAGGCCCGCGACAACGAGACCGGCCTGCACATCGTGCGGACTCAGACCTACGTCGAGATGCTCGCCCGCCACCTCGAAAGCAATGAGCGATTCCGCGACGGGCTGGCCGGTGAGCGCCTGGGGATGATCGTCAAGGCCGCGCCTCTCCACGACGTGGGCAAGGTGGGTGTGCCGGACAGCATCCTGCTCAAGCCTGGCCGCCTCACCGCCGAGGAGTTCGAGATCATGAAAGGGCATGCGACCATCGGCGCCGACGCGATCGACAAGGCGATGGTGCAGGCCGCGGCCAGTGCCGGAGCCGATGTCGCGGATCAGGTCGAGGGTGCCTTCACCTTCCTGCGCGTGGCCCGTGAGATCGCCATCGGCCACCACGAGAAGTGGGACGGCAGCGGCTATCCGGCCGGGCTGGCCGGCGACGCGATTCCCGTGTCGGCGCGGCTGATGGCCCTGGCCGATGTCTTCGACGCGCTGACCACGCGCCGTGTCTACATACCGCCCTTCGAGCTAGAAGAGACCACGCGCATAATCCTGGAGGGGCGCGGGAGCCATTTCGACCCGGATGTCGTCGATGCCTTCCTCGCCTGTCGCGACCGTTTCGCAGAAATCTCCAAACGCCTTGCCGACCCGCTGGAAGGCGAGGCTGCGTGACGAGGGCCGCGCCCTCGCGCTGAGCGCCTTGCGGACGGGCGCAAGCACCCATTACAGACCCTGTCGGCCGTCCGCGAGAAACGGTCCGCCCCCGATCGACGGAAGGTGAGCATGCACGACGCACCCCTGATCCGCCTCTTTGGCGCCATGCTGTGGTGGGTTTGGGCCGGCGCTGCGGCCGCCGGCGCTGCGCCATTCGTGTCGCCGGACTGGGGTGGCGCCGTGGTCGTGCTGCCGCTCGCCGTGCTGGCCCTGGTGCTGGCTGTCCGCAACCGCCGCCTGGGCCGTCGCGTGGCGGCCGGCGAGGCGGCGCTGCAGCAGGCGCGGGATGGGCTGGAGCTTGTGCGGCGCGAGGCCACGGAGGCCAGGGCGCGCTTTCTGGACACGCTGGACTCCCTTCCCGATCTCTATTTCGAACTCGATGCCGAGGGCGTCTATCACGACGTCCATGCCCGCAGCAGCGAATGGCTGGCGGCGCCGACGTCAGCGCTGATCGGCGCCAATGTCCGCGACGTGCTGCCGGCGGAGGCCGCTTCAACGGTGCTGGATGCGCTGGCCGCTGCGGCCGAGCGCGGCAGCGATGTCGGTCGGACGCTCCGGCTCGACGTGGCCGGCGCGCCGCACTGGTTCGAGCTGTCGGTGATGCGGCGCCAGCCGGCGCCGGGCGAGGACACCCGCTTCATCGTGCTGTCGCGGGATTTCACCGAGCGCCAGGAGGCCGACCTCGGGCGGGCGCGCTATCGCGGACACCTGGAAGAGGAGATGGCCCGCCGCACCGCCGAACTCGAGTCGGCCAATGCGCAGCAGCAGGCGATTTTCGACTCGGTCAGCGCTGGCATCGTGTTGCTGCAGGCGCGCATCATCACGCGCTGCAATCGCCGCGCCGACGAGATGTTCGGCTATGGGCCCGGCGAGCAGATCGGCAAGCCGACCGCCATCTGGTACTTCAGCGATGCGGACTGGCGGGCGATCGGCGAGGACAGCCGGGCGCAGGTCTGGCGCGGCGAAACCTACGTGCGCGAGCAGGAGGTGCAGCGCCGGGACGGCAGCCACTTCTGGGCCCGCATGTCGGCGCGGGCGATCGACGTGGCGCAGCCGGACAAGGGCATGGTGGTGATCATCGAGGACATCACCGTCGAACGCGCCGCCGTGCAGGAGATGCGCGATGCCCGGGCGCTGGCCGAGGAGGCCGTACGCATGAAGTCGGATTTCGTCGCCAACATGAGCCACGAGATCCGCACCCCGATGAACGCCATCGTCGGCATGGTCTACCTGGCCCTGCGCACCGAGCTGAGCGACCGCCAGCGGGATTACCTCGAGAAGATCCAGGGCGCCAGCCAGCACCTGCTCGGCATCATCAACGACATCCTGGATATTTCGAAGATCGAGGCGGGCAAGATGGCCGTCGAGCATATCGGTTTCGCGCTGGACCGGGTGCTCGACAATGTCACCGGCCTGATCGCCGAGAGGACTGCCGACAAGGGCCTCGAACTGATCATCGATGTGGCTGACGAGGTGCCCAACGACCTGGTCGGCGACCCCCTGAGGGTTGGTCAGATACTGATCAATTTCGCCAACAATGCGGTCAAGTTCACCGAGAGCGGCGAGGTCACTATCCGCATCGGCCTCGCCGGAGAAGGCGCCGAGGGGGTGCTGCTGCGCTTCGCGGTGAGCGACACCGGCATCGGCATCACCGAGGAGCAGCGCCAGCGGCTGTTCCGCAATTTCGAACAGGCCGATTCGTCGACAACCCGCAAGTACGGCGGCACCGGTCTCGGGCTGGTGATCTCGAAGCGACTCGCCGAGCTGATGGGCGGCGAGGTCGGTGTCGACAGCACGCCCGGCGTCGGCTCCACCTTCTGGTTCACCGCCCGCTTCGGTCGTGGCGAGGCGCCGCTGCGGCGCTTCGTGCCGCAGGCCGAACTGGTCGGCCGGCGCATGCTGGTGGTGGACGACAATGCCCATGCCCGCGATGTGCTCGGCGAGATGCTCAGACGCATGAGTTTTGCGGTCACCGCAGTGGAGTCCGGCGCCGCGGCGGTCGAGGAGGTGTCCCGGGCCGAGATCTCCGGGGATCCCTTCGCGGTGGTCTTCCTCGACTGGCAGATGCCCGGCCGGGACGGCATCGCCACCGCCGCCGACATCCGCGATCTCGGTCTCCTGCATCCGCCCCGCCTCACCATCGTCACCGCCTATGGACGCGACGAGCTGATCAGTTCCGCCGAGCGGGTCGGCATCCACGACGTGCTGATCAAGCCGGTCAGCGCGTCCCTGCTCTTCGACACCGTCGTGCGCCTGCTGGGCGAGGGTGGCAGTGAGGCCGGCCAGCGCCTGCCTGTCAGCGTGCCGCGACCGTCCTCCGACCTGTCCTCGATCGCCGGTGCGCGCATCCTGCTGGTCGAGGACAACGACCTCAACCAGCAGGTGGCGACGGAGATGCTGACCCAGGCCGAACTGGTCGTCGACCTGGCCGACAACGGTGCCGTTGCGGTCAACCAGGTTGCCCGCGTCGACTACGACCTGGTGCTGATGGACATGCAGATGCCGGTGATGGATGGGATTGCCGCGACCCGTGAGATCCGCAGGGAGCCACGCTTCGCATCCCTGCCCATCGTCGCCATGACGGCCAATGCGATGGCCGGCGACCGGGAGCGCTGCCTGGAGGCCGGCATGCAGGATCACATTGCCAAGCCGATCGATCCAGAGGCGCTGTGGGCCGCCTTGCTGCGCTGGATCCCGCCCCGGCCGGAGCGGGCCCCGCCGCCGCCTGTGATCGTCGACACGCCGGGTGGACCGGGTGCGGCGGTGATGACCGGCATTGCCGGCCTCGATATCGTGACCGGCGTGCGCAACGCACTGGGGCGCGAGGCGCTCTACCTCGCGCTGCTTGGCAAGTTCGTGGCCGGGCAGCGGGACTTCGGTGCCCATGTGGAGGCGGCCATCGCCGAGGCGGACTGGACCTCGATCGAGCGCCTCGCGCATACCCTCAAGGGGGTGGCGGCACAGATTGGTGCCCATGAGCTGAGCGAACTGGCCAAGCACTACGAGCAGGCGATCCGCCGCCGTGCCGAGGCGGCAGTGCTGGAACCCCTGCAGGCCGACGTGGTTCGCCGGCTCAATGCGCTCATCAAGGCGGTGGCGGGGCGCCTGCCGGTGCGGGTCGAGGACGACGCGCCGGTCGAGGTGAATCCCGCTGAATTGCAGGATGCCTGTCTCCGCCTGGCGCGCCAGCTGGCCGACGACGACTTTGCGGCGGGCCAGACCCTGGATGCCCATGAGCGCATGCTGCGCGCCGCGCTCGGCCATCGCTTCCCGGTGATCGCCGAGGCGGTGAGGAGCTTCGACTTCGCCACCGCGCTGGCCAGCCTGCAGGAAGCTGCAGCCAGCCTCGACATCCGTATCTGACCGCGCACGGGCTGACGGTCCGTTGAACGCCGGATAGGGATCGCCACCCGGCAGCGCCCACCTTGTGACCGAATCGGTTCATCAAAAATGTTATTTTTGATATTTTTATAAATATGTGGCGCTGGGCGCGGCGACGCTTGCCGGGTTTGCCGGGGCTGCGTACCAGGACGTGCTCCTGGCGGCGGCGATGCCCGACGAAGGGTTTGCCAACTGCGTCCGCCACGGGCCTTGTGTGCCGACGACGGAACTGAACGGGTAACAGTGATGACCCAAACCATCGAGATTTTTCCCTGGAACGAAAACTTCGAGACCGGGATTGCCGAGATCGACGTCCAGCACCGGCGGCTGGTGGATTTGCTGAACGTCCTCGTGAGTCATCTGACCCTGCAGTCCGACGCCCCCACCCTGAACGGGGTCTTCGAGGAGTTGAAAGCCTATACCGTCGTGCACTTCACGACCGAGGAAGCGATCTGGCGGGAGGCCTTCCAGGGCGATGAATGGGCCGCCGGCCATGCCCGTGCGCATACGGGCTTTGTGGACGAGGTGCTGCGCCTGAAGGCCGGTGAGGCGGGCAAGCCCCTCGATGTGGTGATCTCCGAGATCGTCGGCTTCCTGACCCACTGGCTGGCCCTGCACATCATCGAGTCGGACAAGCGCATGGCCAAGGCGGTGCTCGCGCGGCGTGCCGGTGTGGGGCTGGACGCGGCCAAGCGGATCGCCGACGAGGAGATGTCGGGGGCGACCCGGGCGATGGTCGAGACGGTGATGGTGATGTACGACAAACTGGCCCACCGCACGGTCCAGCTGACCCGTGAGATCAACGCGCGGGTACGCGCCGAGAAGGCGCTGCAGAGCGCCCATCTGGCCTTGCAGCAGGCCAAGGAGGAGGCCGAGGCGGCCAGCCAGGCCAAGTCGGATTTTCTGGCCAGCATGAGCCACGAGATCCGCACGCCGATGAGCACCATCGTCGGTGTCATCCAGTTGATGCAGCGCGAGGGGCTGTCTCCTCGCCAGCATGAAAACGCCGAGCGCCTGCAGGACGCCAGCCAGCACCTGCTGTCGGTCATCAACGACATCCTCGACCTGTCGAAGATCGAGGCCGGCAAGCTGGTCCTCGATGAGGGGCCGGTTGAAGTGCCCGAGATCGTCGCCGCGGTGGCGTCGATGGTGGAGGAGCGGGCGCGCGACAAGGGTCTTGCGCTGCGGGTCGACATTGACGACCTCCCCGGGCCCCTGGTCGGCGATCCGACACGCCTCAGGCAAGCGCTGCTCAACTACGCGGCCAACGCGGTGAAGTTCACCGCTGCGGGGAGCGTCGCGCTGCGGGTCCATGTCGTCGAGGACGGGCCGGATGGCGCGCTGCTGCGCTTCGAAGTGGCCGACACCGGCATCGGCATTGCCCCCGAAGACCTTGCCCGGCTGTTCTCCGGTTTCGAGCAGGCCAGTGGCGCGATCGCCCGGCAGTACGGCGGGACCGGCCTCGGGCTGTTGATCACCCGGCGCCTCGCCGCGCTGATGGGTGGCGAAGCGGGCGCGGAGAGCCAGCCGGGAATGGGCAGCTGCTTCTGGTTCACCGTCCGGCTGGGCAAGGGGGCGGCGGCCGGCGGGCCTGAGGCGGAGCCGCCTGCGGCGTCGGCGGAATGCGCGCTGCGCCGCAGTTTCAGCGGCGTGCCGGTGCTCGTCGTCGAGGATAACGAGATCAATCGGGAGATCGCCGTCGAATTGCTGGGCGAGGCAGGTCTGGAGGTCGACACCGCGGAGGATGGCGTCGAGGCCGTCGAGATGGCCGGCCGCAAGACCTATGCGCTGATCCTGATGGACATGCAGATGCCGCGCATGGACGGTCTCGAGGCGACCCGCTGCATCCGCGCGCTGCCAGGCGGGCGCCGCCTGCCCATTCTGGCGATGACCGCCAATGCGTTTGCGGAAGACCGGGCGCGCTGCATTGCGGCCGGGATGAACGACTTCATCGCCAAGCCGGTCGATCCGCACGCGCTCTTCGCGGCGCTGCTGCGCTGGCTGCAGTGGGGCGAGGCGGTGGCCGATGGCGTACGCGGAACTTGAATGTGCTGGCGCGTCTTGGGGTAACTATTAAAATAGCCACGCGGTATGTAGGGAATTTCCCAGGGAGGCCTGATTTGCCACCAATCCCGTTTTTACCGGCGCTGCTCCGCCGGTTCGCCATGGTGGCCTTGTCCGTGTTGTCGGTGCAGGCCACGGCTGCCGACGCGCCCGTTTACACCGTCGCCATCGTGCCCCAGTTCAGCGCGCAGCAACTCCACGCCGAATGGCAACCCTTGCTCAAGCGGATCGGCGAGGAAGCCGGTGTACGTTTCGAGATGCGTTTCCAGCCAAGCATCCCGCTCTTCGAGACGGCGTTCCTGAACGGCGAGCCCGACTTCATGTACGGCAACCCCTACCACGCGGTGATGGCCAAACGGAAGCAGGGTTATGTGCCCCTGGTGCGTGACGCGCAAGCCCTCACCGGCATTCTGGTCGTGCCGGCGCAGAGCCCGGTGAAGCATCTGCGCGAACTGGACGGCGTGAAGATCGCGTTTCCGGCGCCCAATGCCTTCGGCGCCTCCCTCTATATGCGCGCGCTGCTCACCGAGCAGGCCAGGGTCCGCTACGAGGCGGTCTATGTGAAGACCCATGCCAACGTCTATCGCCAGGTGGCGCTGGGCGACTTCGCCGCAGGCGGCGGGGTCAACCAGACCTTTGCCGACCAGACCCCGGAAATGCGCGCCAAGCTGCGCGTGCTCTACGAAACCCCACCGGCCGCGCCCCATCCGCTGGCCGCCCATCCGCGGGTGCCGGAGGCGGTGCGCAAGAAGGTCGCTGCCGCCTTCCTCGGTCTGGCCGGGGATCCCGGCGGTCGGGCCTTGCTGGCGGACGCGCGGGTGCCCAAGCCGGTGGCTGCCGACTACACCCGTGACTACGAAGCCCTCGAGAAGCTCAATCTGGACAAGTACCTGGTCGTGGAGAAGTAGATGGAGAGCCCGACCTGGCGAGCGAGGCTGGGGCGTATGTCGCGCAGCCTGCAGTGGCGGCTCGCGCTTCCGGTCATCTTTCTGCTGAGCCTGATCCTGCTGGGATTCGGCGCCTCCACGGCGACCGAGCAGTCCGCGTTGCTGGTCAGCAGCCGCATGGAGCGTGCCCAGAACCTGGCCGCATCGGTGGCGACGGCCAGCGTGTCCCATGTGCTGACACGGGATATCGAGGCCGTCGAGCAACTGCTGCTCGGGCAGTTGCAGGCCGGGCAGGTGATCGGCCTGCAGGTCATCGATGCTGCGGGTGTGGTGCTTGCCGATGTGGAGATCGAGGCGGGGCGGCCCGTTGCCCGTTTTGGTCGCCCGCCGTCGCCCTTGCCAGCCGGCCAGGGGGCGACGCGGATCGAGAACGTCACCGAGCTTGGCTGGCTCGGCATGCGCTTTGAACACCACAAGGGCGATCCGGTGGTCTGGCAGCGCATCGGCAGCGCTGAAGCCCCCCTCGGCTGGGTGCGGGTGCGTGTCGATGCGACGCCGGTTGACCGGCTGCTGCGGCGGGTCTGGAGGCATGGCGGCTTGCTGGTGCTGTCGCTGATCGTGCTGTGCGTGGGCGTCATCTACATCTTCATGCACCGGCCGCTGGCGGAGTTGCAGCGGGCCGCCAATTTCGCATCGACACTGGACCGCAACCGTGGCCGTCAGGTGCCTGGCTGCGATTCCAGCGCGGAGATCGATGCCTTGTTCCAGGCGCTCAACGCGGTGTCCCTCAGCCTGGCGACCCAGGAGACGGACCTGCGCGCCGCGAAGGACGCTGCAGAGGCGGCCAATCGTGCCAAAAGCAGCTTTCTCGCCAATATGAGCCACGAGTTGCGCACGCCGATGAATGCCATCCTGGGTCACGCCTATCTGGCCAAGCAGCGCGCCACGACGCCGCAGATGCTGGATGTCCTCGGCAAGATCGAGCACTCCGGCAAGGCCTTGCTGGACATCATCAACGATCTCATCGACTTTTCCCGGCTCGAAGCCGGACGGCTCGTCCTCGAGCCTGCGGGCTTCGACCTGGCCGATGTGCTCGGCCAGTTACGCGAGAGCTTTGCCGCCCCGGCGGCGGCGAAGGGTCTCGCTCTGACGGTCGAGGTAGCGCCGGAGGTTCCGCGTTTCGTCGTCGGTGATGCCCGGCGGCTTCTCCGGGTGCTTCTCAACCTGGGCAGCAATGCGCTCAAGTTCACCGATAGCGGCAGCATCCGGGTCAATGTCGGTGTCGAAACCGCCGGCGAAGCGGAGGTGAGCTTGCGCTTCGAAGTGCGCGACACCGGCATCGGCATCGAACCGGAGCACCGGGCGCGGCTCTTCGAAGGCTTCGAGCAGGCCGATGCCTCGATCACCCGGCGGCATGGTGGCACCGGTCTCGGCCTGGCCATTTCCCGCCAACTGGTCGGCCTGATGGAGGGCACGATAGGCGTGGACAGCGTGCCCGGGCAGGGCAGCCGTTTCTGGTTCACGGCCCGGCTGGGCGTGCGCGTCGCATCGAGCGGCGAGGCGGCCTGGGCGGGGGCGCTGGGCGGGGACAACGCGGTGGTTGAAGTTCCGGTGCAGGAACTTGCCGTTGCGGCTCGGCCCGCCGGCGCCGAACTCGACCCTCTGCGCCAGGCCTGCGAGCGCCTGGACGTACTCCTCGACAACTGCGAGATGAATGCAGTCCGTCAGTTCGAGGAGGACAGGGAACTGCTCCGCCAAGCCTCCCCGGAAGATTGCCGCCAGATCGAGGAGGCGATCAACGGCTTCGACTTCGAACAGGCCTCCGCCGCCCTGCAGCGGCTCAGGGCGCAGGCGGGGATCCAGGCGCCTGCCGCCTGACGCACCCAGTCCCGCCCGGCCGCCCGAAGGGACTGGGCGCCCCCTCGGGGGGCAGCGAGGGAACCGAGCGTGGGGGTCGTCACCTCAGCGCTCGATGTTGAGATTGCGGCGCAGCACCACCGGAACGCCACCGAGCTTCTTCTTGGCCAGCCATTGGGCCAGCGCCGAATCCAGGTAGTCGGCATGGCTGGGGAACCAGCGGGCCAGTTCGCTGGCAAACTCGCGGCCGATGTCCACGTCGCCGCCCTGGACCAGCGCCTCCACCTGGCGCGCCGACTCCATCACCGCGTTATGGTCGTCGATGTGGCAGTCCCGTGGGGGAAAGTCGGTTTCCTCCATCCAGTCCTTCTCCTGCCCGAAGTGGGCTTCGGCGTGCTGGATGAACTCGTGCATCACGCCGGCCATGTCGGCGTCGGCGCAGGTCAGCAGGCGGTCGACGATGTCGACGAATTCCCGGTGGGTGTCGTCCATCGCCTCGTAGCCGAGCAGGAACGCGTCGGTCCACTGCAAACCCTGGTTATCGGTCATTTTCTATCTGCTCCTGGCATGTCATTCTGTCGCCCCGTGGCGGGAGACGGATTTTAGGGCAAGCGGGCGTCCCTCGGGGCATGTTCGCGATTCGAACGCAGCGCGCGAAAAAGGGCCTTGAGCATGGTCAATGAAGCGGATGCCCGCAGCGACCGGCCCCGCCTGCCGGCGGGCATCTGGGCGCTGGGCCTGGTGTCGATGCTGATGGACATCTCATCCGAGATGATCCATGCGCTGCTGCCGGTCTACCTGGTCGGGGCGCTGGGGGCGTCGACGCTGGCGGTCGGCTTGATCGAAGGGCTTGCCGAGGCCACTGCGGCGGTCACCAAGGTGTTTTCCGGCGCGCTGTCCGACTGGCTCGGCCGGCGCAAGCTGCTGGCCGCGATAGGCTACGGTCTGGCGGCGTTCACGAAGCCGGTCTTCCCGCTGGCGACGACGCTTGGCTGGGTGGTGGCGGCGCGCTTCGTCGATCGCATCGGCAAGGGCATCCGTGGTGCGCCACGCGACGCGCTGATCGCCGATCTGGCGCCGCCAGGCCTGCGCGGCGCAGCCTTCGGCCTGCGCCAGTCCCTTGACACCGCGGGCGCCTTCATCGGTCCACTGCTCGCCATTGGCTTGATGGCATGGTCGGGCGGGGACATCCGGCTGGTCTTCTGGGTGGCGGCGGTGCCGGCTTTCGGTGCCCTCGCGCTGATCGTCTGGGCGGTGCATGACGTGCCTCACGCTGCCCCCGGGCGGCCGCGCGCGCCCTTGTCGCGGGCCGAACTGGCGGGTCTGCCGGCTGCCTACTGGCAGCTTGTCGGGGTGTCTGCGGTGTTCACGCTGGCCCGCTTCAGCGAGGCCTTCCTGGTGCTGCGGGCGCAGGAGCTGGGGGTCGCGCTGCTGTGGATTCCGGCGGTGCTGGTGTTGATGAACGTCGTCTATGCGCTGGCCGCCTATCCGGTCGGCGTGCTGGCCGACCGGATAGGGCGGGGCAGCCTGCTTGCACCGGGCTTGGCGCTGCTGGTGGTGGCCGATCTGGTACTGGCGCTGGTTGACGGGCTCGCCGGGCTGGCGCTCGGAGTGGCCTTGTGGGGCCTGCACATGGGCATGAGCCAGGGCCTGCTGGCGGCCCTCGTCGCCGATGCCGCACCGCCAGCGCTGCGCGGTACGGCTTTCGGCGTCTTCAACCTGGCCGGCGGCGGCGCACTGCTGCTCGCCAGCCTTGTCGCCGGCGGGCTGTGGGATGCCTTCGGATCCCGCGCGACTTTCCTGTGCGGAGCCGGTTTCGCGGCGCTGGCCCTTGCCGGACTGGCGCTCGCGCGGCGGAGAACGGTGCCGGATTGAAAAATTTTTCACCCGGGCTGTAAGCGGTCGGCATTCTGTCCGACTATTCTCCCGCACCCGCCATTCACGGCAGGTGCGGAATGCTCACCCCACAGGAGATGAATCATGAAGAAGACACTCGCGCTGACCGCAGCCCTGGCCTCCACGATGGCGCTGGGCGGCGCTGCCCAGGCCGGTGACAACCCCTTTGCCGCGGCTTCCCTGGCTGGCGGCTACCAGTTGGCCCAGGCCGATACCAAGCCGATGGACGACAAGGGCGACATGAAGCCGATGGAAGGCAAGGCCAAGGACGGCTCCTGCGGCGGCAAGAAGAAAGCCGACGGAACCTGCGCCGGCAAGAAGAAGGCCGATGCCAGCTGCGGCAGCAAGAAGAAGGGCGACGCCAGCTGCGGCGCCAGCAAGAAGAACTGATCCGGGGGCGGGCGGGGGAGACGTCCCCGCCCGTCAAGCGGGGGAGATGACATGGATGTCAGGTGGCCTCAGGGGGCCGGGCTGGGTTTCCGGCGCGAACTGCTGCCGGAGCTCGAGGCCGGCGTGCCCGCGGGGGTGGATTTCTTCGAACTGGCGCCGGAGAACTGGGCGGGCGTAGGCGGCCGTTCGGCAAGGCAGCTGCGCGCCTTCACCGAGCGCTATCCCTTCGTCTGCCATGGTCTGTCGCTGTCGCTCGGCGGGGGGCTGCCCCTCGATCTCGATCTGCTGGAGCGAATCCGCGCCTTCATGGCCTGCCACGGCATCACCGGCTACACGGAGCACCTGGCGTGGACCGGCGATGCGACCGGCCAGCTCTACGAGTTGCTGCCGCTGCCCTGCACCGGCGAGGCGGTGCGGTGGGTGGCGGCGCGCATCCGCCAGGCCCAGGACGTGCTCGGCCTGCGCATCGCTATCGAGAATGCCTCCCGCTACGTGGCGCCGCCGGGGGCCGAGATGGACGAGGCCGCCTTCATCCGGGCGGTGGTCGAGGAGGCCGACTGCCTGTTCCACCTCGACGTGAACAACATCGTCGTCAATGCACACAATTTCGGTTTCGACCCGCTGGCCTTTCTGCACGACCTGCCGCTGGAGCGGGCCTGCTACGTCCACGTCGCCGGCCACCACCGGGAGGCCGACGGCTTGCGCATCGACACGCACGGCGCGGATGTCATCGACGAGGTGTGGCGGCTGCTCGAGGCGGCCTATGCGCAGGCTGGCGTGCTGCCGACTTGCCTGGAGCGGGATTTTGACTTCCCGCCCCTGACCGCGCTCGGCGCCGAGGTCGCGCAGATCGCCCGCCTGCAGGCGCGGGCCGGCCTCGCGGTGGCGGCATGAGCGACGCACTCGACGACTTCCAGGCTGCCTTCGCACGCCGCATCCGCAGCGGTGGCCACGGGCCACGGCCGGCCGGGGTGCCGGCGCGGCGCATGGTGGTGTACGAGGAGCTTGCATTCAGCAAACTGCGCAGCGTCCTCGACCGCTGCTTTCCGGTGGCCCACGCCTGCCTGGGTGAGGCGCGCTGGGCGCGGCTGTGCCGGGCCTTCTTCCGCGACTGGCCGTGCCGTACCCCCTGGTTCCATGAGATCCCCCAGGCGTTCGTCGATTATCTGGCAGCTGTTCGGCCGCCGCGCCTGCCGCGCTGGCTCGCGGACCTGGCCCGCTACGAGTGGGCCGAGCTGGCCGTGGACGTCTGCGACGCGGTGCCGCCGCCGGTGGATCGCCAAGGCGACCTGCTCGAGGGGGTGCCGGTGGTGAACCCGGCCGCGCTGTCGCTGGCCTTCGCGTGGCCGGTGCAGCATATCGGCCCGGGCTTTCGTCCGCGACGCGAGGCGCCGGTGCAGGTGGTGGTGTATCGCGACGGGCAGGATGAGGTGCGCTTCATGGCGCTGAGTCCGGCAACGGCACGTCTGCTGTCCTTGCTGGATGGGGTCTGCGGCG